>Ga0123354_10010256_pt1 | contig 14428 bp, 8 predicted proteins | sample TergutLab28metaG_2_FD_97872 | JGI IMG/M metagenome (GOLD analysis project Ga0123354, IMG submission 97872) | Labiotermes labralis P4 segment gut microbial communities from Petit-Saut dam, French Guiana - Lab288 P4 | ecosystem: Host-associated > Arthropoda: Insects > Digestive system > Gut ... | reverse complement strand
GATTGACATCTGCCGCGTCACCAAGGGTGCACATATCGAGCACCTGTAAGGTAGGACAGAAACTTGGAGTGTCTCTCTCTCTCTGTTGATATGCTCCTTTCTGCCGTGTCTGTCTTGGTTGTTCCGCAGTCGAGTTCGGAAATCCCGGAGGGACTTATGAATAACCCTGTATATATATATCATTGCTTATAATGGAGCTGACCTGAGAACTTTTCGAAATGCTACTCGTACAAGCACAGAGCATGAGTCGTGCTTTTCATGTACTTAGCATAAAGAAAGCTTAAAACTAGTACAGAAAGTCAGGCTGCCTTGAGAGTGTAGGATCACGAAACACTTGCTGTGGTAATTCTCCTGGAGACGCAACTCTTTCTTTTCATTTGTGTCTGGCACATTTACCTACACAATCTACACGCAATCCTTAATGCGCACTTCTTAGTCCTAAAAAAAATGTAAATATTCGCGCCTTCCCTTACCGCCTAATCCTCTAGTTTTCTTCTTAGAGCGTACTATAGATTTTATGTTAATGCGGAAGTAGATAAGCCCTTTTTTTGTGTTCGTGCTTTTAAAAATAAAAATTTCTGGGTTGACTTGATAAAATTTCTTCCAACTTCCAAGGTTGGTGGAACTCAAAAAGCCGTTTTCACCACAGCGCGACACTGAATCATAACTGAGCCAAATGAATGCATTCTACGTCCTCAGACACAATTCCGTTAAGAACTACTTTAACCTTTCAAAGCCTAGCGGTTTCTTTACGTACCACCAGGTTTAATATTAAAAAATTCTACACGGTGCTCGCTTTGCGTTGAGTGTTTTTTACGGATCTCAGAACAGACAGCGGCTTTTGCTTTATACGTCATTAACTTACTGGTTTTTTATAGCCGTGGTGGGAAGTGTTTACAGCGCGGTGCGGACTGATTCCTGACATAAAGTAGATTACATTTCGTCTTTAAAAGATTAGCCTTATTCTGTCGTCTAAGGCAAACTATCCGGTATGAATCTGTTCCCTTATATTTTGTGTCTAAATTATTTAATAATTCCGTGCGTTTTTTCAAAATCTAATATTCTCTTTGTTTGGTTACTCAAGAAATTATTTTCCTGGCGTGATACCTAATTTGACATCAACTGCTTATTTAGCTCTCTCGGGACCCAGACGGATTTCATCCAAAAATTTGGAAGGTACCTTTTGAAGAACTGTTGTATTTATGAGCTATAACACCTGCACCTGAAGTTTCTATTTTTTGTGTACCTGCTAATTGTCCCTCTTTCTTGCCCTTGATTATTTTATTTACCTAAAAGCTCAAACTACAAATAACGGGGATTATGTTAATAGTACGCCTAGTATTGCCACGATGCAAGATCTCACAATTTCTGGCTACCTGTAATTTGAACGCGATTGCATTAGTGATTTCTTTATCCGCGTGAGTCTCACATTTTCTTAAAAGCGACTTTTGGCATATGTTATGTTATACCCACTGCTAATGGCTTGATATAACTACAGGCATCGCAGGAGCTACGTAATTTATCCGAAACAGACACGTTCTAATTCAATGTAATGTGGCACTAATAAGATGTAATGCCAGTAGACAACACTAAACTTGGTCACAATTGAATAAGCTGATATTCGTATATTTTGGAGGAATTCAAATTATAACTTTAAGTTAGAAAACATGAATGATTTTCAGAAACTGATTAGGAATTTTAGAAACAAAAAGAGAAATTTGTATGATTTTTATGGTCCTGTTTTTACCAAGAAAGTCCATTAGATTTCATGTTGTCTGCATTTTAACTTTTATCCCACATCTAAATCCGACACGAAAAGTCAAATACAAAGCTGTTTTCGTACCGGAGACTTCGGAGGTGGCTTTACTTCATTTATCCTTCATATTTGTATATAGATTCTTCACATTACCCAGTTTGGTTTCGACGCTGACGTCCATCGCCTTAGTGGGAAATAATATTCTTGCATCGCCCATTATTTTCAGAAAGCTACATGATTTGGGGTTCTGTAGAAATGGGGAAACAAACTAAGGTTTCAAATGTCTATTTCGAATATGCTGGATTTTACGAAAAGCTTCTACTATTTTCAAATCCATACCTTAAGGCTTTCGAATGAACTGCGTTATTTCTTTAATCAGAAGTACAGAGAAAAATAAAATCACGGATAAAGTTGGTAGGGAGGAAAAGCGGACAAATGAATTGGAGGAGGTGACATAATAATAGATAGATGGGGGGAAACCTGATAGAGAGAAACAGTAGTGGAGTGAAGTTGGTATAAATATTGTAGAGGGAGACAAGGAAAAATGAAGGCACAAAAGAAATTTAGAGGAAGTTTCTGCCTCCTAGCCGTAGACTTGGAAGATACGACCTGAGTAGAGAGCTTCACATTACCAAATTAATATTTAAGGGAAGTTGCACTTTTAGAGGTTCTTAGTAGTACTCACTTTATACAACTTAATTTACGTTATCATTGCATCTAAAACGAAGTATTAATATGTTACAGTACATAACATATATGTGACTGCATTATTGCTCTTATGGATCCCATCCCTAACATGTGACTAATTAATGTGCATGATGTTATTAGCCCACTTTTTTACCATGGCACAACAGCGCTATTGGACCAAGACCTCCCCATTGTCGAGGATTCATGATGACACTCAGACGCACCACACTCGTGTAGGACTCCTCCGGACGAGTGATCGGCCCGACGCAGAGACCTCTACCTGACAACACGCAACAATCACAAAAGACAATCATCCATGCCCCCGGCGGGATTCGAACCCACAAACACGGCAAGCGAGCGACCGCAATACACGCCTCCGACAGCGCGGCCACTGGGATCGGATTATCCGACATCACAACGTATTACACCTGATTCTGTTTTCACACTTCTTGTGGACTGTGGACTGTGGACTGCCTTACGACAGGTCAAGAGCTCTCCACACAGCGAGCTCTCCACACAGCGCGATTTCATGAATTTCATTTAAACTTACAATAACTTTTCTTTTCCTTAGGGTCATCCAGTAGCTACTTACGCTTTCTTCCTCATCTTTTCTGCCCTATAATTCATTTCATAACGTGTTGCAGAATGCAGTTTCTACACAAGGTGTGGAAAAATCCAGTTAGCTTCCTATCCTTCCTTTCGTTGTACGTAGGATATTTGTTTCCTCTTCAGCTCTCTATAATACTTCTTCATTTTCCACACGATCGGACCGACGCATCTTCTACATCCTTCTCCACCACCACATTTTAAAACTTTTGAAGATAATTCTGATCTATTTTATGAAATATCCAAGTTTCAGCGCCATACGAAGCTATGCTTCAAAAGTTGCGTTTCTATACTTTAATCTTAAATTAAGTCATTCTTGATTTAAAACTTTCGCCGTGTTCTGAATGTTGTATGCTTTCTTCCGGGTAATTCCCCCGCGTCTGAATTTTATATGCCGACGTTTCGGAACACTTTGGCTGTTCCATCTTCATAGACGGGTAGGTATGAAGTATACTTCATTCCTACCTGCCTACGAAGATGGAACAGACAGAGAGTTCCGAAACGTCGGCATATAAAATTCGGACGCCGGGGAATTACCCGGAAGAAAGCATACAACAAATTAAGTAATGTTAATATATTTAGCTAAAAACTTTAGTCCACAAATACGACTTATCTGCTTTATATAATACACTTCTAAGTAAAGATTGAGTGAATGTGTGCTTTATAGAGCCAGGAAGCTGAAATCTGCTTTTCCATGTTTGCGGTAGGATTTTGTGTGTGATTGAGAGCTGTAGGCGTGTTTTTCGTGGAAATCATAAAAAAAAAAACTCGATGTTACCGAAGGTCGTAATGTAGCAGTGGGGAGCACCAATGCTTCGGTCAGCATTTCAGTATTGTTCTTTGTCGATAAAGTCTATCGAACCGCTCTGTTCAGAACATTCCCAATTTATGGAATGCATCGTGATTGAAAATGTGATTTCACACTTTCAGTCTAAGGTTATAATGTATCGTGCGAGCGGCGGCTCAGTTAATTAGTTGTTTTAAAAACACGTAATGACAGGTTATCGCAGAGTACAACCAACAAGATGCGACGTTTTTCAATTTATTTATTTCTGTAAGACGCTCAACTGCTACCTGCTGCTAGCCTCGCGGCTAGCAGCAGGTAGCAGTAAAACATCTGACAAATACCTGACGCTGTATGCGCAGTTTTGAGCTCCTGATGATGGACGGAAAACCTTCTGAAACATGTAGAAGGTCTTACAGAATAAAATGAGAAAAGTCGCATCTTTTTGGTTGTACTCTGAGAATATATTAGCGATGCACGGACCTATGAAGTGGTAAGCGTAATTAGAGCTGTCGTGGAATAGTGCGTGAATGTTCTATTAACTTCTTCTTATGACGAAACCGTTTCTTGTAGTAACATATTGTGTGATACACAAGATTGCCAAGGTTGACTAGATAGTTCTATGTACATTCCGGAGGTATCGAAGTCAAATTTTCAATCAATGTTTAGGCTGTAGTAGTGTCCGGGCTGCAGCCCGGACACTACTCCAGCCTAACCACACCTAACTTCCAACATACACCAAACCGAGAACGAAACGACCAATGTGGTAATCAACATTATAGTCACGAGCTCCTGATTATGGGCATGGTAATGCGCGAAACATGTTGAGCCACACGAAGTACAATAAAATAACAAGTACCATCTAGTTGGTTTTTGATTCTTCAGTTATCACAATGATGCACGGTCCAATAAACATCAGAGTTATATAATCTGTGCTAATGACAACATCGCTATATAAATCACAAAATAGAAGGTATAAGAAGTAAAACCTCGGAGACGAGGGCAAATTCCATTCTCCGTTTTTTATTCGCCAACAACATTGACTCCGTTAGCGCTCGCGGACGTACCGACGTCAGTACATAAATGAAGGTTCCTCCTGTCTTATAAATGTGTATAGCAGGGTGGTCCTCTGATCTTATCCGTGGTCACGGCTTCTATCAAGTGACGTGTGGGTCGATGAGCTACTTCTTGGCCATAAAGTGGCCGTCCTCAGAGAATGGATGACGTTAACATGCTGTGAATGCTAAACGAAATAAAATGGACTTACTGCTAAAAAATACAGAAAAAAAACGCGAACAAAGATTTGAAGTAAGGGTGAAAGAATAAAGTAAGAAATTTTGAAAAGTGACCAAAATATAGAGTATTCTTTGCTACGCGTAGTTTGCTAATGTAGTTTATATTCAATATTCTTTCATATTGGTAAGGAATATGGAAACTTTTCGAAAATAAAATTAAACCTACCATACAGTCTATTAGTACGTGGGGAAGCAACTGCCAATATGTAGAAGAACTAATAAATATAAACAAAATATATTCAAACACAACTCAATTATTTTATTAATTTGTATTTCTTACATTGTTTCGTTCAACGACATGTTTTTAACTCAATTTTAACCTTTAGACGCCTAACGTCTACTATAGTGGTCGTACTGCACCGCTAACCTCTAAACGTTGCATTTTATATATTTATTCAACAAATATAGGTACTAAATATTTTAAACATGGTATATACTCTCCGTTTTCATTTTCTCTTCAAAATGCAGTTTGTTTCATAATTCTAACTTATTTAGTTCCTGTATTATTCACATTTTATATACAGGTGTGCTAAAATTAAAAATTAATTCCGGCGCCAAAAGGTTAATACAGCTATACAGTGGAATCAATGTAAAAAATTTTTATACGTTATACGAGATTTCGCAGTTAACAATAACAATAGCATTGCTAATTGTATATTTTACCTTACTAAGAAAAGTTATCAGCCTGAAGATGGCTCGTAACTAGAGCCGAAACGTGTCGTTGAACGAAACAATGTAAGAAATACACCTTAATAGAGTCACTAATTTAGTTGTATTTGACTGTATATAGTTTATATTTACAATTCTATAGAACACAAAGGGGAAGTCTCACCTGAAAGTTATGAGGAAATGCGTAATTAATTTAACCTGCAATTCACATGAACTTATTTTGCTCATTGTATAAGACAATAGCCAATGTGCTATCTTTCAGGGACGTACATCTCCTTCAGAAGCTGAGAGTTGCTTAGCTGCTGAAGAAAGAAAAAAGTAAAAGAGAAATAAATAACGAAAGAAGGAGAGAAAGAAAAGCGCGGAAAAAGGCGGGAAGGACATGAAAGAAGGTCGCGTTTTTGTTGAATTCTTCTAAAAAGCTTCATATAATTCCATATATTTGGAATTTTGTATATAGCAGGCTGGCTGTAATATTAAATGCGGAGAAAAAAAACAGTTTTTGGCATATATTAACCCTTTCCCACCCATGATGCAGAAAAAATTTATTTTAATTAAATGCCGTCTGTTGTGAAAAGATTGAATGTAACATGTGCTGAACCTTGTATTGAAGCATGCTAAATCAATAAAAGAAATGACTAAGAGATGAAGTAGAAAAAGGCACAAGGACGGGAATATAAAAATGAATAAAGAGGCAGGGTAAAGAAACTGCGCGAAATGCTTCATGAAAAGCTTAAGTTAAATGGCGCAAAAATGGTTCAGACATTACTGCAGCGAGGGTGTATAAATGGGACGTAGTGGTAAGAGGGTGGAAGAAATGACAAAGTAGGGAGGAATCTGAGGTAGCAGAAAGTACAGTGGGAACAAGGGAAAGAATTTCAGTTTAAAATTAAAATACAAGATGTCTTTTTTTTATGACGGACGTACTTTCTCGAACAATCAAAGGAATTCGTCACAGTAAGAAAAAAATTGCCCTGTTCGTCAAGTGCATCGCAGTTCCTCGCAACTTTTCTTTTTATTTTTTTGGGGAAGATGAGGAATTTGTACTGTGGAAAATGAAATCTGGAACAGAGTTTTACTGCAAGATGTTTGACGATAGAGCGAAAGGCTGTGCTGCACGGCAGCGCGTTTCAGAGCACGTCACACATCTGCAGTTAGGTAGCAGGTGCTGCTAGCTTATCAAGCCTCTGACTCAGGCCATCACCTCACATGACGTATCATCCGGTACTTCTGCAGCAAAATGGCGGTTTTATGAAAGAACTTTAGTTTTTGCCCCCGTTAATCCAATATGAACGTGCATTCAGTGTGAAAATGAACACGTCAATTTTCAGACCAATTTCGTTTTATTTTTTTTTTTTTGTAACTCTTTTCATTTTTAGGCGTGTTCGCAAAATTGCGGGAAAAAAATGCTGTTAGCTACGTCGCGTCTGTTCATCTGTCCGTCCGCACGGACGGATTTTCATAAAGTATTATATTCGAGGATTTTTTCCCAAAATCTGTGGATAAAATTCTAGTTCCATTGAAATTGGACAAGTACAAAGGGTACTTTGCCGGTCCCAGTGACCGCGCGGTCTAAGGCGTAGGTTTACGGCCGCTCCACTGCCGAGAGTGTGGGTTCGAATCCCACCGGGGGCATGGATGCCTGTCTGTTGTAAGTGTTGTGTGTTGTCGGGTAGAGGTATCTGCGACGCACTGATCACTCGTCCAGAGGAGACCTAATGACGGTGATGCGTCGTTGTTTGTGATCTAGAAACCTCAAGAATGAGGAGGCCCTGGCCCACGTTGGGCCGCAGCGCCACAGGAAAAAAAATTTAAAAAAAGGGTACTTTACATTAAAACCGATGTAAATTATTTATCACATTTGGCTCATTACTTCTTATAATGAGGAATGTTCAAGACAAAAGATTTAGAGAAAATCAAAACACACTTTTTGTACTCAGTAACTTTTTTTTTTAAATCTTGCCTTTGGTGAGATAATGTGGAAAAATATTTTAGAGCGGGGCAGGCCACAGACGACAATATGGTGCATGCGCATTGCATGCTGGATACCTAAGGCTATAAACACACACACACACTCAGGTTGTGTAATACTTACTACTTTTCCGCTACAACAATGGTTGCACGGACGCGCCTCAATGTTACGTAATACGCACATTGCCTGTCCTTTGTCTGATGTATGTAGTAACGCTTTTGACAGATACATACTTAACTTATTACCAACACAGTCCTCTAGAGACATCTTCCGTCAGTTGCTGGATACCAGGGTGACTATTACACAGACTACCTGTGAGTGACTGTTGTTCGCAAAACTTCTAACAAGATTTTGATATTTTATCTTGTAATACATTTTCGAAACATTAAAAACGAATACGACTGTACTTAGTAAACCGTAACGTAAGGTCTTGACGGCCATTCCAAAGTTTATATTTAGTTCCCGTCTTTGTATTTTGTTACAATGTGTAACGGGTCTCTTTCTTGGGGGTAAAGCGGCCGGGTCGTGGCCTTGTCCACCCTCCACCACCTAGCGCCTTCGTGACCTGTTCTATGGTGAAATTTGTATTTTGTAAATTGATACCTTGTCAGCCATTTCAAGATTAATATTCAAATTTATTTTCTTTTGTAAGTTTTAAAACGATGTATTGGCGACCGTTTTAGAATTCATGTTGGCTATAATTTTTTGTGTTATGTTAGTAAACAATGAAGCATAAATATTCCTGCATATGACATTTTATTCAATCAATTATTACACCAACCAATGCACTTATATAAAATTTACACATTAAATCACTAAAACTGCTCCGACATGTTTCGGTCCTAAGACCATCATCAGCCATGTTGTCACAATACCCTACTAGTACAACGAAGTTAATTTATGACTGGTTTTTGTGTGGCTTTTAATGTGACTTTAGCAAGGCAAAGAAATACAGCTCCCTGATGATGTCTTAGGACCGAAACATGTCGGAGCAGTTTTAGTGATTTAATGTGTAAATTTTATATAAGTGCATTAGTTGGTGTAATAATTGAGTGACTCGACAACATGCACGGTGTAACAATGAAAATATGACATTTTATGTTACACCATAACACTTATAACACTTGTGATTCTGCTAGACACATTATTACAAGACATGTAAGGACATAAGAGCCTACGATGTTCTGAGATGTGAAGCAGTGAAGGTGGTCGTTTATCATTCGGGGTGGAGGTAAAGACGACAACAGGTAGATGTTTATTGTTAAATTCAAATTCTTGCTGCTTCACCCCCGGGTAACGCAGCCCCGGTAGGCCTGCTGATCGTGTAGAAAACTGGGTAGGACTCAAATTCTGTCTTCACATATTCGTAATGGGAAAACTTTCTGCCCGTTCCTGGATTTTAATCTGTTATTCCACCAGCACGTTTATCGGCAGCCTACATAATTACTCAAATATGTAAAATTCAATGCTTTTTGAGATTATGCATTAATTTTATACAAGCAGGGGTGTCAATATCTACCACCTGGTTTAAATATATGAAATCGACACACCGAATAGTGAATTCAAATTGGTTCTCCGAATAAACGGCGCTCAAGTTTCAAGAAGAAATTAACTCGTTTGACTGCATAAGAGAGTTTAGATGTGTTTTTGGGGAGGAAAAACTCATCTTTTGTTTATTATATTGAGGTCTTTTTGCTTAGTAGGTGTTAATCGACATTTACAGCCAAAATATGATGTAATCATTTACCCTCTCTCTTCTCATACTACTGACAGTACGTAAACAGGATTCATGAAATAAGTAAACCGTCAGACACAGCATTGATATGTTTATTGCTTAAGACCTGTAACACGTCTCTATTACTTAACATTTGCAGCCACCGTATAGTTTAGCGGTAATACTTGAGGTAACGCATTTATCAAGACATATATTACTATAACTAATGGTCTTATTCATTGGACGCATATACTAATGTCACTTTTATTGTTTATTTAATTTTAGCTGTGATAAACATGGAAGTCGCCCATATGTCATTAGGATATATAAGGACTGTCGTATCTTGGAAGTGTGTCATCCCCTTTGTGTGTGTGAGAACTGGAAAGGGTATGTAGTCAAACACAACTATGTCACTTAAGGTGTATTTAATGGCTATACTAGACAACTACATGTTTCGGCCTTTACGGGCCTTATTGCTTAATGTACTTTCTATAGAAATTACATTACGCAATAAGGCCCATATGTAGAGATCTCTGCACCACGTGCGCGCACAGTGTATATAGTAGGACCTTAAGTTGTCTTGAAGACAACCTGAAGATGACCAGTAAAGGCCGAAACATGTAGTTGTCTAGTATAGCACACCTTAATTGACATAGATGTGTTTGACTACATACCCTTTCCAAGGATTGTCGTAATTCAGGTTTGCGGATTGTTGTAAGTTACTTAATTTGTTAACGTCTATAAAACTTAAAGTCAACTGAATATTGTTATTAATGATTTATTTGCAAAATGTGTCGTTCACGTGTCCTGTTTTGGAAAGAAATGTCATGTTACGGACAGTTACATTGCACCAGTCTCGGTTCACGCTCTGCTAACTGGCTGAATGCCTTGTTCAAGCGGCTTTACATAAAGTTTTAAGCCGCATACAGGAATGGTTTCTGGGTCGTTGTGGAACTGATAGGTTTCGGTGTTACGTGCTCTATAGACCTTCATTTTTCTTGCATTGATTGAATTCTGTCATCAATAGAATCGTTGTAATATGTCATAAAACGCCTTTGTGAATATTACTGCCTTCGGTCTGGTACGTCCTGTGCCATATTAATCTATACAATCACCACCATAAAAAACACAAATCACAATTTCCTCTCTAGTCTTCTGGGAGGGATTCACATTTCAGTCGCTCACTTAAATTTGTTTTGACAAATTGCAAATTGTTACTTTTAGTTGACTTTAACCTTGCAAACCACAGACGTCAAATTTCCTAAATAGTTTTCAAAGTCCAGTGCCTTGTGGAACAAACGTGATGGTCAACTTGGAAAATCTCCAATAGAAAAAGAAACTTGTCCCACCAGACAAGCAGAGGAGAAACGCACCATGTTGCACCATTTCATCTAGCCCCACTGTCGACACTTGTTAAACTGCTAAACTAGTAATTAGTTACACTCATATGTATTATTATTATTATTATCTCCATCATCATCATCATCACCATCATCTCCTTTATGCGGGGTATTTATAATTATATTCCTGAGACAAATTATGTCCCTAGGGAATACAGTGTTGCAGCTATTCTGTTGTTACTATTCATGGTGTTTATCTCGTTAGTTTCAGTGTTGAATCTATTGTACTTTTACATTAGTACTTTCCGAAGTATGTGTGCAGTGCCCAATATGGCCGTTATCTGGATTTCCTTGACTTCATGTTTTCCTGTTATGTTGCTCACGTATTTTCTGAATGACTTTGAAATAGTCCCAGTCGCCCCTATTATTGCTGATATCACATTATTATTATTATTATTATTATTATTGCATTAGTGGCAATGTTATTGCGAGATTTGAAGTTTTCACAGTGTTGGTAAAAGTTTCATTCGTATTCGATGTCACGCGCATTGTCATCTGATAAATATATCTCGACGTAAAGAAGGCATGACGCTCCTTCAAACTGTCTGAAGTATTAATCCGTGACAGAGTGTGATGTCTCGGAGGACCTGATTATTCCGCATTGACATTACCTCAAGTCAGAAGACAGACTTACAGTGCACCTAGACATTAAACGCGTGCCTGCAATCACAAAACTGAGGACATTATTTTTAATATTTTATGTCGGAGGCGCCGAGGTGACCAGCTTAAAAGGCAGAGGTTAGCTGTGTTATTAATATTCATGACATCGTCATTCGCCTGGAGCTCTCGTGTTTTCTCCACCTTAATTAACAAATAGCCTTGAATTTCCACACTTTACCTTCCGAATAAAATTATTTTTACTTTAATTTAGTAGTCTCTAACCTATTAATGATTATGCCCCTTAAGCCGTAATATTTTCCATGTGTAAATTGAATATCTAAATCAATATACTGTACACTTTCCAAGTCAGTGTATTCTACACTTTCCAAATTAACACACTTTACACTCTCTAAATGAATGTACGCTACGTCTTATAAATTCATATACTATAAGCTTTCTCACTTCATATAATCTGCCCTTCCTAAATTAATATAATTTACGCTTTCTATGTTCGTGTACTGTAAAGTTTCTAAATTAGTATACCCTCCACTTTCTAAATTAGTATACTCTATAATTTCTAAGTCAGTATAATCTACGTGCTGTATCAATATATTCTACGCTTACCAAACCGATTTGCTCTGTACTTCTTACATTAATATACTCTATATTTTCCAAATTAATATCTTCTACACTTGGTATATTAATATATTTGTACATTTATTCTAAGCCACTCACGTGTTACACCGACGCTGGTTAACATTTATGTAGCTGGCTTTGATTCCGAATTTTCATTTGTTAACAATAACCTTACCATTACAAATAAATGAACTATTAATTCTTAAGATAATTACATAAAATTATAATCTATGTAGTATAGAAACCTGCAAATATTCAGCCGCACACATAGACAGACTCCAGACAAATGCTGGGAAATTTGCCCAAATTTGGCTACGGCTGATCCTATTCACAATTCTTCCAAATAATTACTTAGGAATTGTTCTATCATTGGATGTAATGAAATCTGTGCTACTGACAGCATCCTTAAACAAGCAATAAATATATGAATGGATAAATAAATAAATAAATGTTTATTTACAATTTCACATTTACTTATAATATGTAATTTCTCAATTATCAGCGCCTTGTGCATTAAGCACAGCAACTTTCCATTTGATTTACAGTCGACTGAGACTTGATAAATTACATTCCTGTAGATGGTCACAAAGGTGTCGTGGGTACTTCCTGCCTCACATTCAGTGAATATCCAGCAAGCAATTCCCACATTTACAGGAACCCGAAGTTAATTACCTTCTTGTCCCAATCCTGAGCCACAAAAATTCAGTGTACAATCCATTTTAATAATATCTTCCTATCCACGCCTGTGTCTTGCAAGTGGTACCATTCCCATCGCTTTCCCCACCTACACCCTGTATAAAATTCTCTTCTCCCTGTTTTGTGTCACGTGTACTGCCCATCTTCTTGATTTATGCATTTGATATGGAGTCCGTAAATACTGAAGTAGCTGTTAAGCCGTAGCTACAAACTGCAAAATTTATCTGACAAAGTTACGTTGTGCGTCCCTTGTATAACAAAGCAAGGCCGACAACCTCACTGCAGGGCCACAAGGGGATGCCACTTAGATTTGCAAATTTTACGTAGGCAGTTGATAAACTTTTTTTTCCCCCTAATGAGCGCTGGTTTTAACAGTGAACCAGTACACTTCGTTACGAAATTAGACGCTCTAATGTGGCAAATAAAATCCCCTCGAATGAGCGTGTTTCATAAAAGTGGGAAATATTTCCACTTGACGTAGCCTGCAGTACCGTGAGGTTTCCGATGGGAACAGTGTAATTATATAAACCTGCCACTCCTTCTCTGCTTGAAAGCTGTGCTTGCTACCAGCAAACATTACCACTCTGCTACTACTGCCAGGGGGATTGAAAATTCCGTGATAAATGCTGCAGGTTTATGTAGTACTGGGATAAGCAACCACATTATAAATTCAGACTAATGAATGTCGTAATTAGTCAAAAAAACCCTAATATCCATGAAGACTTGAAGAGTAAGGCTACTTGTTTCGGCTGAAAAGATTAGCCATCATCAGGCCTAATTACAAAGAGAGGAAAGGATGTACATTTTACAACAATATTTCAGTTTCGAGATCTGAATGTTTACATACTAAATGTACGTGTGTTATACATGATACAGAATGCCTCAAATTTATAATTTGAATTTCATAAAACAAGCACGAAATAATTAAGATATACGACAGGATCTGTAAAATGGACTATTGTAATATATCTGGAAATAAAGTAATACTTAACCAGTTTTAACAACTTTATAAATATACTCAAAATAAGTAACAGGAACATAACATCGTAAAGCAAGGTTAAATAATTATTTAATTTTAACTGAAGCCAATCTTACTTTATCCTCGCTTTTTCTACACTCCGATGATTCCGACTGCAATATACATATATATACGTTGTTTTCAGTAATTTTGTATCAAATTGGCTACTTTATTTTCTCATTAACGTTTTATACATTTCATATTATACGTCCTAGGTAATATATATCTTTTAAATATATGAATATTTTTTCTTGTAAACTTTGACATCTAAAATTTCAATTACTTTTGCGGAGCGTGTCCCTTTGTATTCTTGTAATTAGGTCCGATGTTGGCTAATCACTGTTAGTCCCAACATGTTTCCATAATTTTTTTGGATATGACGTTATGCTGACTAATTAAAATATTGGCTTACATTTAATAATGAACGGGATGTGTCACTTACAGTATAAACTCAGGGTGAATGGAACCACAGTGTGGCAATATCCATTATTTATAAAATTCCCAATCACACGTAAATTGAATGATAAAAATACTGAAATAAAGTGAAATGTCAACTTGATGCAACTAGGTAATTTTATTGATGTGTTCTTAGTTC
>Ga0123354_10010253_pt1 | contig 14429 bp, 8 predicted proteins | sample TergutLab28metaG_2_FD_97872 | JGI IMG/M metagenome (GOLD analysis project Ga0123354, IMG submission 97872) | Labiotermes labralis P4 segment gut microbial communities from Petit-Saut dam, French Guiana - Lab288 P4 | ecosystem: Host-associated > Arthropoda: Insects > Digestive system > Gut ... | reverse complement strand
TGAATGAACCTTTGTGTGACGGTAGAGGGAAGTCTACGGGTCAATGTCCTACCCTCCTCTTCGTCATAGACGTGGCCGGAAATGAGTAATAAAAGCAATCCAGTTTCTTTATTGCCACACCTCGTATTTATTAAGGGGGAGATTATAAAAGGTTTACTTATTTTTATGATTTTTGTTGGGATCTCATCATACCCCCTGGAATTCTTATCCTTCAGTGAGTCTATTATTTTGTTTATTTCTTTTGCAGAGGTGTAAGGCCAACTTATGTCTTTGAATGGCTGTTAAAAGTATTTAAATAAATTTTGTAGTGGACTTGCTTCTTCTTCTTCTTCTTCATTAATTCTTTTGTTACTAATACTCCCTGCTATGTTTAAAAAGTAATTGTTAAGTTCATTTGCTATGGTTATTTGGTTATGTACTACATGATCATTAATTCTTAATGATTTAATGTTATTCTCATTAGTTAATTTACTTGTTTCTTTATGTATAATATTCCATGTGGTTTTCATTTTATTTTTTGACTTACTAATAACTTCTTTAAAATACAGTTTTTTCACTTCCTTTATAACTTTAGATAATATTTTGCAGTAGTGTTTGTAAAATAACTTATGTTCTATTTCATTATTATCCCTCACCTTCAGACATAACTCTCTTTCGATTACAGGAGGTTTTTATCCCTTTGGTTATCAAAGGTTTATAAATTGTATTGCAGTCTGTACTTTTCTTAATAAAGCAAGAGTGAAAAATTCTTAAATATATATTCAAAAATTATTGAAAGAAGTGTTAGCATCATCCTGTTGGCATCATCCTCCATAAAAATTTCTTCCCAATTTTCATGACGTAGTAGTAATTGGAATTCCAATATACTTTGGTCATTTATGTCCCTCTTTGTGGTGATATTCCTTGTTTAGTGGGAACAATGTTTTCTATCACCATTATTGATCTGTAGTTGATCTGTTGCATTGGAATGCATGCTGATGAACCGCAATAATTCTTTCTGTGTGTGCAGTTAACCTTGACAGGAGAGTAATGGATAATTTTATATGTAGCTGATAACAGTGGTATTCCTCAGTGATTACTACAGACTCTTTTTTCACCCCTTGATTGACTCTATTCACTGTTAAGGCATTTCTTCCATATCCCAAATGGAATTAATAATGTTATGGGTTTCAGAATGTACTGTTTTGACTTTAACAATCATTTCTGCTGGTATTCAATCAGGGCGTGGTAATTCACATTTTCTCACAATTTCAGTAGCCACCTCAGTCTCTCAGTCTCAAAGGCATCAGACTGAGGCACTAGTGGCTCAGCTTATGTATCGCTACAAAATAGTTTCTGGTTTCAAACACAACAATATATTTTCTTTTATTTTTTATCTTGACGCCTGTTTTGGTCAATTGACCATCATCAGGCCAGTTTTGCAAAGCTTAGAATAAGGTGCATGCAGTGCAAATAGCATTAATATAACATGGGATCCTATAAGACTTACAAATTTATTAAAACTTATTAAAAATGGTATGAAATTAATTTTTTTATACCTGTGATATTTCAAAGTTTTTTTTTTTTTGTAATTATAAGCAATTTTTGGAAGCTGCAAAAAAATTAATATAGATTGTACATTTAAAAGCTTTTCTGTTTAAGTTGAATAATGTTTTTTTTTTATTAAAATATATGTGTGTATTGTTTAGTTACAAGTTATTGCACACGATATAAGGCCAGGATTTTTGTGACTTGTTGCATACATTGAAATTCAGATGGTAAATGTAGATATTTCTTAGTCTGTATTCTGTGTTTGATTTATGTTGGCGGATGTTTTATTCGCACTGGCGTTAACTCTATTTTATACGTATCAAAGAAGTAACCATTCTGAAATAGTAAATATTTTGTATAGTTTAGTTCAGTTTGTAACATAGATATGAACTGTGAACTGGTGTGAAGATATATGACTACTTACAGTTTTTGTGGCATATTGGAAGGCTCGGTGTATACGTGTGTATGTATTGCATTGCAACTTGTGACTCAACAAGGTCAAGGCAGGTATAGGATGTTACAGTTGCAAATGCCCTCTGGTGGTGTTTCTTATTGTGTCAAATATTACATTAAATTTTATCATGCAGTTGTCATTAATTTGATTGTCTAATTTAATTTCATTATAAACACAGAACTTTTCCAAAGTATTCATTATTCCGCCTTTCTTTGTTACATGTATAATCTCCATAATATCTTCCATAGTACCAATGGAATGTTTATTATCTAAGAGTTGTGTAAATTTTGATATTCCATTTCTGTGTTTATATTTATAAAAATGGACTTGATGCCTTGTATAAAAGGGTCTACTTATCTGTCCTGTATATTTTCTGTTACAATCTTGACATATTCATTGATAAATGCCACATTTATTAAATTTATTTGGATTAATGGTCTTGTTATTATTTGTCAATTTTCCTATAGTGTTTTTGGTTTTGAAAGAGAGTTTCAGATTGACGTTTTTAATGATTTTGTAATGAATTTAGTTTCTTTTGAAACATATATAAATTTTACGCATCTTGTTTGTGATTTTTTTTTTGTTCTTTTTCATTTTTTGTTCAGTTGACTTTGTTTAAAATTGCTGTATCATATTTATTATTATGTAGTACTTGTTTTATTGTGTCATTATCCTTTTCTTTCTCAGTATTAAACATGGGGTATGTTGATAGTCAAATATCTAACAGCTGCCAGTTTTTATTCTGGGCGGGTGGCATGAATCATTTTGAATGATAATATCAAACATTATTTATGTAAGCTTGTTTAATGTCATTAACTCCATGTACTTGCAACAATTGAGAGTGTTTCTATCATCCCTGCAAACTGCTGTGAGAATCTGCAAGCAGATCACCCTTCTAGTCCTTCACTAAATAAGTTCTAGGATGGTAACCCATCTTAAATTTAACAGATAAACAAATAAAGGACAAGCCCCAATGCTTTGAGATTACATTTCATCCAAGCCAATGTGCTGTAGCCAGGGTCAAGCCTTACAGACTATTTTTGTCTTAAATGGGAAAGACGGCAGCTATTACTAGACATTGTAACTTAATAGTGTATATTCTGTTATTATTCCACTAATGTGCTATTGCATACATTCATATTCTAGTGCAATGCTGTATACCTACTATATATTAATAATGACCATTTGTTCTAAATCGCTGTTATCAGTGTAGTCCTAGCATTTTGGTAATTTGAGGCAACCTTGCTCCCCTTCATCTGGTACTATCCACATTCTACCGTAAATGAGTATACAGCAGACACCATTTGTTAAACTGTTTCCTGAGGTTGATCATGTCTGTAGAGAACAGCAATGGCTGTAAATTCTATAATTCTTATTCCAGAGATATACATGAACTTCATTGACATACACTGAAAATCTCAGTCATTATTGTGAAGAAGTAATGTTCAGTGGATACCAAAATATAAAAATTTCTGTTAGTATTTTAACATTATTCATCCATGCATAATGACTAAATTTCTCATTTATAAAACCAACATATACACACACACATATATATACACAACAATACAGTCTCCTGTTCACTCCTACATGTTTTGGTGAAATTCTGCCATCTTCAGGGAGTCTATAAAACAGTATTAAAACTCAGTAGATTGTAATACAGCTTAATACATATTACATTTTAGTTATTTCTGCACCTGAATTAAAAAATATACGATCCGGTAAAATGTGGTTAAAAGTCCATATGCTGGTATATCAACGCAGGTTTCATCATTTCAATTAGATCAGTGGTTCCGAAGTTTGCTGCAAAGGTCCCAAGGTATCTGCAGCCAATTCCAAGGATATCTGTGGATACACTTCTGTAATGGCTGCTTGGATGTTTCATATTTTGTTAAAAGTAATCACAGAACTTCTTTAAATGGCGATATATTTATTTTGTATGACTTTGGAATATCTAATTAAGAAACCTCCTGTACCCACAAAGCAAGGGACAGTAAATAATTAATGTAAAATCATGCAGTGCATTATTATGTATGCTGCTGGTATATATTCATTGCTATGTACAATCACTTCTGAGATACAAGTTTTTAATTTTGGATACCAATCATCTGGACAATTTATATTTATTTGAGCAAGGATATGAGGATCCGTGGTTATTTTTCGAAGCCAAGAGGGGTCCACAAGCAAAAAAGTTTGGGAAACACTGGATTAGATGTTTGTATGCAATGGAAAAACCTACATCAATATACCAACACATAGAAGTTTAACTGCATTTTGCGAGACCTCACATTTTTTAATTTAGCTGTAGAAATCACTATGATGTAACATGTATTATTATTATTATTATTATTATTGTGGTTGTTGTTGTTGTTGTTGTTGTTGTTGTTGTTGTTGTTGTTGTTGTATAGGCTAGTGAGTTTGAGATATTGGTGCCTCCCTGTAGGTGGCAGTGCTCTGCCAAAGCATGGAGGAGTAAACAAGAGACTATACTGTTGTGTATGTTGGATGTGCATATGTTGGTTTTGTAAATGAGAAATTTTCTGTTAGGTTTTCGTGGTGCTGGATACAAAGACTGATAATTTATGCTTACAGCCATATTAAGATTTTCTGTATCCATTCCCCCCCCCCCGTGGCACTGTGGCCCAATGCAGGCCATGGCCTCCTCATTCTTGAGGTTTCTTGATTACACACAACGATGCCTCACAGTCGGTAGGACTCCTCTGGATGAGTGATCAGCTCGTCGCAGAGACCTCTACCTGACAACACACAACACTCACAACAGACAAACATCCATGCCCCCGGTGGGATTCGAACCCAGATCTCAGCAGGTGAGAGGCCACAGACCTACGCCTTAGACCACGCAGCCACTGGGACCGGCTTTCTGTATCCAATGCGCAAATAAATTTGGGGCCTTACCTATGCATGGTCCTTATCTAACAAAATATGTTTCTCTACTTTAGTTCATATTTAATATATAAGAATTTACTTGCAGTTATGTCTGACATGTAATCTGAAATACCATAATTGTTTTTGGGGTCCATTCAGCAGTGGGTGCCCATGCAGCTGCATAAATTGCAAGAGCCTTAAATTGGTCACTTTTATGGGGTGTGACACCATGTAGTTTGGTATGTAGGTGTCAAAATTTCAGTATTCAGATAATATAGCCGCTTGTTGACTTTAGACATTGAGGGTACATCAGCACTTGTCTGGGAATGGCCAGGAGGCACAAGGTCATACTTTTCTCTGTCGAATTTACAGTCTCAGCCTTCCGTGCCTGGATGATGAGATTTTGAAATGAATATGAAAATTAAATCTCAAGTCCAAATAGGTTCAGTGGAGTTCTGAAGTGTAACAGACTTATGTTCATGGTTTACAGTTGCTCTTATTAAAACAATTTTACATTAAAAATGCAGTACAGTAGGACATTTTTGCTGCTGTGTATTTACATTTATTGAAATAAGTTTATTCAAAACACACTAATGTTTATTCTTCCAACAGGGTCTCTATTTTATGCATAAGTAACTTCTAATAAAAGAAGAGATTTTAAAGTTCAGAATTACCCTATTGTCTGGATTTGTGAAGATGTAATACCAGAATTTCCAGATTTTAAAAAGTGTCCTCAAAATATTGCATCACAAACAATAGTTAATATTAAATAAAAAGAACAGATTTTAATCTCCTGGTACAGTTGGAAGGGCCACATTATAAAATGAGCAAAGTGAGCAGCTGCCACAGCCCCTCCCAATACTGGCAGTGGTGCTGTGTGTTTAACTTACCCAAACATTATCAGAATATATCAATAATATGTATTCATAATTTTTACTGTCTCTTACAGGAAGTTCCCAATATTTACATCAAAATTAAAAACTGTGAAGCCAGAGTGGTGCTGTGCAGTGCCTCAGAATCATCTTAATGCTTAAGCATTACTGTCAATTGAAAACAAAACTCTTGCACCAGTACACAAAGAGTTATGTAGTTGATATTTCTGAAAAATGAAGACCAGAAAGAAGTTCCATTCCAATTTGTAGCATTGAAGTGCTATTTTTTCAGTGTTTATTTTCAGAGTTTCAAAGTCCTTAAATGGCTAGTTCAGCTTGTAATTTGATTCACTAATCTGGGCAGTAGATAAACAAAGGAAGTACAAAGTTATTTTGGCATTTTGTGACTTGGGTTGAATGTATAAAATGTAAGGCGTTAAGTTCTGAAAATTAGTTTGAAACCAAGATAATTTTTGGAGTATGTGTTTGTAATAATTTTCTATACTTTATTCTCCTGTTAATATAAATAAATTTTGTGCTGGCATGAAATTGTAGGGGTTTCTCTTTAAAGAAAGTAAGGCATGGGAAGCCAAGGAATGTATGTTTCCCAGCAGTTGCCATTGTCCTCACAGTAGGCTGTTTTGTGACAAAATATAACAAGTGCATTAAACTCGTATATACTTCCATTCCATTATGGCCCCAAGTATACGGACATATTTCTAACATTAGGCCCACACTATTTCTAGAAAACCAAACTGCAAGAACTGTGCCATTCAGGTAATTCATTGCTTCACTACAGAAGATACGGGCCATTGGTCTTTGTCATATTGTTTGCGTAACTATTTTCTGTCATACATTATCTTGAAGGTAGTAGCTGGAAATATTTGGCCAGCTAAGACCATTCTGAAAGCAGAACTGAAAGATTTATCATAATTATATAAGAATGAAGTTTCTAAACGCCTGGAATAGCAGCTGATAATTCTTCAACAGCTGAGATTATTCCAGAATTCTGAATGTTGGTTTTTCATCAATATTACATCTTAAATGATACTGCTTGAGACATATGATACTGCTGTTTTTTTGTCTTTACATTAATTTACATTGTTGCTTGTAGGGGTAAAAATCTTACAACATTTATCTCTCTGCTAAATAAACTCTTGTCCTGCTGAACAGGAATCTCACCATTAGTCTGTTTGTACAGGTAACACTATAAAAATATAGACTTGCATCAGTGAGCAAGTTAAATACTGAAATTATATTATTTGCTATTGTTCTGGGTGGTAAACATTTGTCCTTCACTTGTGTAAAATTGATAGTAATATATGTACACCTGGTAATCAGACAATTCCAGAAACAGACATGTGTTTCTGAAAAAAAAAAACACTTACTTGCAACTCTAGTATTGAAAAGCCAGGTCACGGATGCTTGACGCATTTTTCATCCTGTGTAACGCATTTGATTAGGACGTAGTGTGAAAGTAATATTGAAAACAGTGTTGTGTTTCAACTCCTGCTTTTAAGTCTGTAGAGCAAAATTAAATAACTAACTAATCTTAGAGAGAAGAACATGATGACAAGTATGAGTACATTGAACCAGTAGCTGCCATTGCCCATGTCGAGTGCTTCAAGGAATTTCTTGGGGCTTGTGTAGTGGCAGTAGTCGATAGAACATTGTAGCCTTTCACGCTCATAGCTATAGACAGAGATCAAAACTCCATCCAGACCATACTTGAGGTAGCTGATGTGGAACAGCCACTGGAAATATGCTGGTGCATCATTCATATGCACAAAGAAACCAGAAAAGATGGTGAAGGGCATTATTGCTAATGCACCCCATACCATTCCATTCTGGAAAAAAGAAAATGTAATAATTTGTATGAATAGAAGGCCTATATGTGAAAAATGTGTTTCTTTTGATGCAGGGGTTCAGTAATAATGCTTAAGTTTAGTGAGTGGTGTCTTAAAATTTATTTTCTTTACATTTAAAGTGGTGTGCAGTGCCCTGCAAAGCAAAGTAGGAAAATAAAAAACTAAGTAAACAGTGAGTAGATTTTGGAATATTATGGTTCATGTGAAATGTCTGTAGTGAACTGTCATGGAATTAATGCATAGGAGCATGCAAAATGATGGTTATATCACAAATTATGAAAATTGCTAACAGCAGTGGTGTGACCCTGCAGTCAGTCTAGGAACTATTTGACCACACCATGTAAACATGTGAATGGTATTCATATTGAACTTAACTAACAGCACACACAAATTTTAAGTTTCTTTTACATTCTTTCTTTCTTGCCTTCATATATCTAGCACTAGTTGTTTCAAAATAACAATTCTTAAAAACTACATCATAGTTTTCAGACACATTGTACATATTTCTTAATTGTTGTTACAGTTTAGAGTGATAGAATAAGCCATGTTGTTCGTATTTTTTAGGCATGTTCGCAAAATTGCAAAAAGTGACTATTAACTTGGTCATGTCTGTCCGTCTATCTTTCTGTCCATCCATATGAACAACTCGGCTCCCACTGGACGGATTTTCATGAAATTTGGTATTTCAGTATTTTTTTAAAATCAGTCATGAAAATTCCAGTTTCTTTAAAATCTGGCAAGAATAACAGTTACTTTACATGAAGACCAGTATACATTTTTTTATCATATCTTGCTCAATTCTTCTTAGACTGGGTAATGTTTTAGATGGAAGTTGTAGAGAAATTCAAAACACACAATTTATGGTCAATAACATTTTTTTCAAAAATCCTGCAGTTAATGAGATAATGTGGAAAAATACTGTAGAGCCAGACAGGCCACTGATGACAATATGGTGCATGCACATTGCATGCTGGATACCTAGATTTACGGACACGCATTCAAAATATGTAATACTTATTGCTTTTCCACTGCAACAATGATTGCACAAATGTACCTCAATGTGTGCATTACCTGTCCTGTTTATATTTGATAGGATAATGACATCTGTCATTTTAAAATGTTTCAGGCAATGGTTGTGCTGATTAGTTAAAAAATAGAAGAATTCTTTTGTGCATATTGCTGTCTTGGAACCTAAGTGGACCATAGCAGGGTAAGCACACTTTTAATTATTGTTTTCACATGTGTACATTGTGGAATGTTATGTGAATAATTTTGCATTGTCAGAAATATAGGTCACAACAAAATTTAGTCAGGTCTCTGTTATGTGGGAATATTGCAACACATCAATGGGTGATTGGTGTCCTTGTAAAAATTTAGAAACTCTGAGTTTGTGTATGTTTTTAACAGAATCATTACTCATATAGCTATCAATTAAGTGAAACAATTTCTAGATTGTGAAATTTGCATTGCAGCACTCTCTAGTCATGCAGGATATCAACAATATTTTCATGAGAACCTGCTGCCTTTGAAGTGGTCTTAACTGTCCGTATAGTTGCATGGTACTGTGTACATCACCGAACTTTACCACAACCAAGATCACAGTCCAAACTTTCACCATTGTGAAAACTCATATCTCATATGAATGGAATGAGGTTGACAACATGCACACAACACAAATGTGTACATTTTAAGCATCATGCTGACTCTAGCATTTTTGGCATAATATCAACTGCTTATGTCATGAAATGCTGCAACATTCTTTTCTGAAACATTTTGAATGTGCTTATTATATATTGAAGTATATTTAAAATATTTTTAGTCTTGTGAAAAGTAGGAGTCTGATGTCTCATGTATTGCCAAAAATTTTTCCTCATTGAGAAATATAATATGGTTATTAGTATCAAATTTTATCAAAGTCTGTTGCATGGGTACAGCTGAACCAATTCCACATGGCTGTAAATTGTGTTTAAGTGGGTGATGAGAAGAAATCTTTAGATATGGTTTGCTGTTGCTTAGATTTCTGATCCTGCAAAATTTTGACCAATAATCCTATTGGCCCCCCATAACCTGTGTGATTCATTATGCGGGAACAAACAATGACTACATGAATATGCAATGACATCCTTTTCTTTATGCAAACATCCAATGCGGTAGCATAAATTATACAAGGAGAGGAGTTAAAAATATAATATCTACAGATTTAGCCAACAAATGCACACTAGTGTCAGTAGGTTCACAGTAATATTTTTAAAAACATGAAACACCTACTGATATTAAATTATAATGTGCAGAATGGAAAGTATAAAAAAAGTTTAAAATGTATTTAAAAGAATAAGAAGTACCTGAATACTCATGGATACTCCAATGAGAAGGCCGATGCTTTGAGCCACCATCGATACCATAATACATACTGTGAGAAAGAGAATGTAGCGTATTACATCAGAGGGTTGCGCAGTCATGAGGTACACCACCACTGTGTAGCCAGTTGAGCATATAACCTGCAAGTGAAATAAATTTTGAAAAAGTATGTATACCAGGGTTTCCATTCTCCTTGGATATGATTTTATTTTGGGAGATTTTGACCCTTGAAAGTGAGGCCATTACGTGGAAACCTAATGTACACTGCTGCCAAAACCTAACAACTCAGAAGTAAGTGAATCTCCTAGTTAATAGTGATATATTAATTTAAGTCAGTGTGAAATGTTTTTGAGAATGGGACTCACATCTTTGTCTCTTTTTGATCAACTTCTGTTTTAATTAAATATTTTTCTTTGACATCTGTTTTTTTGTGATCTGATAACTTCAGATAATTTGAATATGCTTAGTTCTGGAACATCGAAAGTTCTGTTTCAGATACTGTCAGTACTCACCTTCTTCATCAAGTTCAATTTAAATTCTCTGCTAATTTAAGAAAACTAGCCCAACATATTAATTTTACATATTTCTTGAATTTTCTAAAAAATAAATACTAGAAATATTTTCTACCTTCTGTATTTATTTTGACACTTATTAAAACCATTATTTATGCTGGTACTATTAATGCAAAACGGAGCACGAAAACAGAACTTAAATTTGTCTGACAACTTTGAGTATATATCTCCTACATCATATTTCTTCCAAAACTTTCAAGTGATTAGAACAGGTTTCATGCAGATTCACACACAATTGAATAGACATATAATCTTGATTATCCATATATTCTGTATTCTAAATAATCTGTGAACAGATTATCTGGTTTGCAGAATTTTCTTGCATTATCATCAGTTGCTGATTACTAATGATAATGATGGGAAGTAACATGATTTAGTACCAAGTGTTCAAACAGAATCCTCAGTACAGAAATTTCGAGCTTTTTACATATGCAATAAGTGTGTGCTATGCATGTGTTATGTATATAATACATAAATTACAGCTTTATTTCCTGTTCGTGGTTCATTGAAGTATATGTTTTGGATTATCCATGTTTCTCAATTATTTGTGCATCCTGCCTTGCACCATTACACTAGAAAATCCAGAGTACATTGTACTTTGTGCACTGAGTGCAAAGAATGCATCAAAATTAACTTTGTACTGTATGGAATAAAGTGTTTCAAGAACCTGTTCAGTACCAAAACATATGTATTATGCAGTTTCTCTTATTTTAACTTGTTTTGCATTTGCAACATATGTCTGAATTTTTAAATTGTTGAATTGTTAATTGCTAAATTTCTTCATTACCTCAGCTGCTTCTATTTGCATTTAATAGAGAAAAATGAGGCCAAACGGCAGCCAGTACCATGCTTAATGTTGTGGGAAATGGTAGTAGACTTGAGCATCAGTCACATTTGACCTTTTCTCAGAAGACACCTAGTCTCAGTACTAGCCAGAAGGTACTAACCAGAAGCCAGTTATCTTGACTGGTGTTTACTATGCTTTTCTGGAGTATTTTCTGCAGTAATTCTGAACAGCACCTTCCAGTGAACTGAGCAGTGGAAGGACGACTTGATTCCATTTACATCTGGTTATAATCTGGGCTGGGGATCTGATTGTCCTGACTCCAGTTGTGTTGTTTCTGTTTGTCAACCATATGTAAATTTCAGTATATAAACTTCTTGCCTTGATTTGTGCTGATTTGACACGTCACAAATTAGGTAAACTCTAACATCTACTTACCTGTAAAGGTACATCAGCAAGCGTGATGGCAAGATAGTAGGATTTTAGAGAATACCAGCGATTGAAATACTCTCTAGAGATGACTGGAATCTCAGATGGAACTGTGGAGGAAGATAAATGTTCTTAACTTTACAAAATTCTCAGGATGAGGTTATTATAAGTGGTAAAGTAAAAAATATGAGTACATTCAAATTCTAAGTCCTTCAACATACTTCTGATTTTGTGCTGGACAAAATCTTGCTATAAGAGTAGCTTTCATTTCCTTGCATATATTGCAAACTTCAGATATTTTGTGACAGTAACAGATTAGAGGTACAGCAAGAAATTAGAAGCAGATTAAATATGGGGCTTGCCTGTGAACATGTAATTTCATTTACTTTTATAATACGTAAAGATGTAACTTACTATAATCTCACCATTGTTTTTTATGGGTGTCACACTGGGTCTTTGAACTCAGAGAACAAACACGCTGAGGCTGTCTGAGAATAAAAGTAAAGGATAAGTTTTGAATCAAGGAGGGAGGAAATAACCAGAGAATAGTGCGAATTGCAATAATGAGAAGCTTTATAATTTGTGCTGTTCACCAAATGAATTTTGTGATCAAATTAAAAATAATATAGGTGGAACATTACAGCACACATGGGAGAAATTCATACAAAATTTTGGTTTGAAAACCTGAAGGAAGGAGACCACTTTGAGGGCATATGTGTACATGGGAGAATAATGTTATGCTGAATCTGGATGTGAGGATGTGAATTGCATTCAGCTGGCCCAGGAATGGGTCCACAGTCCACAAATGTTTCAAAATGCTAGGAGCCATTGCCAAATTTTAGGTGCAAGGAAGATGGCATAAAATACGTTCCACCCTAAAAACCTACAGTTCTGAAGTGACCTATGAACCTGACTGTTATCTGGTGCTTTCTGTATGGTATAAGTGAACTGACACATTTTTATGTGTAGGGGAAAAGCTTCAATAATTGTGCTGAAAATATTACATGCCACTGTACGAAATTAAGTAGCCTGGGTTTGTTGACAGGATGCTTGGGATATCTGCATCCCTGAATGGGTCTAGTGACTTATATGACCACAGGAATGAATCTTGGGGTCCTTAGAAATTGCAGAATTTATTGACCACCTAAGTAAGAACTGTTGGTTGTTTTCTGTTGATCTGCAGAAACTTTTGTCCCATCCATTCTCTTTGGCCATGGAGGTGCTTTTTTCAACCCTTGTGTTCAATGTCATGCATTCACTTACATGTGAGTATCATTGAAGAAAAGGCAGTGAACATAAGGAACATGATGCAAAAATAGAGCAGACCAAAGTTGTCAAACACATGGGCAGCATCATTTCCAACACGATAATATATAAGTCCAATCAGAACGCCAACAATCATGTGGATTGATAATCGGGCCACAGTGAGGAACTGAAATAAAAAAGGTTTTGCAATTGATAATTATATTTTTAAATGTAATCGGTCCATTAAATGCGAAAAATGATATTCTTTACAAGTATTTTTCTCCTCAGTGATAATTTTTGCCACCGTACAATATTTTCGAATTTTGTACCAAATATTTCTAATTTTTCAACAGTAAAAATTTTGACATGCCATGTAAATACAAAAACAGTGTCAAGAAGAAACCTTTGCATGCAACTGATTAATTGCAATGAGAAATTAACTAAACATGATTTTACTGAGTAAATGTGCAACATATTGATACAAGCTGGAAGTTTTACATATGTGAAAATAGCTCATTGTGTAATATGAATATGAATTGATGGGCATGTGAGTGAGTGAGTTAGTGAGTGAGTGAGTGAGTGAGTGAGTGAGTGGGTGGGTGTGTGAGTGGGTGATTGAGTGAATGGGTAAGTGGGTGATTGAGTGAGTGAGTGATGTAATGTAATGTAATGTAATTTATTTGTGTTCTATAAATCCAAATTTGGATACAATCCTGTGGATATAGACATTGTCACATACATACTGTCTAACATAATATACATAGAGTTGGAAGAATCTTAGCTATAAATAAAAGTACAATAATAAAACACCTAAAACTAATTGTCAGTTCAGTTTTCAGTGGAATATCTCTGACAATTAAAATATTCTTTACTATTATAAAAGGAATTTATGAGTAAAAACCTCTTTAAAGCGTTCCAAAACAGTACTATCTCATTAGCTATGTCTTTGATATTGTGGGGAAGGTTGTTAAAAATTTTAATTGCCGAGTAGTACACTCCCTTTTGGAACTTTGTTAGATTAGCTGTGGGCGGATGTAAGTTGGATTTAAATCTTGTGAGAATACTGTGGATCTTATTATTTGTATAAAATAAATGTTTGCTTTTTATCACAAATATTGATATTGAGAAGATATGTTGAGAATATAAGGGTAGTATTTCAAATTTTTTAAACAGTCCCCTATGTGAATCTGTCATTCTTGAATTTGTGATAATTCTAATCACCCTTTATTGAATTTTGAAAATCTTATCACTATATGGTTGATTTCCCCCAAGAATTATCACATAACTCATAATTGAATGTATGTATGCAAATAGACCATTCTTAAAGATTCTGGAGACATTATAGCTTGTATCGTTTGAATTATAAAACATGCTGTATTCAATTTGGACATCATTTGGTCTATATGAGCCTTCCTTGATAGGGAGTCATGA
>Ga0123354_10010251_pt1 | contig 14429 bp, 19 predicted proteins | sample TergutLab28metaG_2_FD_97872 | JGI IMG/M metagenome (GOLD analysis project Ga0123354, IMG submission 97872) | Labiotermes labralis P4 segment gut microbial communities from Petit-Saut dam, French Guiana - Lab288 P4 | ecosystem: Host-associated > Arthropoda: Insects > Digestive system > Gut ... | reverse complement strand
GTATCATCGTCGGGAGGGAGACCATCTCTTACTTCTACACCCAGGAGATCGAAACCCATGAGGTCGGCAAGCAGGTCAAAGTAACTCTCCAAGGCAATGTCGTTGCCCTCGACCGCAGTTCCTACCGCTTACCTCTTTCCGACACACTGACGTATAACATCTCTTCGATGCTCGCCTTTGCAGACACATCCAAACATTTCGTGACGCAGATCATAGAAAAATACGCAGTTGTCAAAGATCGCAACTATCTCAATTTCCAAGTCAATAAGACGGATATAGTGGACTCGCTGGGCGATAACCGCGCCCAGCTTGGTCGTATCGAAGGGCTGATGGACCAACTTGTGAACCAAAAAGAGTTCTATGTGGACAGCATCATTCTGACGGCATCTGCATCCCCTGAGGGGACGGTAAGGCAAAACAACCTGCTGGCCCAGGGCAGGGCCTACTCATTGCGCGATTACTTGGCTGCGAAGTTTAAGGGCAGCGTTGTAGCCGGTAATGGCACGGATAGCAGCGGCGTAGGCAATCTCATCTCGGTGCGTTGGATAGGAGAAGATTGGCGGGAGCTGGCAAGGCTTATACAACAGAGCGACTTGCCACACCGCGATCAGATACTATCCATGATGGCCGGGGCAGGGATAAGCGAAGCGGGAGAGGCCGTGCCGGAAGGTATCGCAGGCAGCCTCAAGATCGCCGCAGGCATCGACACCCGTAGAGGCCCCATCATACCCGGAGATCGCATGTATGCCACAGGCTCCGCCGCCAAAGGTTCAACGACCATTGTAGACCGCGCCAAAGAGCGGCCCAGCAACCTCGACGATCTGGAGCGGAGCATCCGCGAACTCTATCCTGCCGACTACAAGGTGATGCTCGAAGTGTTATATCCACGCCTGCGGGCCGTAACGTTCAAGTACGACTTGCGGCGGGTTGGAATGGTCAAGGACACGATCCACACTACCGTGCCCGATACGCTCTACGCCCACGGCTACCAACTGTTGAACGACCGGCGTTACACCGAGGCGTTACGCATACTCGAGAGTTACAATGACCGTAATACCGCCATCTGTCTGCTTTCGCTCGGCAGGGACAGCGAGGCGCTGGAGCTACTCTCCTCTTTTCCACGCTCTGCTATCACCGAGTATATGCAAGCCATTGCCTGTGCCCGTCTGGGCCGCAGGGAGGAAGGTCTGGAGCACTACGATGAAGCCTGCCGCCTGAACAAATACATGAAGCAACGCGGCATCCTCGATCCTGAAATCACAACACTTATCCATCCACCAAAACCGTAATCTAAAATCCTTATTGAATATGAAATCTGAAATGAAAAAACTGGTGTTCGTTGCAGCCCTGATATGCCTTCTTATCGGCCTGTCGGCTTTCTTTACAAGTTGCGCAAAACTCTGGGAAGAGGAGCGCGTCGAGGTTATACACCCGCCGCAGGTCGATATGAATTCTGACCCTTCGGATTGGGGTGATCCCACTACGATAACCGAATAGCTTCTGCTCATGAGAAACCTGAAACATACAGGCTTACGATGCCTGTGGTATGCGGCCCTGCCGCTGATCGCCTGCGCGTGTAATAGCTCTTTGGATATTCAGCGGGATTATAAGTTCGACCTACTCACGATGCCTGTGGTTAAGCAACTGGCGCAAGGAGAAGTGGCCGAGATCAGGTGTGAAATAGTCTCCGAGGGGAACTATAACGGGGCGCAATACTTCATACGCTATTTCCAGCCCGACGGGCGTGGCGAACTGCGCCTCGACGGGGTGCTGTTCGTTCCCAACGACAGTTATCCTCTTTACTCAAAGGAGTTCCGGCTCTACTACACCTCACGAAGCACCGACCAGCAGACTATCGACGTCTATGTCTCGGACAATTTCGGGAATATGGTCGTCAAGAACTTTGCGTTTAATAACCAGTCCGACAGTACCAGTAAGGCCGAAATGCGCCCTTTTGGCGTATCATCGGCATCTGCACCATGATTATAGCCCTTTGTATGGGGTATCTGATCCTCGACCATCTGTAACAGCCCGCTCCGACAACAATTCAGTGAAGTTGTGTCGGAGCGGGCGTTTATTGCAATCAGGTCATGAACAAAGTGCAAGGCATTGTCGCCAATACTCGCGCACTCGTTTTGGCGTCTCTAACAGGTTTTCGCACAGGCGGCCTGTCACACTCCTTTCATGGACAGCGATATTCGCCCGCGGGCAGCGTCGATGGCGGTCACCCGGACGGTGACGTTCTGACGCAGTTTCACCACGTCGGCGGGGTTGGAAACAAACTTGTCGGCCATCTGCGAGACGTGCACCAGTCCGTCCTGCTTGATCCCAACGTCGACGAACGCCCCGAAGGCGGTGATGTTGGTGACAATGCCAGGCAGAACCATCCCTTCGCGCAGGTCGGCGATGGTCGTTATCCCTGTGGCATACTCGAAACTTTGCAGGTGTTCGCGCGGATCGCGCCCCGGCTTCTCCAATTCGGCCATGATGTCGGTAAGGGTCGGAATGCCAACCTTATCTGTAACATATTTCTTTATGTCGATTCGCTGACGCAAAGCCTGTGCCCGCAACAGATCGACCACCCGCACTCCCAAGTCCGCGGCCATCTTCTCGACCACGGGGTAGGATTCTGGATGCACGGCGCTGTTGTCCAGAGGGTTTTTAGCGCTCTCTATGCGCAGGAAGCCGGCGCACTGCTCGAAAGCCTTGGTCCCCAACCGCGGGACTTTCATAAGGTCGGTGCGCGAAGTGAAATCGCCGTTGGCGGCCCGCCACTCGACGATGCCGCCCGCCAGCGAAGGCCCGAGGCCCGAAACATGGGAGAGCAACGCTTTGGAGGCTGTGTTCAGGCTCACGCCCACACGGTTGACGCAACTTTCCACCACACTTTCAAGACTCTTTCTGAGCTCGCCCTGATCGACATCGTGCTGGTATTGGCCTACGCCGATCGCTTTGGGGTCGATCTTGACCAGTTCGGCCAAAGGATCCACGAGGCGCCGTCCGATCGAAATGGCCCCCCGCACCGTAACATCCTGTTCAGGGAACTCCTCACGCGCCACGGGCGAGGCCGAATAGACGCTCGCTCCGTCCTCGCTCACGGCAAATATCTCTACGCTGCCGTCGGGAAATATCGTCTTGACCAGTTGCAGTGTTTCGCGTCCGGCGGTGCCATCACCCACGGCGATCGCCTCTACGTGGTGCTTTCGAGCCAGGGCGGTGAGCGTCTCGGCCGAACGCACAAAGCCGTCCGAGGCGGTGTGGGGATATATGGTGGCGTTCTCCAACAGTCCGCCCCATTTGTCCAGGCAGACCACTTTGCACCCTGTGCGATAACCGGGATCGATGGCCATCACGCACTTCTGCCCCAAAGGCGGCGAAAGCAACAACTGGCGCAGATTTTCGGCAAAGACGGCGATAGCTTCCCTGTCGGCTTTCGCCCGCGCCGAGGCGAGCGCCTCGCTCTCCATCGAAGGGCGCAGCAGGCGTTTGTAGCTGTCGTCTATGGCCCGTTCGAGCCACGGCCGCGAGGGGGTGTTGCCCTTGATGAATATGGGAGCGAGCTGCTCCGTAGCCTTATCCTGATCGGGCGCCACGGCCAACCGCAGAAATCCCTCCTTCTCACCGCGCAGCATCGCCATCACGCGGTGCGACGGGGCTTTGCGCAGCAACTCGGCGCTGTCGAAATAATCTGTGAATTTGGCCCCCTCGGCCTCCTTGCCCTTGACGACTTTCGAGGTTATGACGCCCTGCGAGTCGAAAAGGCGCCGCAGGACGCTACGGCTGCGCTCGTTCTCGCTGACCATTTCGGCGATGATGTCCAACGCCCCTTCGAGGGCTTCATCTTCGTTCGGGACTTGGTCGTTCAGATAGCGGGAGGCTACGATTTCGGGGTCGCTGCCATCCTGTCGCATGATATGCAGGGCCAACGGTTCGAGGCCCTTTTCGCGCGCCACGGTGGCCCGGGTGCGTCGTTTGGGCTTGTAGGGCAGGTAGATATCCTCCAATTGCGCCGGGTCGTAACACTCCTCGATGCGGCGGCGCAGTTGGTCGGTGAGTTTGCCCTGCTCCTCGATGGTCGCAAGGATCGTCTCGCGCCGCTTGAGCAGCTCGGTGAGCTTGTCGTAGCGCAGCTTTATCTCGCCCACCTGCATCTCATCGAGGTTTCCGGTCGCCTCTTTGCGGTAACGGCTGATGAAAGGTATGGTAGCGCCCCCGTCCAAGAGGCGCATCACGCTCTCCACCCCACGGCGGGGAAGCTGCAACTGGTCGGCGATCAGGCCGGATATGATAGAGTCTTGCATTATTTCGGTTTTTGGGAGAGCAAAAATAGTGATTTTTTACTTATGCTTCGTAGATGCAATGTAAGGGAAATTGCCTACCTTTGGTTGTATATATATCACACTATGCTGCCGGAATCAATACTCTCGAAAATAGAACAGGCTTCGCTGTCTAACCATCTCGCTCAATGCTTATGCAATGGGGCGTGCGACGACACTCTGCGCCTCACAAAAGAGTGGTTGTTGAAATGTATCCCGGTTGAAAAGCGTGGAAAGATATTGAAAGAGTTCAACGATCGTGGCGGCAATTGCGATTGCAAGGTTCTTTCAATGTGTTCGACATCGCTATAAAGTAAGGCAATATCGCTCGGATCTTTGCGTTGTCAGTGTAGAATATCCCATGCGCAAGATAATCCATATTGACATGGACGCCTATTTCGCCAGCGTCGAGCAACGGGATAACCCCGACTACCGGGGCAAACCTCTTGCCGTGGGCTATCCCGGCGAACGGGGTGTGGTGGCGGCGGCAAGCTATGAGGCGCGGCGCTATGGGATACATTCGGCTATGCCATCGAAAACGGCCCTCAAACGCTGCCCATGGCTGATCTTCACTCCAGGGCGGTTTGATGTCTATCGCCAGGTATCGATGCAGATCCATGACATATTCACGGAGTATACCGACCTCGTAGAACCCCTTTCCTTGGACGAGGCATATCTCGACGTGACCGAGAACAAGATAAATATGCCCTCGGCTACCATCATAGCCGAACAAATAAGGCAGCGCATAAAGGAGACCACCGGTCTGACCGCCTCGGCAGGGGTATCGGTCAACAAGTTCCTCGCCAAGATCGCCTCCGACCAGAACAAGCCCGACGGGCTGTTTGTCATTACCGACAAGGAGGCCGAGGCGTTCGTCGAAGGGCTGCGCATCGAGCAGTTCTGGGGAGTAGGCAAAGCGACGGCGGATAAGATGCACCGGCTGGGGGCTCACACCGGAGCCGATCTGAAGAAGTTCCCTGAAGCCTTTTTGGTAAGTAACTTCGGTAAGGCCGGGCATATGTACTACCAATTCGCCCGTGCAATAGACGACCGTCCCGTAGACCCGTCACGCATCCGCAAGTCTATCGGGGCGGAGAATACATATCTGCATGATATCGGCGATGTGGAGGAACTTACGGTCAAGTTGCACGAAGTTGCCGACGAGGTATGGCGCCGTGCTTCCAAGCGCGAGTTCTACGGGCGTACCGTAACTCTGAAAGTGAAATATGCCGACTTCGAGCAGATCACCCGCAGTCGCACCCTGCCGGGCTTCGTTCGTGAGTTCGAACTGTTTTGGAGCGTGGCGCAGGAACTGCTCGCGGCGGTCGATCATGGCGGCAAGAAAATAAGGCTGATGGGCCTCACTGTCAGCAATGCCCAATATATGGAATTGCCGGAGGCATACCAGCTGGAGCTCGATTTCGGGCAGGGATAAAATTTACATTTTAAATAAGTCCGCCGGATTCATCGCCAGGAATTTCTCGAATGGAATACCGTCCGTGCCGACTAAAAATGTCCCTTTAGGGTGAAACTCTTCCTCGAATATGGATAGTCCTTTGTTGACGCTGTCTTTACCGCTTTTGACTTCGATGGCCACTACATCGCCGCCCCGTTCAATCACGTAGTCCACCTCGTAATTGCTTTGATTCCAGTAATAAACGTTTAAGCGATATTTCAACCCGCTGTTGATCAGATGTGCGCCCACGGCAGATTCGACAAACCGGCCCCATTCTTTGGGATCGCCACGTAACTCTTTGAAAGAAAGGTTCTGGCTGGCGGCCAATAAGGCGTTGTTATGCACCTGGAATTTGGGCTTGGAGGCCCGCTTGCGGATGATGTCGGCGGCATATTTTTCCAGTCCCGACAATAATCCGGCATCCTGGAGCAAGGTAAGATAGCCCGACAAAGTCGTCAGGTTGCCAGTTTCCTGTAACTCTCCCTGCACCTTGCTAAGCGACAGTATCTGAGAAGAATATTTGCACCCGATGTCGAACAACCGTTTCAGTAGTATCGGTTTATCCACGCGGGTCATCAGCAGGATGTCTTTCGATATGGTACTTTCGACCAGTGACCTATGTACATAATCCCGCCAGCGTTCCTCATCGGCGATTAAGGTTGCAGACCCCGGATAGCCGCCAAAATAGATATACTGATCGATATCCCAGCCGAAAGCGTCGCGCATTTCATCGAAAGACCAGTGTGTTACGTTGGTCATCTCGTACCGTCCGGTCAGCGATTCGGTAAGTCCCTGCTGGAGCAACAGACGCGAAGAACCCAACAGGATCACCTTGACATTGACGTCGGAAAACGAATCGGCATCCCACTCCTTTTTCACCGTTTCGCTCCAATTCTGGACTTTTTGAACCTCGTCGATAACGAAAAGTAACTCCTGTCCACCGCTTTGTTGCAGTTGTAGCCGCGCGTTGTCCCACTCCCTGCGGATCCAAGCGTTGTCGGCCGCATACAGATCGTCCGCCGTCACAAAATAGTGAGGGATCATTATTTGTTGCAGCAGTTGTTTGACGAGTGTCGTTTTTCCCACCTGGCGGGGGCCGGCCAACACCTGAATGAACTTGCGTGGCTCGGATGCCCTGCCAATAAGTTGCTGTAATACTGCGCGTTGGAATGCCATTGAGGAAATTATTAGATTAGGTTAAATAATTATTTAGGCAAAGGTAATAAAATATTTCTCAAAGTCTCTTATCCAAACATAATTCATAGTGCAAGTTAGAATAAAATGATTTTGCCATAATAAGAAAGGAGTTACATTTTTGCACATTGCCATTCGACTTGGCAATGCGCAATATAGAGCAATATATTATATATAAGCATTTTGATGGCAATGATACCATCTCCCAGTAAAAAGTGCTATCTTTTATATTTTATTCACTACATTTGTATTTAATCCAAACGTAATATTCAAAATGGCAAAGAGAAAAGAACTGACCTTCGAGCAACTGCCTGCGGCAGTTGCTCGTCTACTGGAAGAGGTAGCTGAAATCAAGAAAATAGTGATGATGAAACCGACCCAGGCGAAAACCAGAAAAGTGTCCGGCAAATCGGTCGCCGCTCTCGGCGAGATAGGCATCGACAAGGTATGCGTGATATTGAAACGCGCCAAACCGACCGTTTATACACTTGTAAAATCGGGTAAACTCAAGGCCCTCAAGCAAGGTAAGGCACTCCTTTTCAACAAAGAAGAGGTCGAGGCGTATGCCGCTTCATCGAACTCTACAAAGAGTACCCGTGAGCGCAAGAAAGCCAAACCGGCGACTAAGGTCGAAGCCGACACCAAAGTCGCTCCCAGGGCAAGGGCGAACGTTAAGTCCAAGGTTAACCCGAAACCTGAAGTCAAGGCCGTGTCCCCGAAGTCAGGCGATAGGAAACCACGCTCTCCGAAATCCCTGAAAGGTGGCCGGAAAGGCAGCCTCCGCACCCAAAAGCCTCAAAAGCCGGAGATCACCGCCCCCAAGTCCGCTCCCGAACCGCAAGATCCGCAGATCAAAGAAAAAATATAACAGATCAGTAGCAGCGGCCTCGGAATGAAAATTCCGAGGCCGCTGCTATACTGACAATTTCATACCGGCTTTTTGCTCCTTTTTCTCCGCATGTGTATATCGCTCATGGAAAAAGGAGCGGGCGACCTTCAAATTTAGGGCCGCCCGTACCGTTGATTTCGTTGGCCGTTGCATCTATACTTGACAGCCACGTTCTTCATGCACATACCAACTGTCGCTGTAATTATCGCCCAACAGGCTGAACACTCCTGACAGTCCGCTGTCGCGGGCGAACCGCTTCGCTTCCGAAATGGTTGGAAACTCGCCGAATTTCCGAAAGCCGATGAACAGGCTATACATGGTCAAACTTTTTGAATATTTAGGACTTGCATGTTCCTGTTCAGCCATTCGAGAACATGCTCCATGTTATATTCGGATGTGATAATGACTGTGCGTCCACCTATTTGTGTAAACCGTGTGCTTTCGTAACTGTCTACCCACTCTTTAAGGTTTACCGCCTGCCATTTGTGATATTCCCGAACGAACATTTTGTTTATCTCGCTTATCTCTTTTTCAAAAGTGATGCGAACTGCCTGATACCCGTCGTCGATAATTTCGAGATGCCGGAGCGATCCGAAATCGTCATCCAGACGGGCAAAAGACTAATCGTATTTGTACAGGCACTCTCCCCATTGGTGCGGTTCGTCAAACCGCACTTTAACATTTGCGGTATATTTGTCAATTTCAATGTCTTCGATAGTTCCCGCGACCATCATCCCCGTAAAGATGCTCTTGCACCGTTTACCGATAATCTCCTTATTTACCTCTATTGCTTTCATAATTATTTGATAATTAACACCGTTGTTGTTATGGGCGGCTGTCGCCGCCCCGATTTATGCCGTCAGTCGTTTTTTAATCTGCGGCACATTCTTCATAACAAGGTCGATAATCCGGTTATGGTATTCCGTCTGATTATTGCATACGCCCCTGCTCTGCATGACTGCGAGTTTTGAGAGCGAGAACTCAATGGTTTCGATACGCTCGCTGTCGATCCGTGCGGAAAGGATAAGCGAGTCTGATTTCAAGTGGTATCGGTTCGCGAATACGCAATGGTGCATGGCCTCGCCCTCCCGAAGAATTTCATCTACGCTCTCAAGCACCCTTATGTCGATCAGTCCGTCGGTGAATGCGATACCGAAAAACTTGCCTTTCATATCCATAAAGCGTTTTTCATCCTCCAACGCCTGTGCTCTCTGTTCCTCGTAACGTTTGCGCTCGCGCATTTCCTGCCGTTTGCGCACATACCTGTCGTGTTCGGCCTCCAAATCGGCAGGGCATACATATTTGGCGTTGAGCAAGTCCCTGTCGAACGTACGAAGCAAATCCAAGTAGTCGAGCCAGTCGGATGCCTCTTTAACCATATATCCGTTCCGTATTGCGATGCGAATAGACGGCCAGTATTTGTCGATACTACGGTGATTATTGTATGCAAAATGGTGGAGCAATGCCGTCTGCCCTGTTTTGAGCAGGGTTTCGGCCTTCTCCTGCGAGAGCAGGGTGTGTATAAGGTCGAACGGCGTCAGTTTGCCGAACGGCTTTTTGTATCCGCTCCGCGCTATTTCGGGGATAAGTTTTTGGCGTGGGTATATGCAGGTAGGATTGATATTGTACAACTCCCTTTCGGGGCGTATTTCGAGATTGCTTGCCCAAATCCATCCGTTTACGAAACATCCCATCGAGCGCAACAGCGCGAAAGTGGCGTATTTCCCGTTTGGGGCGATCCAACGCTGTACCACCTCGATATGGGAGTAGCAGGGTTTTGAGCCGAGCCTGATATAACATTCGACATAGAAGAAACGCAACACCTGAAAACCCTCGCAAGCGGTGGTGATACACACATACCCATAGTCGTGGAACTTGTATCTGCGGGTGGTTTCCACTTTGAGTTTGGTATTGCAGGCAGGGCAATTACAATCCGTGATGGTGTCGGCCAACGGCCCGTCCCCCTGCCACGAGTGTCCGCACTCGAGGCAGGTTATCACTCCCTTATTAGTTCTGCGCCCTACGTGGTCTATACAGTTGCGGGATGCCCACCGTATCTGCGCATCGGTTATCTTCGGCAGTTTCCTGCTCGCTTCAAAAACTTGCTTTTGCAATTTGGTTCTCGGCTTCATAAGACAAAGAGGTTTTGTTGGTTATCAGTTACGGTCGGCTTGGTAGAGGACTTCTTTACGGGTTGTTTCATCTTGGCGTAAGCCTCGTCCTGCGCCCGTTGGATGGCCTGTTGCCGTGCCTGCTGCTTCTCGTCTTCGGTCAGAACAATGGTATGGTTTACCACCACTTGGCAATCCATCGGTTTGCCCACCTCGATATTCTCCTCGTCGTAGTAATGGAGCGCCATAGAGTAAATCTCATCGTCCGCAAACCCGTTACAACCGCTCGCCTTGACGGTATTGAGAATAGAGGTTATGCAGTCGTCGATGTTCTTTTTCGGATTTGCGTACACGGGTGCGAACAGCACATCGCTCTGCGCCCTATGTTCCAGATAGCTCTGAATGGTCTGTTTGAAATGATCGGTCGTTTTCATGTTGTTTTGGTTTTGTGGGGGTGGACTGCTCCGCCCAATTTGGTTTACGATTGCTTTACTTACTTTGTGGCAAGCCACTTGTCCCGTTTCTCCCTGCATTTTTCGAGGGTAGGGGCGACTGTGCTGAACAGTTCGCCGTCAGAGGTTCGGTAGTCGTATTGACAATACCTGTTCTTCGGTCTCGGTCGGGGCGTAAGATTGAAATATACATATCGTTCCTCGCCTGCGGAGCATACCGATACGCCGTTCACCGTCATTGTCGTTTCCATATCATTGCTTATTTTTAGTGAGTTGTGCGCAACGGGGACAAAGGACAATTACCTCGATGATGTCGTTGTCCTGTTTGTCGATAACCTCATAGCTGACACGGATTTTACCGCAGGTGCATTTACGGGGTAACTGTTCGATGTGGAAACACTCCAAAGGATAGTTCCGCACATGGCTGTTTAACGAGCCTTCCGAATTGAAATAATTTGGTTTCATACTCTGTTATGTTTTAGAAGATTAATGTTATCAGAATTGTTACAAAGACCGCCATGATAAGAAGGGACAGAAGGCAGGAAAGAACCCCCTTGACCACCCTATATGCGATGTACAGCCCCGTAACCACCGCCACAAAGCCCCAACCCCACAGTGCGAACCCCGCCACCGAGAAAGCTATCTTCAAAATCCAACCTATGCTGATTGGAAGGTTTGAAGTTCGTTGTTTCATATTTTTCATCGCCCGTATCATGATTTTTGACCTTTTTTTTATCGCCATGCCGCATCGGAGCCGGTTGTCGTTCGAGTTTCAGGGGCTCGGGAAGGGTAGTGTTTAGCCGATGCAAGGTTTTGGCAAAGAATACGCTCGCCCGCAAGGGAAAGAGGAAGATTGTTTGCCGAACCGTCAGGCTCGACCTTGTATCGGCGTGAAAGAACACGGAAACACCTTCGCGCCTGAAATCGAACCTTATACCGGCTTGGCAGGCATACCGCCAAACGGGGAAGAAATCATATAGAGATACGGGCAAAGAAAAACAGTGATACCCACTGGTCAATCCGGTATCCGGGGATCAAAACGGCCGGCTCCAAGGCCGGGCAGATCGACTATCGAATGATTTGTCGAAGCCACTCGCTGCCTCAATCGTCCAAGGCTTATTTATCTGACAGTAAGCTGGAATAATCGATTTATCTTTGTCCTCCCTTCGTGATTTTTACCGACGAAAAAGACAAAGCCAACCTTAGATTTACCGAATATGGAAATAGTGAATATCGAAGCCAGGACATTCGAGGCGATGCTGTCAAAATTTGAGAGTTTCGCCAAAAGGATGGAGCATCTCTGCCGCCTGCATAGCGACAAGCAGATGAGTGAATGGTTGGACAATCAGGATGTGTGCCTGCTGCTGAATATCTCCCCGAGGACTTTACAGACACTCAGGGATAATGGAACGCTGGCTTATTCTCAAATCAGCCACAGGATTTATTATAAGCCGGAAGATGTGGAAAAGATCCTTCCTTTGGTAGAAGACAGGACACAACAGACTGTATATAAGGATAAAGGAAAGAAGATATAAGAATATGGAAGAAAAATATCTGTCGGACAACCATCCCCTGGCCTCTTGGCAGGGTAGCTGGGAAAGTGTAAACGGTAATCCCGATGTGTTTATCTTTCGGGGGTATGACGGTAACTACTGCCTGCTTGCCTATAGCTATGATAAGGATTATGGGCGTGGAAGTTTCTCCTGTTATGAGATAGACTCGGATGAGACCGGTTATTATATCCGTATGGGAATGAGAGACTGCCGATTAACGTCCGCAGAGTTGCCGGACACCCTGCATATTTCAGGGTGGGGCAGTTATATGAAGAATTAAAATAACGAATTTATGAGCAATCAATTAATAACCTCAGAGAACGATGAAAGGATAAAATCTTTTCTTCTTTCATTAGATCGCCTTTCTTCGGCGATGGAACGTTTATTCTCAGGGCGAAAACCAACCCTTTTCGGCGAGCATTTTTATACGGACAGTGAACTGTCCAAAAAGTTGAACCTTAGCCGCAGAAGTTTACAGGACTACCGTAACGAAGGACGTATTCCATATATCAAGTTGGGAGGAAAGATCCTGTACCGTTCTTCAGATATTGAGAAACTGTTGGAAAACGGATACCATGATAAGTGGAAGTAGCCGTTTCTGAACTTCCTTGGAATGTATCTTTGTGGACAAGATGAAAAGAAGTTTACTGATTTTTAATTGAGACCCATTTCCCGTTCATGTCCCCACCGGATGAATACCGACGGTTGCCTCACAGCCCGTTTGATCAGCCAATTTCTGAATACTTCCGCTTTATGTGACTTAATTCTGAACGCAAGGGCGACGATCATGTCAAGCCCATAAATATCCGGTATTATGATATTCCCGTTCACGGTTGCAGGAGGGGAAATATCCACCTGAATTACTCCCGATTTTAGGATCGCTTTTGTATGGTCGTCGATTGTCCGAACATAAACATCGAACAAAGAGGCGATTTCAGATGCTGTCATACTGACCTTACCGGATGACGGTACGGATACGATACCGTTTTCTATCGTTATTATTTCTCTATTCATGGCTTACTCCTTTCCTGTTTCTGCGTTCCATCAGTCTGTCCATATCTTCCGAGATTTTTGTATCCGTTACTTGGGCATAAATCTGCGTACTCGAAATATTGGTATGTCCCATCATTTTGGAGATACTTTCAATAGATAACCCTGCCGAAAGCATCAGGGTTCCGCAGGAATGCCGGGCTTGATGATAAGAAAGGTTTTCTTTCAATCCGATCGAAACGCCCAACTGATTAATTTCAAACCAAAGGACATCACGCTTGGGCAGCGGAAATATGGGTTTGCTGTCGTCGGTTGTATTGTAAAGCGATAGGATCTGTTCCGCCACCGGATGCAACGGGATAAATGCCTCCACGTCCGTTTTGGCTCGCCGGGTACGAATATAGAGCCTGCCTTCTGCCGTTTTACCGATATGGTGCGGATACAACCGGTACACATCCACGTAGGCAAGTGCGGTAAAGCAGGAAAAAATAAATGTCCTGCGAGATAGCTCCAGCATCGGATTGTGCATTGGAGTTTCCATAAGCCGTCTCAGTTCGCTTTTGTTTATATGACGTAGCTTTGGCGGTTCTTTCTTCTCGTAAGCGACTTCTTCGATCGGATTGGCTCTTAATACCTCCTGGTCGACGGCAATATAGATAAGGCGGTTGAGCCAGCACAGGCAATGGTTGATATGTGCGGGTTTATAGTCCAATACGTTTCTAAGGAAAATTTTGAAGGATTCGCCGAACTCTTCCGTAATATCCGAAAACGCGATGTCTTCCATTCCCCGTGAAAGAACAAAATCGCGCAGATTGCTCTGGGTGGTTTTGGACTGTCGATAGGTGGAGGTGGAATTTATTTCCAGCGAACGGATTCTTAACCGCTCGCGCTCCACCTCGCCCGCCTGCAACAGATAAACCGGTACGGAGTTTACTCCCGCCATTGTATTTTTGAGAAGTTCGCTGCTGACCGCTCCCTGTTCAGAGAGGATACGCCCGTAAGCCTGCTCCAAACGCCCGCGAAATTCCATAAGGCGGTTATTATCCCTGCCTGCCTTGATTTCGCCTTTCTTGGCGTTCCACTCTTCGGGGCGACAATAAATGCCAGTTGTAAGCGCTGAGTTTTTACCGTCGATGCTGATACGGCACATAACGGCTGTCGTGCCATCGGATTTAACCTTACCCCGGTTAATATAGAATAACAGTTTGAATGTACTTCTCATTGTGATATATGTTATTGGGTTATTTTGTCGTCTATGTTCTACAGGACTAATTCCATATCCCGGGTGGCTTCGATGAATTTATCCATCTCCTCGAAAAGTTTCTTCGGAGTAACACGGGCATAGATTTGAGTAGTTTTAATATTGCTGTGTCCGAGCATCCGGCTGATGGTTTCTATCGGAACCCCTTCTTCGAGCGTAATAAGAGATGCGAATGAATGCCTACCCATGTGATAAACAAGGTCCTGC
>Ga0123354_10010250_pt1 | contig 14430 bp, 5 predicted proteins | sample TergutLab28metaG_2_FD_97872 | JGI IMG/M metagenome (GOLD analysis project Ga0123354, IMG submission 97872) | Labiotermes labralis P4 segment gut microbial communities from Petit-Saut dam, French Guiana - Lab288 P4 | ecosystem: Host-associated > Arthropoda: Insects > Digestive system > Gut ... | reverse complement strand
ACCACAAATTGCTGCCAGTTTTAATATGTATTTAGTAATCAATAAGTGTGTAACAGCTGTCATACTTTCAAACTTCTATCGCCATTATCTCCGTAACCGTTCAACTTCGGATATAGGTGTTTTGGGTTATATCGGTATACTTTAATTTAAGGAACATTCTCCCGAAGTCTGGCATATGCCCCCCCCCCCCGGGACACCCTGTATATATACATATATACACACACACACACACACACACATATATATATATACATATAGGTGCAAACGTTTCGGAGAAGCGTGTTTTCTCGACAATCAGAGTACAACGAATCAGAGCATGGGGACGACACTATCCTCCGTAGGTTGGTACACATGTAACATTCCGCATGACGTCACAGTCCAGAACACTTGAATCTTCTATTGTTACGACTAACAGTAGCTAAAAGCCAACCACATCGGACCCTGCACTAAGCACAAACCTCTCTTTATGGGAAAAATAGTAGTTGTGAAAACAGACATAAAAGAGACACGCTTCCTATGTTCAAGCATCAAACATGACGACGTAATGCGTGCAAAATGGTTTCAACTATGCCTTCTGGAATAATAAGGAACAGACGCGGGCAGAATTTATAAAAGATACAAATATTTCCCCATATTCATAGATCGCTTCTTTTATGTATCTAATGTATTACAGTGGGGTATGCTACAACAAACGTAATTGATTCTAGCACCTCGTCCGTTATAGCATCGTTTGTAGCAGCATACCCCACATGCGGCCATGACACTGAAAACATCTATAACGGCATGCATACTGGAACCATAAATGTAATTTTAGCTAAGCACAGGATGTAGCTCCCTGATGATGGTTTATGTAAACCGAAACATGTCGGAGCAACTTTTGTAATTCTAAATGTTTTAATAATTATTTAATATAATTTGTGTGCATTAGTTGGACAAATAAAGAATTTAACTGCAGCTCGTGGTTGCTCCCGCCTCACAAATTTGGGCTTTCGTCACAGTTTTACTATAAACTGTAGAAAAGCAGTGGGTACACAATTCATATCGAGATTCGTAAAAATCGGAATGCAAATCAGACTGTTTTTCAACACTTTAGTACGTAACACTGAAAGATACTATGGCAATAAAATAAGACTGCGTTTTCCATTCAGTCAAAATAATAATACAAAATGGTAGAAATTGCGAATAAGGAAGTAATATTGAAGGAAGAGAATAAAAGAGGGAAGGAAATAAATACAGAGAGAATAAAATAAGTTTAATGCATATTGTTTTTGCTATTTAAATAACACTGCATTAATTGCACTGCATAGGCCTACGAAGTTTCGAAAATTACGTCATTAAAGTTGCGTGGACATCTTTGTCTCTTAGATGGAAATAACAGGTTTGACACCCCTGTAAATCACTGTGTTGGCTACATGACGCAAGTAAGTGGCTTTCTAGAGTCTGATCCTGTCAATGAATTCTGACAGAGGTTAATTCACTGCACCACTAGTATTCTGGACACTCCCAGAGGCACATCTGGTATATATCCATCACCTTTCTACAATGAGTTCTCTTTTACCTCTGGGCATTCCTGGTGGTGTAGTGGTTAACGCACTAGATTAATATTTAGATACGTACAGGATCGATTAGACTTGCGTATCTCCATTTACGTTTTAAGTGAGCCATCGCCGTTCTGCTGCATACAACCATGAAGATAGCGTGTTTGACTTTACCTATATTTATAATTGCATATCTCCCACTATTAGTAAAACCGGTTGCCTGACGTCATTCACAGAATGAACCCGAAGACTGTCTTTTAAACTAAACACAATCCACATAATCAATAACCTGCAAAATGTATACGTTTGCGACTAAATTAAGATTGTTTTCAACAACGAATCACTGTTAAGGCAGACATAAATACAATAACCCTTCCGAGACGGATTTCAATGCCAATTGTATTTCTTGATGGCCTAAGTTTTTTTAGGCGCGTTCGCAAAATTGTGAAATGCCACCATTAGCTTCATCTCATCTGTGCGTCCGTCCATCCGTTCGCATGCAACAACTCGGCTCCCACTGGACAGATTTTCCTGAAATTTGATATGTGAGAATTTTCGAAAAACTGTCGAAAAAGGTCAAGTTCCAATAAAATCGGACAAGAATGACGGGTACTTTACATGATTACCACTAGACATTTTTTTATCATACCTCGCTCAGTTCTTCTTGGAATGCGAAATGTTTCAGATAAAAGTTGTAGAGGAAATCGAAAAAAAGTTTGTGTTCAATCTCTTTTTTTTAAACAGTGAGATGTGGAAAAATATTGTACAGTGGGGCAGGCCACAGACGACAACATGGCGCATGCGCATTGCATGCTGCATAACTAACGCTACCATCACAGGCTCGCAATATGCAATATTTACTGCTTTACCACTACAACAATGGTTGCACGAACGCGCCTCATTGTTACGTTATATGTACATTGCCTGACTTGTTTTGTTTAGCAAGGACATTTAAATTGCTACCAAGTAAACACACAGGGATCAGCAAATGGCATTGCGGGCCATCCACCAGTACAGTTTTATAGACCAGCATATGTGTCTTAGGACAGTAAAGATTGAAGACTATTAAAATATATTATTATGATTTGTACTCCTAGCCAACTATTATTACGAAGATCAAATCAAACACGATTGGATGGGGGGGGGAGGGGGGTTGGTAGGGGAATGTGAGAAGTATGGCAGAAACGAGTCACTTGTACAGTACTTGTGGTAAAAGCTGACAGGAAGAGCTTTTGTGACTAAACAAAAAAAACCATTAAAATATATATGAAATAGGACGGGAGGCTGCCGACTGGACTCATCTAGCGCTGGGCACAGGCCAACGACGACTTCTTGTAAAAAAGGTTCCATAGAATTCAGAGAATTTCTTGATTTTCAAGGACACAGCTCCATGGAGCTAGTTACAGTGTTCACGGGAACAAAATACTCTTGTCTGGAACACTATTCCCACTTTCTTAATCTGTATTTTTTTTAAAGAACCGGAAGTAGAACTTACTTTGCTAGAGTTAGCGAGTGTGTGCTGCTTGACAAGTTTACGGCTCACTGGGCGCCTCATCGTAATCCAATGAAGCTAATGTATCCTCAACTATCAGTTAGACTGTCCCACAGTCCACAGCTTGAATACAGAGAAACCCGGAGTCCAGAGGGACGGCCCGCAAAACGGACCAAAAAAACCACTCGACTCAGCAAAGTGTACGAACGAAAAGTAGTGGAGAAGATAAAAGATTTCGCATAAGAACGTGACTAACTCAGACGAAGTTCAAAGCAAAAGTAAAAAAAAGGAAAAACGTATCAGGAAGTGATTGAGAAGTTGGTCCTGAGAAGAAGCAGGAGAACTGATCCCATTCATTCGGGCGGTGCCAAGTTAGCAATGCATGGCTGACGCTACAAAGAATCCAGAAAAAGTTCTACTCACTGTCAGAACTGTATTTTCGTGTCTCGATCCGTTTTAAGTGAACACATTTATGGTCCTATTAAGCAAAATGCATGTCCAGTTTTACATATTTGGGTTGGTTCTCTCCTGTCAGCGTCAGGGCTTAACGGTTGAGGAAAAGCCGTTTATGGAGTTCCGTAAGACACCTAATGTGTTTACATTTCGTTAAGTTACTTCGGTATTGCAGAAAACCACAGAGACAACACCCACGAAAGCTGTGGAAGAACTATTTTATAACTTACGTAGAAACTTATATTTGTTCATTTTGATCGTGGTGCAAAAGCCCATATTGGGCCTAGGCCACCTCTGTTGAGGTTTTGTACACCACACACAGATACACAGACAATAGCGATAGGAATCTTCCGAACGAGTGATCAGCTCGTCGCAGAAGCCACTACTCGCACAACAGAAATGAACACAAGAGACCAAAGCCCATCCCCTCAGTGGGATTCGAAACCACAATTCCAGTAATAAAGCAGCTGCAGACTGCACGGCCACTGAGAGCGGCAGTGAAATAACTAACTTCCTTCTTCTGTCTTCAGTGGTCAAGCAGTCCAAGAATAGTTCTTCTTCAACTGCTTGACCCTTCAATATTGGACCGATAGTCCGTCCCGAAGCGTCGGTAACTAACTACCAATCAATGGTGCATCTCAGAAGAACGAAAATCTCAACAGACACTTTGATTATACCTATATATTGTGCAGTAAATATTGTTTGTAACTCAGACATTACAGAAGATTTCGCAGCGCTGAATCCTTGAAATCGTAAGTCACCGATAAATTTAACAAAAAAAAAAAAAACCAGTATAGGTATACACACAACAACTTCTTCAGTGAAACAACACACCCAGTAATAATATCTTATAGTATACACGCAGCCGTTAACAATAACAAACCGTGTGACCCACCAATCAGTCAGTGGTGTGAACATCTGACGAGTGTCAGACAGCAAAGAAATGAAAGCGCCTCGGTGTTTCAACATAAGTGTCAGTGCAGATGGTACAGTACGTGCTCTAATCACTGCGCTTACGGGTTTCAATTCACTGCTATAAGGTCACCAGGCAATTTTTTCTCTATGTCATTTTTTCGGATTTCCTTATATTCTCCGCCTTTTGTCGTTTTGTCTTCTTCCTCCCTTTATTCCTCGTTGCTCCTTTTATACTCCCGTACTTACTTTCTTTCTTATTTACTTCCGTTTCTACGATTATACACATAACCTACTGAAGCTGTAATCAATAAACCTCACAATTTCCCTATATTTGTAGAGCGGTACATAAGAAACGGGTTAATTATTTTTATGTGCATTCAATCACTTCATTAGGAATTTTTGGATGGGAAGATATTAAGTCGCCAAACTTACTAATTATACGAACATAAACTCCCAGCTGCTTTAAAAAGTCTGTATTACGATCCATAATGGAGCATTCGTCAGTGATACGTCATGATTAGTTGAAATCGGATTAAGAGCGAATTCCAAATAATAATAATATTTGCTGGTGAATAAACGAACAGGAAAATACACACTGTTGATACATTAATCTAATGATTCAGTTCCGACCTGATAATTAAATAACCAAAGAGCACAAAGACTTAAGCCTCATTAACAAAGCTACACAAAAGTTAATGGTTCGTTATCTTTAGGCAAAAGTTTCTCCATAATTCCGAAACCTATAATCAACTTCTTCCTCCTTCTTGCTACTAGTCTTTTCGAAAGAAACTCTGACTTCATCAGAATGAAAATACGTGGTGTAAAAGTCAATACTATCTCACGAAAAGATCAATTATGCCCTCAATAATGGGTTCGTTTCTTCGAAATAAAATATCTTTACTTTACTCTGGAAGAAGTGTACTATAATTCTCCTTATCAGTGCCGTGTATCGTTCCTTTACGAGCCACACTCAAAAACTCTGATAAACTCTGCACTTTTGTTTAATAGCATCGAACCAACAATCACAAACTAATGGAATCGGGCAATAAAGCGCACATACACGGGGACCAATGTTAATTTATTGTGCATCAGCAGCAAATAAGGCTAGAGATAAAAACCCCACTGTAGGACTGATCACCACACTCTTATAGACGTGTGGGAAGTGGAGTTGAAACTCCGTGCGTCCTTCGCCTCTGCGATAAACGCAGGTAAGTAAAACGTTTTAGGCCCAAGTCGCCTGGTCCCCGGTAGAACCGCTTCCAGTTCCCTTCAGAATGTGTGAGTCCCACAAAAGGTATAGACGCTCTGGGTAATATAGACTTTTTAAGCCCTGCCAGCAATCGATATCCGATTCGTCGTTTGTCCAGCCGTAGTCCAGTCGCTATACCCACGAGGCTACCCGGCATCCGCATTCCAAACAAATACACATCAGGTCTGCACCTTGAAAAAACTACCATATTTGACCGATTGAAAGTTTAAGTAGTGGCTAGGTTTCCAAGAGTGACCTAACGGTAAAACGGTTGCGGTCGCGCAATATAGTACTCGCCGTATTATAATACGCGTATACGAAGTCAATATGTTGGCAGGAGAAGAGCTATTGGTAGCGCCTGTCTTGCCGGTCAGGAAGAACTGGTTATTGCCAGAATTGGAATAACCTGGTATGAAAGGTCTAAGGGAGTTCGGACAGGATAATAACCTCCGGACATGAAAAGTACTTAACACTCCAGTACTGTACAGGAAATATACGGAGGAAGTGATTAATTAGTAAACAATCTCTCAACAAAACTCTTACTTTTGATTTAGTTACAGTACACGCAGAACTAGCCACATGTTTTGGCTTCGTATCAACAGGCTATTATCTGTTTTACTCATTCATTCAATCATCCATCCATCCATTCATTCCATTCACTCATTATTTCAAACTTTCTTCCTCCCTTCCTTCCGTCTTGCCTTTGGGCAGTCTGTTTTACGACAGGTGCATAGCCTCTTCCAAAGCAAGTGCCCCGTACAGAACGAGCTAGTGCTTCCTTTTTCAAGCTCCAGTATCTTCTCTGCTTCTTAAAGTCACCCAGTAGCTGCTTATGTATTCTTCTTCGTCCTTCCGTCCCTTCTATCTTTTCTACAGTAACATGTTTTAGAAGGCGGTTTCGACGTAAGATGTGACCAATCTAGTTAGCCTCCCTTCCTTTACTGTACGTAGGATGTTCCTCTCCCCTTGACTGTAAGGCTTCTTCATTTCTCACACCATTGCCCCAACTGAACCTCTCCATCCTTCTAAAGCATCGCATTTAAAAATTTCCCAGGTATTTCTGGTATACTTTAAGACGTGTCCAAACTTCAGCATCATACAAAACTATGCTCCAAATGCAGTATATAAATTTTCTTCCTTCCTTAAATTTAAGTCCAGTCTGCCAATGAAAAGAATATTCTTGTTGAATGCTGCTTTTGCTATGGGAATCCTAGATTTAATTTCACTGTACACCCTACATCATTTGTTACTATGCTACCCACATAGTTGAAATATTACACATTGTACAGTTGTTTTTGATCTATCATTATATGTACTGGAGACAATTATATTCAGACTCATTACCTTTGTTTCCACATGCATATAAATTGTATAAGGAAAAATTATACTAATTAATACACCATGACAATATTAAACAAAGCAAGAAATGTAGGTATAACGTAACATTGAGGCGCGTTCGTACATTTATTGTTGCAGTGGAAAAGAAATACGTATTAAATATTCTAAGTTTGCGTTTGTAGCCTTAGGTATCCAGCATGCAGTGCGCATGCGCCATATGGTCATTGGTGGCCTGCCCGGCTGTACAATATTTTTCCACATTACTCATAAACGGTATGATTTTCGAAAACAAAAGTTATAAAACATAAAATGTGTTTCGACTTTCTCTACAAATTTGTTCGAAAAATTTCTCATTTCAAAAAGAAATGAGCGAGATAGATCAATGAATGTATACTGGTCTTCACGTAAAGTGCCAGTTATTCTTGTTAGATTTTCATGAAACCTGGATTTTATAGGCAGATTTTCGAAAAATATTAAACTCTGAAATTTTATGAAAATCCGTCCAGTAGGAGACTAGTTGTTTCATGCGGACAGACTGGCGCACAGACAGACATGAAGAAGCTAATAGTCGCTTTTCAAAATTTTTCGAACGCGGGACCCGCGCTTTTTATACCAAATATTCTTTGGCGTAAAAGAGTTACATATTTTTAAAAAATGTTAATACGACTAGAATAAGCAGTGCCTTTTATCAGAGATCTGACATCGACCTCTAGTGGGAATGTCGTTTAACCCCAGCTTATACAGGTACCATATTAAATGAGAGTGATCTGTCCATAGTGCTGTCACAATCAAAACGAATTCCTGTTTAAACTTTATATATTCTCAGGCAAATATTTCTACCTGAGATTCATAAACAAACAAGAGGCTAGTAGGAAACTGCATAATTTAGAGCTCCATAAGTGTTATTATACACAACATTCTTAGTTGTGCACATAATCGAGGAATATATGAGTTATAGGATTTGTACTAAGCTTGGGTGTTATGTGAAATGCATAAAAAATTCGGTCCGGGAATATTAAAAATACCTCTTGGAATACCTTGGCACGGATGGACAGAAAATGTTAAAATATGTCTTGGAAATAAGGCAGGAGACTGTAAACCGAATTCATTTTTTTCAGGGTGGGAATAACTGGGGTAAAGGAGTAGGGGGCTCTTGTGATTAGTGCATTGAATTTGGTGGCTGTATAATTGGCGAAGATTTTCTTGATTGCTTAACTGAGTAACGGCTTTACATGTAGGCAGCAGTTAAGACAGTTACATCTCCAGTTTTCTCTAGCGAAAATCCTTAAATCAGGGACTCCATCGCCTTTGGCCAGTAGTCCAATTACATTTTTGGAAACCTAACCGAAAACAACACACACTAGGTTACAAACAAACACTTTAAAGCAACATAATTTTACACGGGCGCAGCAACATTAAACCCCGTCATATCCTTTTAGAGTCGGAATCACAAGAAAGGTTTCATTTTTCCCATTACATAACACATCGCATTATTTTCTTTGATACGTCTTTTGATAAAAATGCAACAGAATCTGCATTCTTAATGAGAGAATCCAAAAGATATTCTTGTGAAACCTTTGTCTAGTCAACATTTCCGTCCAATTTAGAGTGTTGGATTTGGGTGTCGAATGTCTTTTGTGATTTTACGAGGAAGCCAGGAACTTCACAAAGAGATACGTCAGCATCAAAATAAACGACATAAAAGGATAGGTTTTTAGTTGCATGAGTTGGGATATCTGCTGTGGGAGGAAGCAATATCGCCTGAAGTAAGTTTCTGTGAGACTCCGCCCAGATATATCCTAGGCATAAAAACTCCTATAGAGGGGTTGAAAGATTTGTGGTGGTCAATAAACTCTCCCTCACAGACACGCTCATTCTATTTCATCAGATGCGAGTTATTTTGCAGAGGTGGCTTGTATTAAGTTTGTTGCTGTTCTAACAGTACAGATTTCGATATCCATAAAGATGAAAGGTGCTTCACGTTTTGGAGATTTTTGTAATATAAAAGTAACGTACTTCCAAATTTAGGCCAATTACAGACAGAAAAGTTATCATTATATTCTCTTTCTAATGTTTTAGCAACTGTGTGTAATGTGTGATTTGTTTTGCCGGGTTCAGCCACGACGCGGCTAAGCTACAGTGACGTAACCATACGCTAGTGCAATATTCAACCCAGAACTCTGAGATAATATTTTTCTTAAATAAATAAACCAAGCATAAACAAAAATTTCTAATAAATCCTCATATGTTTGTAGTAAGATATAGTAAAACTTGTGAAGTTGGCCACTCTTGTAAGACGGCCAAAAGTCACAGTTGGTCAAAGTTTTACGGAACCTGCAAATTCCTATAATATGACACATGTCCATTATTCCATAAGTTGGTAAATTGTTTATCTTAAATCAGAGCACCCTCTTCACATTTACTGCTGCACATTCTGTTGGCTTGCAAGTTCCAAACTCCTATGTTGGCCGACATCATGTTGTATATTTTTAGACCAGTTCGCAAAAATGCGAAAAGCGACTATTAGTTTCACCATGTATGTCTGTCCGTCTGTCCGTATGGAACAACTCGACTCCCACTGGACGGATTTTCTCGAAATTTTATCTTTGAGTATTTTTTTAAAAAATCTGTCTAGAAAATGCAAGTTTCAATCAAATCGGACAATGATAACGGTTACTGTGCATGACGACGCATTTACATTCGCGATCGTGTCTCGCTCCATTCTTCTTGAAATGAGAAACGTATCGGATAACAGTTGTAAAGAAAATAAAATCATACATTTGACATTCAATAATGTTTTCCAAAATCGCGTCGTTTCTGAGATAATGTAGAAAAATATGGAACAGCCGGACACGCCACAGATGACAATATGGCGCATGAGCATTGCATTCTGGATACCTAAGGCTACAACCCCACATAATATGAAATACCTACTGCTTTTCCACTACAACAATGGTTATACGAACGCGCCTAGAGTATTACATTATGCGTATAATGCCCGTCATGTATTATAATATATACATGCTTAAGTCCTTATGTATTAGAAGAACTATGTATTTTCCATCCAGCCTTCATTCTTTCACCACAAGTATTGATACCAGACTGGAATTTTCTAGTAGAAATTGATACTTTTTCGGCGCTGAAGGCCGTGTTTAGAAATAGGTACCTGTTTTGTAACTCAGTCGCCTTTCTCTGCACTCTGAAATGTACCTTTACACAAGCATTAGAGCACAGTTCAGTTTGCACAATGGCAAATGTTTTCCACATACTGGCCTTGCGTATAAGATTAGCGGCTTGCAATGGAACCGAAAGTAGCTAACTCAGAAGGATGTTATATCGCTACATATGCAGAAACGTTCAGTACAGTGTCGAAATCAGCAAATCCTAATCACAGGCCGCCTGGCCTTAATGTACTGAAGAAATTGGGATGGGCTCTGTAGGTGATGTCAGCGGGAGGTCTTGTAGCTGTAGGTTGCCACCATACCAAATCATAATCCCCAAGTGCGCTTATTCTCCGTGTAACATTCACAGCATAGGGCGGTGTAACGCTAAATCTCTGCACTTATACCGACATCTCCCTCGTGGAAATCCCTGTCGCATTTCCAGGTACAGCCTGCTCAGGTGTCATTCGGGGTGTTCCTCATTTTCTTCATCCGCATTCCAAAATACTACGTTCAAATTGGCCAAAATAACCTAAAAGATTGTTTGAAAGAACAGAGAAGATGGACAACGTCCAAAATAAGTCATTTTTATTACAATTCGTCGTTTAGCACCTGCCAGCTTACAATTTGCAATTTGAACTCTGCTTGTGAGGGTGTTTAATCGCGGTAGCTTCACGGCCCTGCAGTCAGGGTTCCATCCGCCGTGCGGTAGCTCGGTACGGTAACCCAATGCCGTCACAAGCTGTCTGCTGAGTGCGCCGGCGGCATCCCGCGCCAAGACCATATGCCACGTCTAGTGATCCAGAAGCGTCATTCTCAGTTCCGAGAGTATGCCCTCAGTCGCTATGTCGTGAGACGCCGATTTTTGTGGCCGCTTGATAAGCTGTCCCCTGCCTGAAGGCCTGACACTGAAAGCGTACACTCGAAACATGGTCTCCAAACTGCGTGATACGTAGATGATTGCCTTGACATCGTTCTACGCTTTCGGCAGCAGTTTTTCACTAACTTTCAATGAACTCACCAATACCATTTGCAAAACAATGTATAAATATTTCGTTCTAAGGCTTTTTAGTGACGATGTGATAGATATAATGGGTAAACAGCGACGAACATGATCGAAATTTGATCGTGAATGGGCTTATAACAGTGTTTCTAAACCTATGGTTCGCGACCCTAATTTTGGCCATCAATCTATCCTCATTGAATCGCGAAAATATTTCGTGAATCTAATTATCGTTAAATCAACGCTACTGTGATAAGTGTACTAAACGCAGTGGTTTTAAACTAATCACATTTACAGGCATCGTAGCAATGTCGGCTTGACTGTCATGTCATAAAAGATGCCACAGACCACTAACTACCAGGGTTGCCAGGCTATCAACGAAAAATTATAGGATCAGCCCCCAAAACAGTTTTCGTTTTCTTTCCTCAGTTTGAGAAATATCTCGCAAAACACGGTAAGATTCAAATTTACAAGATCATGAAGACTATCTATAGATACAACAGCCATATAGTAAGCACAATTCTAAACGGAGGCTCGTGCGTAAGTACGTACTTGCATGTACGTTTATTCTCATTGCATTAAATCATTAAAAAGTCACATTTATTATAAGCCTATAGATTCTCGTCTTTTTATATTACCCCTGTCTTTATTTCTGACTACTGGAGTCATTAGAAAAAGTTGTGGGCCTAAACTCGGGTCTAGGCTTAAAACGTTTGAGAAACACTGTCCTTTAATAAAGGGCTTGGAATCTAAGCGGAGTCAGCAAAGCGTCCAACGTTCTATCCTACACCCTCCTGAATACATACAAGTCTAAAGTGGATTAGTTTCATTAATGTTCTGCCTGCACTGCCTCAAGAAAATTTATAACCATGTCGTGGATTAGGCTATTTGTTTCAGCCATAAACATTAGGTGATGTAAACTTAATATCATCCTCAACTCCATAGACAACATTATCCGCGATACAGCAAATACAGTGCCATCTGTGCGTGTTATGAGACACTAGACATACACACGAACAAACTCGTATATACTGCATTTCTTTCCATACTATGTATCAGCATTAAGTGGCAACTCATGTCACATCTACCATCATACCTCTATTACGTCATTTTCACACGATTTTCATCTTCCTCTGATAGAGCGGTCTAACGATGAAACAAGTGTAGATTGAGCTGTAACCCTGAATGTCCCTCGCTTTTACTACGCATCTCTACATAGCTGGATTATTTACGTGAATTACTGCTAATACATTCATTACTTTCGGTGCATGAATTAGCAGAAAACATTAATTAATCCTGGATTATATTCGGGTTTACGTAACGAATTATCAGAAATTCATTACTGTTGGGACATAACATGCTTGACAAAAACTAATTGACATTTAGACTATAAAGTTAATGTTTACTTTCATATAAAAAGCATTTATGTACGTTCTTGCTGTTGTCCAATAACAGTAAGTTACTACAACATAAAACAAAAGGAAAGGTTTGTTATTTGGTAATAGCAGTAGCACACCGAAAAGACACATTCATCTGAACAATGTAAAAAATTCACATGGAAAATATTTGTTTCCTGTTATTATTAAATAACAGTGAGTCATTGAAAATATGAAACACAAGGCAAAACATTTTGCATATTCTGTTATTTGATAGTAGCAGTAACACTTTCAAAAGTCAAAGTCATCTAAAAATAAGCCTATATTAATTTCAGTTCCTGCCCTCCATCAAACCGAAGTGAAAAGACCACTTCGAAGAACATGCATATATTTAATAATAATAATAATAATAATAAGGCCTGAATGGGTACGGGAGAGGTAGTACCTTTGTAAGGGGTTGACCCTGCACTGGTCCTCACCAGCCCAGGTGTGCAGCAGTGCAACTTGAGGCACCAGTCACTCACTTCCCTGCACACAAGACCGTCCGTGCGTAGTAACTACATCCTACCAGAGGTAAGCCTGTTTAAACGGAACACGGCGGATCTAGTGCAGTAAACCTCGAAAATAAATCCCCTAGTCCAAGGTGTGCACTACCGTGCTGAGGGACTACAGACGCACCTGCGGTGGAGGGTAAGAAACCGAGAACGGTGAACTTCGAGCAGTGGCGACCCTCGGATTCAAGCAGCCTTACTGCGGCAGACAGGGCTATACCGCAGTGGACAGAAGACATCCCTAGCTACTGGTGTACAGCGATTATGATTAGAAAACAAAATTGTAATACACAACCAGGAAGAAGGAACGAGCAGAGGTCCTCTGACAGCACTGAAGAGAATGGTAACCATACCGGGGAAACTCAACATGGACCATCTCAAAGTCCACCTAACATCAGAGTCGGGCAAGAAAATGGAAAAACATTGAACAAACGAATGCGATGGAGCCGAGAGGAGATGAAGGAAGTATTGTGGTGTTTCACGTACATTAAAGAAAAGACATTAAGTGTATAAATTATGGAGAGAGAGGAACCCACAGACGAGAATGAATATGGATGCAAAAGCATTGTTAAACCAGAAGAACTACATTTTAAAAGCTAGAAGAATAACGGCTGTTGAAATTGATGAGATAAAAGAAAATATTAGACTTAAAATAGGGGATGACAGAAGAGCACACAAACGGAGTGAATGGCGACAAAATGGATGCAAATGTTATGGAGCACCAGAAGAGAGACCAAGAAAACTGCAATACTGGCTTTGATAAAGTAGAGAATAACAAACATCCAAGTGCTGAAGGAGAGCAGCACACAGTTAAGAATAAGCTAAAGGTAGACCTTTAAATAATGTTAAATAAGGTGAGGCTCCTACAAATGTCTGAAAGGGAGAAGCTGCCAAAACTAAAAACAAACAGTAAATTGATAAAGCTTCAAGAAGAAATAAAAGGAGTAATTGAAGAACTTTTAGAAGAAGATGGAATGAATGTAACAGATACAAACAACCTGATATACGCTGCAGCCACAATCATGACACAAACACTGAATGAGCCCAGCAAAAGAAGCAAAAATAGAAGAGATGTTAAGTTCTGGAAAATGAGAATGCAGAAACAGATAAGCAGCTGGAGAAAAGAGTTATCAATAATAGCTGAAACTGGAACAGGCTCTGATAATGTAAAGCTTAATAGGAAAAAGAGGAAGATTTAAAAAAATATAGAGTGACAAACGCTAGGGAAGTCGCACAGTTGACAGAAACATTGAAGCAGAAAGTGCAAGCAAAAGCCCAAAGAATTAGAAGGTATGAAAAAAGGGAAACCCAGTATAGTCAGAATAAGATGTTTAAAGAAGACACTAAAAAATTT
>Ga0123354_10010248_pt1 | contig 14430 bp, 18 predicted proteins | sample TergutLab28metaG_2_FD_97872 | JGI IMG/M metagenome (GOLD analysis project Ga0123354, IMG submission 97872) | Labiotermes labralis P4 segment gut microbial communities from Petit-Saut dam, French Guiana - Lab288 P4 | ecosystem: Host-associated > Arthropoda: Insects > Digestive system > Gut ... | reverse complement strand
TTGTTTTCCTTTTTGATATATGCCGACATCGCCGGACATCAACAGGTCGCGGACATTCTGTAAATCACTATCGTTGGCCACCATAAATTGTCCAACCATGTCTTGGTAATCACGACGCTCTGATTCGGTCAACGGCGTCGCCGCCATGCGCGATAAAAATGTCAGCGCGGCGGCTTGAAAGTCCGCTGGATTTCCATATTCGTCGGTCGCCTTCATGGTTAATAACTTTCCAAGTTCGTAATTGACCTGCGCCTTATCCTGCGGCGAACTCTCGGTCAGTGGACTGACACGCGACATTTGGTCCTCGTATGTCGTCATATCGTCTAAAACACCTTGCCAAAAACTTTTTGGCTTTTCCCCTCTAATAAATGACATCTGTGCATCGCTTATTGCCATTCCTGTCGCAGGGTCAATAGGTGTCATATTTTCGTCTTTTCCCGCTAACCATGCTACCGCTTCTTTTGCTTGTGGATTCCAATAACGAGCAAATTCACTCATGCTATTGCTTTGAGATTGATATGCGGCTAATTTTTGTGCCTGCATTCTTTCTGTTGCCGTTCTCTGAATTTGTAATGGCATTGATTGCGCCATCGCTTCACGCTCGCGGGTTATGACCTTATCGTCAAAATCCAACAGCCCTTCAATGCGTGCGCGATTTTCTTTTACCCATGCTGTTTTCTTATTCTTATTCAAGAACGCTCGCGTTTCCGCGTCCGCGTCTTTTCCGGCTTGAAAAGTTTCCAGCAACTTCTGCGACAATTCCAAATCTTTGGACAACTGGTCGTGGTCTGCTGAACCGGGGCGTGCGGCCGCAAGTTTGTTTTTTACAAAATCCACATCTTGCTGTAATTCTGCTTCCTTGCGATTCCGCATGACTTCTAAAAGATTATCTTTGTATCCCGCTGGTGCGCCTGCCAGAAATTGTTCGTTGCTGGTAAAACGCCCAGTAACGATTTCCTGCCCTCGCGGACCAGAGAGATATAATTCCTCATTATGGGCTTCGTATAATTTTTGGTTTATCGCGGCGGCGACTTCCATTTTTTGTTCGTTGCCGACAATCGCTGGCTCCATCTTTTTTAAGATTCGTTCCGTGGCGTCCTTGGTCATGCCTTCCATTGCCGTAGTATTGCCTTGCCTTCCGTAATCACGCGCAATCTGAATATAGTTCTGCATATCCATATCCGCGTCCTGCTTGGCTTTTGTGGCCCTACGCGCCGTCTGTTGCTGGGTGCCATGACGAATGTTCGCGGCGACGCCTTCGCTTGTAAATTTTTCGCCGCGCTTGCGATATGTGTCCTTGGCCTCTGACCATTCAATTCCCGCGCCCCGATTCGTAAATTCCTCTTTATAAATTCTGTCGGCTTCCTCACGAAACTTTTTCTCAAACGCCGGGCTTTTTGTATTCGCGCCCGCTTCAATTTGTTTTGCGTTCCAATCGGCTATTCTGCTTTCGGCTATACTCGCAATGTTATTCGCCTTGTCCACATCGTCCGCCGACTGCTCTGCACGGATTTTTCCAATCGCTCCCGCGACCTGCGAAACAGCACCGGCGACCTGCGAAACATCGCCCATGGCCGCCGCAAGATTACCGGTGCGAATCGCACCCGCTTTATCCGCTGTATATTGCCTCATTTGGTCGCGTAAAATCTGAACCATGTTTCACTCCCTAGAATATGCTAAGGAAACGACGCCCTGCGGCGGCATTCGCCATTCCGATTTTTATGTCATACTGCTGTTCTTGGAATTTGATTTCGCTCGCAAGAACGCCTTGATTGTTTTCCACTATGGCCGCCGCGCTTGTTCCCGCCGCCAAAGACAAACCGCTCCGCCATTGCGACATTTTGTCCGTCCAATACTGGTCAACGGCGGCTTGACGCAAAACGCCAAGGTTGTGTGCTTTCTCTGCACGCAATGCCTTGGCAGTTGCCCGCGCCTCTTGCCGCTGTGCGGACGCCCCAAAGATTCCTTGGAGTATCCCCGTGCCTGCTGAAACTATGCTCGCGGCTGCCGCGATTGTTGCTAACATGTTCTACCCCACATTTCTATCTGTCATTTCGCCGTTGGATTCTATCGCTCTGATACAGAACGGCAATCCCTCGTCGGTCATAAATATCAATTCCTTGTTTTGCTCAAAGTCGTCGCGGACATCGCAAGTCAAAACTCCGTTCCGCATTATCGGCGACGAATTATAAAAACCATCATTCGTCCATCTGATAAGTTCCTCCATCTTATCAATACTCGCACCGATTTTCAATGCCAATGTGTCCAAAACATTGACAGCGATTGTTCCCCACTTCTTTTTACGCAGATACGACTGGTTGTCTTGCACCACGCCAATCTTGCGATATGGAAATCCGTATTTTATATCAAAGACCGGGAACGGCAATTTGATTATTCCGTTTTCGCTCGTGAATGTTCCGACATACCTTCCTGTGTCCGCAACCTGTATCGTGCCTTCCCACTCAATCGCGTTGCGGACGATTATGAATGACATTCCGGCCTCAAAGGTCAGATTCGCCGTGCGGACAATTTCCACGACATAAAACGGATTCGCCGGGTCGCTGACATCTTTTTGCAAAATGTTAAGGTCAATAAATCCCGTCATACTTTCCGTCGGGAAAAACCGCATGATTTGCCCAATATATGGGTCAAGGTCGGAATTTAATTGAAAATATCCTAATGCCACAAGTTTTGTTTCCGATTCCAAAACGAATCGGGTATCCATCGCGACATTGAAAAATCCGGTTATCTTGATATAGCCGTTTCCTGTGCCTTGCATATTCTGAAATCCGATTGCGCCCGGCGTGGTCGCGTTCTGTCCTTTGCGCCCACTTATGCCTTGATTACCCACGCCGCCCGGTCCGCCGTATGGTCCGCCGCCTTTTCCGCCTTGACCTGTGTTGCTTTGTCCTTGGTCCAGCGGAGGCGCCCATGAACCTCCACCACCGCCATCGGCTTCACTACTTGTGCCTTGGTATGTGTATCCTGTGGAACCCCCGCCGCCCCCGCCGCGTTCCCATGTCGTCTGGCCAATCGGCGTGTTGTAATCGTTGACTGGGTTGCCGCCGTTGCTGAATCCTGTGCCACCGACGCTGGCCGTTGAAAATGTCGGAACCGACGCCACACCACCGACCGCACCATTGATTGTGTCGCCCGCATTTACATTAAACACATCTCTTTTAATCGCGCCCGCGCCGGGCAATGCACGCATTCCGGTTGAACCCGACGGCGTAGTTCCGAACGACCCTTGGCCGTTCGCGCCCGCGTATTCTATCTCAACTTGCACGACATTCGCCGGTATCGTCAAACTGAACGAACCGGGCTGTGTCTGCGATAATAAAACCTGCGTCTGCTGTTCGGTATAATCCACCAGTTTCACATAATAATCACGCGGCACGATATATTGAAATTCCTTAAACCCTGTTTGGAATCTTATGAACGAATTGTCTTGCGGCTCTGTTTTATTCTGCACTTCAACAATGTAATTATTGTTGCCAAGATTTTCTGTGATTTGTATTTCGTAAAAATCCAGCGGGTCCTGCGACAAGAAAAACCGAATCGGCAAATCAATAAATTCCGACAGGTCGGTATTATTGACATTCCCCGGCGACAATGTATTCGTCGCCGAATCAAAATTCCAAATTTCCTCCGATTCATTCCGCAACGAACGGACAGAATCAAAATAGAATGTGTCCATCAAATTTATTTTTGTGGTTTTGTTCTTGTCATACGGCGTCTGCATGAACGCGTCGGTCGGCTTGAACTTTGGAATCTGTTGCAACCGCTCTATAAAATATCCGCCTCCGCGATTCACGACGGCATAAAAATAATTATTGTCTTGGTATCTGATACTGGACATGTCCACGACTTGGCCTTCCGTATAAAGCGGGAAAAATCCAAGTCGGTTTGTTGACTTGTCGTAAAGAATGGCAAACATTTCGCCGTTGTCCAAAATTCCATAAACCATTCGCTCGCGTGTGTCTATGAAATAAAGTTGTTTGATTTTATGAACCATAATATCGCGGGCGAACAATGTGATTTCCGGCGCGACAAATTTGTCCGTTATCAAATCAAAATCCACGACAAAGATTTTTTCGCGGTCCTCGGAAACCAAGAACATAATGTTATCTTTGACGGCTGGTGTTATGTTTGACGCCTTTTGGTCGGACTTCAACAGAAAGTTCATTTGATTTGTGCCGACAACGCTGTTGCCCGCTTCAATCATGCTGATACCATCATGCGACACGCAATACAATGCGTTTTCGCCGCCATACAAATTGCGTATCATGTCGCGCAACTGATTCACTTCTGCGACAATCGCGGACGCGGCGGTTATACCTGTTGTTAAATTCGTGGTCGCACCTGTGAAATCGCTTGGATTGCCAAACAGCGACGCAATGACGCGCAACGGATACGCGTTGAATCCCGCAAACCAGCGCCGGTTCTGAAAATACCGAACGCATTTCGGATTTCCGTATTGCTGAAATATCGTCGCGTTGAACGCGGTCAGCGTCGGCGTGCCTGCTGTTATCTTGAACTCATAGGGGGGCAGGTCGCGCTCCGAACAAATCGTCAGCGTGCTGTCCGCTTGGTCGTATTTCAACATGTCAAGGTCGCTGGCCGCATACGGACTTGTTATCGTCGTGGAAACAACTTGTGTTTGCAAAACCATTCCCGATATGGACATATAAAAATTGGAATTTGTGATTTCCGCCGTGCGAACGCGCAGGCCCATACGCCAGTATCTATGGCTCTCGTAATCGCGCACAATAATGTTCACGCCGGATATGTTTCGTAAGCCACTCCCAGTCGTCGTGCGGGCGTATCCCAGCGATATATCGGCACGGATTGTTTGCCAATTCACGCCGTCGTCGGAAAATTGCAAAAATGCTTCGTTCCACCATTGTTTTGTAAATAGGGCCTGTGCGCCGGTCAACTGATTCTGAACCTTCGCAAATAATCTTTGGACGCTTTGGTTGGCCCCAAAATCCCATGTAGCGAAATATAAAAAATTCGCCTGTTGCGGAATCTGTATCGGCGACAAATTAACCCAGTCCGCCGTGAACGCTTTGTAAAGTGTCGGCATGGACCCGGCGCTATTATCGGACAGATTCACGCCGCCTTGATTGTTGGAACTGGTATTGGGAAAAGTGAACGGCGTCGGCGTGGTCGCGACAAATCTTTCAAGAATCGGGCCACCCCGGTCCTCATACAAATCCAGCGTGCCGTCTTGAAAAACAAGAATCACATCTCTGCCCAGCATACGATACGGAATCTGCACGGCCTTGGAATCAAGGTCAAACCTGTGAATAAATCCCGGACGCGTTTTTATTTCGCCCAGCGGCGACGATAAAACATTCCGGCAATACTCCAAGCCGCGTGCCGCAACTTCGTCCTGCGACGACTGGTATTCGCGGTCATACTGCCCGGTGCTGAAATCTCTTTTGGAAAATGGTTTTGCAATCGCCATGGCTTACTCCTACCGAATCGGAAACGGCCATTTGTGTTTCCACAGCGGTTTATATCTACGCTTCATGCGAACGCGCTGTGCGTTCAATCCTCCGCACTCTGCACGCTTGCGGTCGCGCAACTGAATCGCCGTCGTCAGTTTCCCAGCGTCCGACAAGAATACGGCCAGTTCTACGGCCAGTTCGTATGGGAACAGATTTTGGAACTCCGGCGACCACAGGCCGGTTTGTTCAACCATGCGTATGTATTCAACCTCAATCGTTTGGTCCAGCGGGGGAATATCCATCTTGATTTCGCCGCCGATTTCGTGAATATCGTCGCCACTATGTCCGTCTGCGGAAATTATTTTCAACGATTCTGCGGGGATAAGCCATCGTCCATCGCCGGTCTGCGTAATCTTGACCGGGTGCGGCGTCAGCGCGAATGTCGGCATGAACAGGGCAAGTGAAAGTTGAAGCGTGCGGCGATACACTTGGGAACATCTTTGCTCCCAAACTGCGTCGGACGCGGGGTCGTCAAGGAATGACGGATTGGAAATCGTGCGCTCCACACCAAGTATGCCGAGCGCACGATTGCAAAGTGATACTGGGGTTTCGTTGAACATGCGTGCCTCCAAGCCATTACCCAACCCCCGAAGGGGAAGGGTAATGGTTCTGACATCAGTAAGGCAGAGTTTCGTCCAACTGCATAACTCGTTGTCCGAGTTTTCTCATACAGCCGACACGGAATCTTGCAACCAATGCGCGGGAATCAACATAGTTTCCGTTGATAACCGGGTTATCGGATACAAACAATTCCATATCCTCCACAACTGCGGCCAGCGCGTCCTGCATAAGCAAGACACCCGAACGCGTGGTTCCACTGACTGGCAACACTTCGGTTCCTGCGGTCCAGTTCACTTCCGCTGAACCGCCCGGCACGACTTCCACATTGATTGCGTCCAGCAATTTGCGGGTCATTATCGCGCTTTCATTGAAAGTGTTATACAGCCGGTTCATAACCGAATCCAACGCCAAGTATGCGGTATTCATGCTCGGCGATATGAAAGCAAACGCTTTCTGAATATCGGATTCGTGATACTGCTGTGCATACAGGTTTTCAACGATTTCTTGGAACAGGTCGCGGGTCCAGCCCCCGGTTCCGTCAACGACAATAACTCCGTCGGCGGCGGCGGTTATGCTGGTTCCTGTGGACTGCGGGGTGCCTGTCAAGACCGGACCAATCGCGGCGGCAAGACAAGTTTTATAAATTGTCTTTTTGACGCGTGCGGTCAGCATTTGGCTCAATGGCGACTGCGGGTCGTTCAGCGCGGCCTGCGTGATTTCCCATTCCTTGTCAATCAGAATCGGCTTGAACAGCGTTTGCCATGTCAAGCGGCGTCCGTTATAGACAAGAACTTCCCAGTCCGTTGACTGGATTTGCTGATTGCGGGTGGTCTTGGTTAAAAATTCCCCGATGTCGGCGATTCCGTTGAACTGCATGTTTTGTTTCGTTTCGGCGGCGGACTTTAAGTCAAGCACACCTCCGCGAATCAGCCCATCGTTCTTGAATTGCTGACGCAGGGTATAAACTGGGTTAAACGAAATGCCCAGCGATACAAGGTTGTTCATTGTGAACTCCTATTTTTGCGGTTAAACTTTTGGGTTTGTTCGCTCGGATAGGAGATTGCGAATCTCTCTCGGCTGGGATTTTTGGCCGGTATCCTTGAACCGGGGTTTGGGGCAAGGTCCGGCTTTCGCGTGCGCGGAGTATCTTTCCTTACCTGCATAATATCAAAACAAAACTTTCAATGCAAGAATTATTTTTTACCCTTACTGAAAACTCTTTTTCTCAAAATTATATATTTTTTATTATTTATACTTATATACACCCCTATACCAATACCAATACCACGGAGGCACCTTTTGCTACCAAGTGTTGCCAAAGGATAGCAAGTGCTATCCCATGTGTGGGGGTGGGAAAATAAAAAAACATGATGGGTTGACATTGGGATTCGGTGTGATATACTCGTAATCGGAACTGGAAACCAAGGGGGAAAATAATGTGCTTGATAAAAAATCTGATATTTCGTATAATCCTATGGGCGCGTCAAAGTTATGATGGCAGTAAGAGCATTTTTGTTCCTCCTTTCCTTTCGTTTCTTGTTCCAAACGCGCCCACCAGTTTCCAAGGGGGTATGCAATGAGCCGTTATATCCCCACAAAATTTGCACCCAAACTTTACAGCGATTGGTATTCATTGATTGCCAAACTTCCGGCTGAAAAACAAGCCGAAGTAATCCGCGCAATCTTTCAGTATCCCGATTTTACTCCCAGCGGTGTGGACTGCTGGGATTTTTTGGCGTCGCGCCTTGACGACCAATACCAAGTTTTCTTGAAAAGAAAAGTAGAGCGCACCGAGGCGGCCAAGAAAGGCGCAGAAGCGCGGTGGGGCAAAAAAGACGACGATTCGGAAATTCCGAATCGTCGCACGACAGATTCCAAAATTGAATCAGTCAGCCGATTCGCTGAACTTGCTGGCGACGACAGCGATATTCTTGACGCGCTTCGTTATGCCGATTCGGGTTTGTCTGTTTTTCTTGCCACAGGCGAAGGATACGAGGACGCATTGTCGCGCACCGAACGCGAATTTGTGGACCGGGGCGATGTGCGAAATATTTGCGACTGGCATAAAAAATTGCAGGCGCCAAAATTAAAACCAATTCACGACGAAAACTTTGAGAGATTTTGGGCCAATTTCCCCGGACAGAGAAAATGCGATAAAGGCAAATGCCTCATAAAATTCCGAGTAATTGTAAAGGGTGGTGTGGACCCCGAACTGCTGATTCAGAAGGCCGCTGATTATTCCAAGACGGACGAGGTAAAACGAAAGTATGCGGCTATGCCAATGACATGGTTAAATCAATCTCGGTGGGAATTGGATTATTCCGCCGCCGCGCAATCAAAAAATAAAAAAACAGAGGTGCCATTATGATATACCGCGCACCCCCAAGATACGCATGTGCAAAATTTGCAAAAAGCGAGTTTCCCGCCGAATTAAACCCGGTTATTGATTACCTCAAATCATTCAAGGTTGTTGCCAAACAAAACGAACACAATAAAAATTGGTGGCTCAACTTTACAGACGATTCGCCGAAAAATAATTTGATTTTGACCGGTGGAGTTGGGGTTGGCAAAACATTTTTAATGCACGCATTCTTTGACCACTTGACTGAAAACTTTGGTAAAAAATTACTGGGCCGAAACAATCCCGACGGCAAATGGGAATGGCAAGAATATCCGATTCCTGTGGAGTATTTTCGGTTAAAGGAAATTATTGACGCAATAAAATTGGACTGGAAAGAAAAGAATGATGGTTGGTTTATTTCACAAATGAAAAACATACCTCTTGTCGTGATTGACGAAATCGGCGTGTCCTATGGCACAGATATGGAGCGCACGGAATTATTTGATATGTTCAACCATCGCTGGGAACAAATGCTTCCGACAATAATTATCAGCAACCTGCCCGCGTCGCCAAAAAAAGAGGACGAACAAAGTATCGCGAATTATCTTGGAACCCGACTGATGGACCGCCTGTGTGATGGCGCGTTGATTGTTCACTTGGAAAATGCAACTCGTCGCAACCACGCAGAAAATTGGGCAAAAAAGTGATGGGTCATTGTTTGTTTGGGATTTGTTATAATGGTTGTGCAAACGGAGGAAGCAAATGACACAAGGCGAAATGATACTTAAACTATTGGACGAATATGAATGGGTCAGTCCGGTATTATGTTATCGTGAACTTTATATCTATACGCTCTCAACCAATATCTCAATGCTTCGGCAAAAAGGTTTTCGTTTTGAGCAAAGACAAGTGAACACGACGAACAGATTTGGAAAACCGATTCATTTTCTTGAATACAAACGCGACCATGAAGCCGAAAAAAAGAACAATCAACCAAAAGATTTATTAGAAATAATGGAGGCAAAATGATACAAATATGGAACTGGCTTTTCCGAAAACAATTCCGCGAAGGTGTTGAAATCGGAATGGCTATGCAGAAAAAACTTTCAGACAAAAGAGGCAAATATGCAAAACAAAAGAACATTAAGAGTGGACCAACAAAAACCAAATCCGCAACTTCCACGCGCCGTATTGCTTCGTGATTTTATGAATCACGAATTTACAGAAGCGGCATTTGACAGCATGTTGGCGCGGCTGAATGACTGGAAATCCGATAACATTATTCCGTGTCCTGTGTGTGGGAAATGGAAAATGCACGACGAAGGTTATGGCGAAGGCGACGATACATGTTCTTTAATTTGCCATAGTGAATTTCAAGCCACCAAAGGGGAATAAAATGGCCGACGAAAAGAAGGAACTTTTGCGAGAGGACAAGATAGAAAACTTTTCCAAAAATATATCGCACATAATTCAGAACTCGTTGCAAAAGTTCTTGTTGGAAAATGACGAATGGAAAGGTGCGGTTGGGTTCTCGGCGATTGCGGACTGGTTGAAAGCAGGCGAAAAAATCCGTCTTGATGTTTCAATCGCACGCGTAAAACCGAATGGCGTAGGAAAATATGAGGTAATAGAATGAAAAAATTGATTTGTTTTTTGCGCGGCCACAAATACGAACGAAATATGGATTTTTTCATGTGTCGTCGGTGTGGAAAAATTGTTCATATTCGGTCCGGGAAATATCGTGATAGAGATTTTAAGTGGAGGCAAAAATGAAACCAAAATTTTACTGGGATATGCCGCAATACTTCCACGACCCGGCGGACCCATACAATTATCAAGTGAACGAGGAATGGCTGGCACTTCGCGCTGACAGGATCACAGCGTCGTATGCGAAAGAATTGCTGGTCAACGGAAAGTCCGCGTCCGGGCTGGGCGATGTCATAACCCAGCGTCTTGAACGCCGTGTCATGCAAAAACACTCCGGCTGGATTGACGACGAATCCATATCGTATCAAGACAAGGAGGCCGTGCGGCGCGGACTTGTGTATGAATCCGAAGCGATTGAGTGGTTTAAGAGTGTGAAAAAAGTTTGTGTGCGCCGTTGTGGTTTCGTGGAACGCGGGTCATATCTTGGCTGTTCGCCCGACGGCGCAATGGAATCGGACCGCGCTTTGGTGCAGGTAAAGATTCCAATGCCCGACAATTTCCTGCGTGCGATTATGGCCGATGGAAAAGATTATATCGCGCAATGTAAAACCGAATTGTTTGTGTGCGATTATCTGAAAAATTATCTTGTGATTTATTCGCCCGAACTCGGTTATGGTTTCATAAAGGAAATTGACCGCGACCCGGAACACGATAAAGCGCTGATGTCCAAAATGCGTGTCGCAATTCAACACCAGCAACGCGGCGAAGTCATACTGGACGACCTGCGAAGGAGGTATGAATCATGCCAGTAATCCTCTTAAAAAAAGATTGTCCGCCGTATGAGTTTGCAACAAAAAAAGAAGCATTGCGTTCTCTGAAAAAGGCAGGCGAGAATCCGTCTGATTACCGAATAAGATATGTTTATGAACACATGCACAGGAAACCATATTCGCCGGGGTATGAGCAACGACATCGTGAAGCGTCCGCCCGATACTATCATAGGAATTATGTTCCGACAGGACGGCCAGTAGGACGGCCAAAAACGAAATTCGGGGGGCTTGTCAAGGACTTTTCAGATTCAGAATTTAATCCAAGAACTTTTTACAAAAGGAGTAAAAAATGAACCAGTATGAAATCAAACCAAAGACGATATTGAAGTGGTGCGGCGGCATTGTTGCTGTCATTGCGATTCTTATGTTTGCCATTCCAAAATACAATGTGTGGCAAAAGGGATTGCAAGGTCAAGCGGAACTGGCCCGCGCAGAACAGAATCGGAAAATCCGAATACTGGAAGCCGAAGCGGTCAAAGAATCGTCTGCGTCGCTTGCCGAGGCCGAGGTTGTCCGTGCACGCGGCGTCGCCCAAGCCAATCTGATAATTGGCGATTCCCTAAAAGGAAACGAAGCATATTTGCGGTATCTGTTTATCAACTCTCTTGCTGAAAATACCAGCGGGAATCTGATTTACATACCGACCGAAGCCGGTCTGCCGGTTTTGGAAGCCGGAAGGTTCCGCAAATGAAAGTGTTGACGCTCTTTAACGACGACCGAAGCCAACCGATACTTTGCCACTTGCGCGGTTTGGTCAGAGGCAAAGAGCGTCAGCGTAAATACAAACCAAAAGGAACAAAAGATGGCACAAGGCAACCAACCGATAATTCGTCAGAACATAGGCGGCTTGAAAACAGCGGTGTTCTGCGAAACGCGGAACGACCGAAACGGAAATCCGTATGACGCATACTCCGTCGCGGTATCAAAATCATACCAAGACCAAAATGGAGCGTGGCAAGAACAAAAGATTTCGCTGTTTGATAATAACCTGCTTGAAATGGCGTTCTTGCTTGAACGGACATACGCTTCAATCATGGGCGTTAAGGCCGCAAAGCGCAAAAAAGAACTCGCTGAAAGACAAGGACAGAATAATCAAGACGCCGCGATAGAAGCGGGCGACATACCCTTTTAATGGAGGCAAATATGAAAGAAAAAATAATTCCTGGTGGCATAGTCGGCGCAATGGGTCCTGGTGGACTAAAACCGCCACGGCAAAATAAAATTGGCAATTATGTGATATTTCGGGTTGGCGATCGCGCACCGACATTCTTTCACGAAAAAGAAATTGATTGTTTGATTGAAGTGCGTCGGCTTGCGATGTTGCTGGAAAATGCAGGCAGTGAATTTTACATTTGCAAAGTGGAAGCAAAAATAATAAGCAAGATTGAAATCGTAATAGAGGAATAACTATGAACATTAAGAATATTTGGTTTATTTTGCTGGTATGGATTTTTGTTCTGCCGGCAATCGCGGCACACGCTGATTGCGAGGATAATGTCCGTGCTATGGTCCGTTCATTTGACCCCAACGCGGCACAGATACTTGATATATCGTGCGCGAATCGGACTTCGGACACGCTTGGTCGTGCCGGGGAAGGCATAATTGAAATCGCCCGCGACAAACAGCACAATCGCCGGATAATTATGCACGAAGTCCTGCACGCGGCCTATGGCGAAAAGCATCGGCGCGGCGATTGTATCATGGACGAGATTCCGGGCGAATTAAAATGTCCGAACGGCATGTCTTTGGACGAATGGTATAAAATTATCGTCGCTGGGAACGCTGGGAAGTATCAGATACCGAAATCACAGCAATGGAAAGAGATACAAGAGAGTTGCTTGAAAGGAATACAACGCCCACAGAACTCATTTTTCCCATTCGTGTATGAAGCGTATTGCGGCTGTGTGGCGGATTATGTGATGGACAATGTTCCGCACCGCAACTATCTACAAGACCCCCAGTATCGCAAGCCGATGGAAAAAATCATTGACGATTCGTATGACCATTGTAACGAATGGTTTGAGGAAGGTCAGAAAAACGCGGAGCCATACACACTACCAAAGCCCCGCAATCGTGGAGGTCGGGAATGATTTTGAGAATTAAAAAATTTTGTCCAATCAGTATAAGAATATGCGACGACAGATTATATCCCGATTATCCCAACCGCACATTCCAAAAGATAAAGTATGAACAAATTGGCGTTCCTGTTCAACGACTTGAAATACGATTGGGCTTTTGGGGCGACAAACGCGATAAAAGATTTGTTTTTGTATTCAAAAGATTAAAATAAAAGGACACCCAATGACTACCTGTAATGTTTGGAAAGATAAAAATATAAGACCAGAAGATAATCGCGCAATTATTATTCGCACGATGGGAAATGAGATGTGTCCAGGTCAAACACTTGCGGGCAGATTTCATTCGTTTGATGGCGACTTAATAAGTTTTGCGATAGTTTTAGACTGGTGTTATTGGACTGAATTTGCAGAGCGTTTATCCCATATAGAGAAACTGGAATCAGAAAATGAGAAGTTGAAAGCCCCAAAGTTAGTCCACGGAACTGTTAAAGAGTTAGTAGAAAGTGCAGAAAAAGACGCAAAGATAGAGAAACTGGAAAATGAAATAAGAAGATTGCAAGGAATTTTAATAACTGTTTCATCTAATCCTACGGAACGGATAGAGAAACTGGAAGCGCAAAACAAAACATTAAATGATTGTCTTGGTTGGATTGATAAAATTCTTGTTGCTTGGCATAAAGAATTTAATGGTATGGATGGATTATCAGAAAAAATGCTAATTGCTAAACTTCGCAAAGGCATAAAACAAGCATTACTAACCCCAGAGCAAAAGGATTAAAGAATAAAAACTATAATAATGGCTTGCTTATTTGCGATTTCAATAAATCCGATTACTGGACAAAACCAAAAAACAGAAATTGCTTGTTATTATGACATGTATGATTGTAAAGATAATCGTTTTCATGCAAATAGAAATAAACAAGTTTCAAAAATAAATTATGTTTGCGAAATTGTAGAAAAGGTTAGAGCAAACCAATAACAAAGAGAATAAATAATGACTGGAAATATATGCAAGAGATGTGGTTTAATTCATCTATCAGATGATAAGTGTCCGCGATGCGGCACGCCAACAGAGGGAGGAAATAATGGCGAAGGTACTGATAATAAGTAGCGGCGTATTTCATCGCCCACAGGATACAAAGGCAGGACCAGAGGGATGGGTAGCCGACATAATCTTTAAGGCCATTGACAGGCGATTCTCGCGGCATAAAACCTATATCATAACCAAGACCTATGCCACAGAGTTCAGTGCGAACTGTTTCTACGAGGGCCAGATGTTGAAACTCATTGAACTTTATGAATGTCAAATCCCTTCCGTTGACCCCATCCTCCAATGCCCCCCCCCAGCAAAGATTCGCCACCTCCACTATCACCCCCCATTATAACGACAACAACAAGACAAATCATAAACTAATACCGCACCCCCGCCACCCTCGTAAGACACTATCCCAGCACTACCA
>Ga0123354_10010247_pt1 | contig 14431 bp, 6 predicted proteins | sample TergutLab28metaG_2_FD_97872 | JGI IMG/M metagenome (GOLD analysis project Ga0123354, IMG submission 97872) | Labiotermes labralis P4 segment gut microbial communities from Petit-Saut dam, French Guiana - Lab288 P4 | ecosystem: Host-associated > Arthropoda: Insects > Digestive system > Gut ... | reverse complement strand
TTAAACAAAGTTAAGAGAAATATTACAAAGGAGAAAGAGAAAAAAAATTTTTCCAAAAAAATAGGGGGGGTTGTGGGGGGGGGGGGGGGTAACCCCACCCCCCGAAATTCCAAAGGCCCTCCAAAATCGTGCCAAACTCAACTCAGTTGTGAAAACTGTTAAAAATTGCTGAATTTAGGGTGCCGTCACCCCAAAATGTTTGGAAAAAAGGTAGTAAAATTCTAAAACTACCTAGGTTTGCAATTGTTTTACATTAGCAATGACAAATAAATCGGTTGTCATCATAAATAGCCTTAAAGTACCAAAAATTAAGAAAATTTTACTATATGAAATGAAATTTCTTGTACCAAATTACAGCTGCCTCCAGAACCCCTGACTAGGGGGCTACCGACCCCAGATCCCCATTCTCTCTGTCCTCTGTCCTCAACTGAATTTGTTGAACCCCCCCTGAACAAAATTCCTGGGTATGCCACTGCAAAATATACGGCCATTTCTACATGCCTTCAGTCTTTGTTAGAATCATTGTATCAGTGCACAGCAATTTAATTACTGGTGTTGTAATGAAACAGTGTTTTTCTTGTAATGAAAGTGTACAGCATCTTTTGGGTAGAGTTGAATGTTGTATAATCTGTGATACTTCGTTACTGTTTTGTATGGGGGAAACTTGACTGGAAATGTGTCAACTTGTGACTGTTAATGAAGCGTGGAATCACTACAGTGATACGGAATAATGGTAAGTGTTGAATCTTTTTATATTTCCCAAATCTTTGTTTTGTTTACAACTGTTTGTTCATAGACATTAGAAACTGTATGCTCATGCATGTTCTATATTTTAGAAGACAGCTGAAATGTAGATGTTAAGATATGTAATGTTGGGTTTGAATGTACTCAGTTGTTGATGTCAGATAGCATTTTATGATGAGAATTTCTTCAGGGTTTGTCTTTCAGAAATTTTTTTTTTTTTAAGGATGTGTGGAATTCAAATAAATATGGTAGTATTCAAAACAGTTGTTAGCAGTTTGTCATTTTAGAAGCCCATAGGTAATTTGGCTGCGTCTATCCAGGAATGTCATTTTTATATTGATGGTTTGATGGTTCTATTTATGAGAAATTTGTAATGAAAACACAGTTTGCACGCAAAAGTAAATTTTGCAATGTAGTTTCTCTATCAGCAGATTGGGATTATTTTAATTAATGTGTTGTTGAAATGACCAACAAGATTCACTTCATTTCTACTTTGTTATTAATCCTTTGCATTTCATTGTTAGGTATGAGTCAAGAACCTAACACTCTTTGTCAGTGCCTTGGTCTCATATACATGGTAGCTTAAACAAGTTCGGTGACAGAAGAAAGTACAGAGGCATTGTGGCATGAAGACGTCTGTGTACTGCTGATGCATGTCTCATACACACTTCAGATTTGTTCATTTCTTGTTAGAGTACTATCATGCTTTGGCATCTGTCATCAAATTTTAGGGGCTAGCATGTCTTATGGGGGAGAGGGTAGGCAGGCAAGTGGGCGAGTCATTCAGTGATGAGGTAGAATGGTATCTGCTGGTAAATCAGAAAAAGTTGACTAAGTTGAGATGAGGCTTGTATTGTTTCCAGTTCAGCACAAATGTACATTATATTTATTGATACAGATTTTTACATGTGTAGTTGTCTGTTAGTGATAATGTGGCCAGCCACCATGGAAACACACCAGTTTGTAGAGAGAGTAGGGGCATAATGAATAACATGTAGAAATTCTGTGAGAAGTGAAGGCATGGACATCTGTTAGCACAGTGAAGAAAATCAACAAGAGAGTGGCCATGTATGTTGAGATGGGGTACAGCTGAGAAAGATTTTAGAAAAGAATGCAAGAGAAGAATGAAAAACAGTTACAGATAACTGACTAAACTCACTGGGTAAGAAAAGAACACCTTCTTGCAACATAGATGTGGTTGGGTGTGACAAGTTTGTTGTGAGAAACAAACACAAGATTCATACATGGAAGAGAGAATAGTACTAGCTGTACAAAATCATTGTTTGCCAGTAAGGAAAAATAAATTTTCCGTGGAGAAGGAACTCTTTCAGTACAGCTATGAGAAGTATGGGATTTGGGTGGTAGAAGTGTCAGTCAAATATAAGATGTTGTTCGAGGGGGCAGGTGATGTTGAATGGAGATCAAAATGTTGTATGGAAGTGAAATGATATTGGGAAGAGGAATGTACAGAAATGTAGGTGGCAACCTAGCATTCAGATAGGTGCTAAAGTGATTACATTGGCAGTGCAAGAACAGATTTTAATACACATCAGTGAGCATAAATCTTGGTACATATCTGATATATAAGGCTGATGGTGCGACAGGGGATTGTCATGGCCTAATGCAAGGGTTCATGAATTTTCAAAAAATGTAGGAACCACCTCAAAATTTCTGGAGGCAGGAGGACAACATGCAGCAAGTTAAATACTGTGCACCTACAAATATTAGGTGCTGTCATAAAAAATCCAGTTGCCTGCACAGCCTGGCACCTAGCATTTCCACACCCATGGCATAATAAACAGTGACAGTTTTGAACAAGGTGGGCATTGTATGTATAAACATAACATGAAGGCACATTTGTGTAAACATTGTTGCTGTTAAAAAACAATAAGTATTACCTATTCTGAGCATGTGTCTGTGGCCTGTTTGGCTGTGCCATATTTTTCTGCATTATCTTGTAAACAGCCCAATTTTTGGAAAAAAGTTACTGAACATAAATTGTGTGTTTTGATTTTCTCTACTAGTTTTGTGTGAAATTTTTGAAAAATACTGAAATATTAAATTTAATGAGAATCTGTCAGGTGGGAGCCAAGTTGTTCCTTGTGGACAGATGGATGACAGACATGATAAAGCAAGTAGTCGCTTTTTGTAATTTTGCAAATGCACTAAAAATGAGTAGTCAGTAATTTGATTCCAAACCTTCTGCCTAATGTGGGCATTGTTGTAGGTAATGCACTGTGTCACTACATTCAGATTGACAAACTTTGAAGAGCTTACCCACCAAAATCAGACTGTCCTGTTAAACAGTGGTGAGATTGACTGCATTGAGGTCATGCATAAAAATGATCTCCACAATCTCATTCTTCCATTCTAGCCCAAGGAGAAAAGGTACAGGATTATTTATATCACACTTGTATGGATTAAAAAAAAAAAGAAAGAGGAAAAAAATGCCAGGAAAAGAATGACACAGCAAACCTATCACTGCAGATCTTACTAGAAATGAAAAATGGTGCAATACAGGCTGTAACACAAGAGGACTGGGATGGTTTCATTCAATATGTGGAATCCCATGAATAGCAGTGCTGGGAAACAGAGTTGTTGCTGTCTTATTGACCAAATCATGATCAGTCTGAACTCTGACTGTGAATTTAATAGGTGATAACAGGAGCAGCAGGTCTTCTGGTAGTGTGTGAGTGTTCTTTTATTGACAGCAGAGCAAGGCAGGAAATGTGTTGCGTACGTATATTAGTTTCTGCCACAGTCCAGATAAATCTACCCATGACTGTGCTCTACTCTTCATCACAAATACAACCATGGCTCATTACAAGTCCCGTACTCTTGTAGACATGATAGGCCTGAGAGGATAGTTCTGTTCATAGAATTTTTCAAAATGGAAATGCATCACCACATATAGTGGGCTAACTTAAAATTTTATTGCCAACTGGTAAAATATAAAAAATGGAAATGCTTCTGGCACTGTATGGTATATGGTGAATGATGTCCCAGTACAAGGTGTCAGAACACCGCCTTGGGTTCAAGGGCTGTTGTGAACCATTAGAAGGTGACCCATTCAGAGACAGTGTAAGACAGGCATAGAAGGTTGTGCACTCTGTCTTCAGACAGTAAGAGATAATTGTAGAAAAATCCATAATCCTCAGTGAGGAGCTGCAGATGACTGTATTCCAACACATCACACCAAGTATTCTGATCCAGGAACAATGAAAAAACTGCATACTTGTCCATGGTGAGTGCATAAGTCCGGTAATGGTCCGGATTATTTCTGAAAGATCATCTCGTGAGGAAGCCTCATGTTCCTCATGAGCAGTGAAGTTCTGGTGGCCTTAACTAATTATTAGTAAAAATTAAGATAGCAAGTAATTATAATTTAATTTAGGACTTATGTTATTTTTTCAGTTTGAAAGACTGTAATTGAGAAGTTGCCCTGTTCCTTTGTCATTGATATTTTTTAAAAAATGCACCAAATTTCTATAAAATTATTTCATACACTGGCACCAATTGTTTATTAGACCATACTTCACCCTTTGCTGCCAAATGTTATGTATGTATTTAATGCGCAATGTGATGCTCAAGATGCCAAATGTCATATTAATGTATGTGCTCATATGCTGCCCCTTATGCAGGGGGCATTTGCTAGTAAATTCCTGTCTTCTGCACATCAGTATGGGCGAATTCTGGTGCCAAAGGGTTAAAACTCAGAGTAAAAGCGGATAGTGGAGCTTACCACTCCATTGTTTTGTCACTTCTGCCATTGTGAATTGCCCAACATATAATGTTTGCCGATTCAGTAAACATGAATCCCATTAAAACGTAAATATTGTGTATGTAATTTAAGTATGCATGTGAAGGTCACCAAATCACTAAAAAATTGCCCTTCATTCTGATGGGGGAGTGTAAATTAAAAGTGTTGGAAAAGTCTTGTAGGGTGTAGTTTGCTTGTCACTGCTCTGAAGCTTCAGCTGTTTGCTGAGCTTTTAAAGACCATGGTCCATTGTACAGGAAGAAAATAAAACACACACAAACACAAAATTTAAGTATCCAACACAGCACCACACTGAGTGAAGCATGGTTACTAGATACATTGAATGATACTTCCCAGAGAACTGGAGGAACAAAATCATAGTAAATTTAGTCTTAATGACATTGAAAGTTTCACTGCATTTGCTACAGTGATTAGAAATTACACCTTACAGTTAAAATGGAAAGTAACAGCATGTGATGAAGATGGCTGGTAGATCAGCCAGTGACACTCTTAGCAGAACCCTTCAGCGGCTGACCCTTTGCACTCTCAGTACAGTAGGATTATAACATCTCTAAATTGGTACAGGAGTTTCATATAATTTAGTGTCTGGGTGTATGTCCAAAAAATATAGTTCAGTTGCAACTGTTGCCTATTTTACGCATTTGTTACATGGTATAAAAAGAGCGCATTACTTGTAGACTCCATCTGCCTGTGATCTAGTGTTAGTGACAAAATCATTTGTCACATTTTCATGGTATCAGTGTAGGAGTTCTTTACAAAAAGTTTTCATGCAAAAAATTTCCCCAGTGTCAGTCTCTCTTTATGGGAGCATATAAATAAATCTTACCTGTACTGTACCATATTCATTGACCAATTTAGGTGAAATTCCCTATGAGACCTGCACATAATACTATTGAAAATTCATGAGCTTCATGCAGATTGGCACAGGGAAGGCCGTACTTTACCTGTTTGCATACATGAAATCACATTTGAAAATAATGAATATAATGAATGCCATGGTATAGTTTTGTACTCCTTCACAGAGTACACAATTTGCAAGTGATATATCCCATTGTGTTTCTAGCTAATAAAAGAGATACAGTAATTTGTGAACACAACTGCTAGTTGTGTTGACACATAATGAGAATCTTATTTGTAGATTTGCCTGTGTTCTGCACACATAACAGCCGTATTATCCTCTAGTAACATAAATTTTGACTGTCTGGAAGAAACAGCATTGCTCATACCCCATGTCATCTAAACTGGCTTCCAGTAATACTAACCTGTGTGAAATTATGCTAGGTTGCCACATACATGTTGCATTAAATCTCTGTGCTTCCATTACATACTGTTTGTTAGGTTCATAATAGATCCATTATGGGATTTCTTTGGTTATTAGAGTACATTATCATCACTGGTCGACAGATTGTGCATCTGTTAATCCACAATTCAGCCCTTACTCGTATCATAGTAAGAGTTTATCTCCACAGAATATATTTTGAAGAAGACCTATCAGATTGAGATTTCACTCTGATATAGAATCCACATGTCTGTGGTCATTTATAACCATATGAAAATATGATGTTCAGTTGATGGGGCATGATTTTGCTGACTTATATTTTTTGAATGATGGCATCCTGTTGTGTACGTATAACTAATTTATTGTAATGTGCTGTCGTTACACAACATACAAAACAGTTGTAAATTTACAACTGGTTAAGCTCGGCTACATGTTTCGGCCATTACCCGGCCATCATCAGGCTAACAAAGAAATATTGTTAATTAAGGTACTTTCATTAGCATTCATTAGCTAATGAATGTACCTTGATTAACAATATTTCTTTGTTGGCCTGATGATGGCCGGGTAACAGCTGAAACATGTAGCCAAGCTTAACCGGTTGTAAAATTACAACTGTTTTATATGTTGTGTAATAATGGCACATTACAATAAAAAAAATGACTTATATTTGCCTAGCATTCATAGGAGGTATTCTGATACTCTCATTTTTGTACTGACCCTTGCACACTCTGTATGTCAAAGAATGGATTAAGTTCAAAAAAAAGTATAATTAATGATACGAAATTGAAAAGTTTTCATGTAAAGAATGAAGAAAACTTCGTAGCCTTTCATTATGAACATGAGTGAACATTGTTATTTTCTTTAAATTCAAGTATTGAATTACCTAGAGCATGAAATTGAATAGGTAAAAGTTTATACGTGAATTAATATCACAACAAAGAAAGGCAGTACTTTCTTTATATATAATATTATATGTGAGTGTGGTTCAAATGTACATAATCTGTAATATGCCAGTGGATGCAGAATATGAATTGGCTGTGTATTGCTGTTAATAAAGCCCAGTGTGTATTACAAGCAACACATAAAAGGTGGGAGAATGAAGAAACATCTTAAAGTAAAGCTATAAGCCTCATGATTGACAGTATTGTGTGTGTGGTGTGGAAGAACTGCTTGTAGAAAAATATACATGGGTGTTTTTCTTTTATTATTGAGCTTGATGTTTGTCCCTAGGTTTATCAACTGAAGGGATCCTGTGTTCAATTTTACTTCACATGTACTTGTATGTACCATCAGTACCCATAGCCCTTATTCAGGTTGAAAAACAATAATTGTCGTGGGGGGAATTGTCTACCTTTTCCCCCACCAATTTTTTCATTCCTGCAGGTTCACTCAAACTGAACATCCATCATCTCGCTATAACACAAGCTGTCTTGAGTCTGCTAACGCAACCTCCACAGCGCAGATCAACTGCAAGACGGAACCCAGCATGTTTGATCCATCAACAATGCAGCAGCAGCAACAGCAGCAGCAGCAGCAGCAACAACAGCAGCAGCAGCAGCAACAGCAGTCAGCCAATCAACAGATGTATGCTACGGATAAGAGTAAGGAACAAGAAAAGGCCACAAATAATGCCACAGCATCTGACTTCCCATTCTGCTATAATGTCAACATGCTGCAGAAAGTCCATCAACAAAACTCCACAGCAGGTGTTCCTGTTGGTGGGATTACTGGTGATGATAAGGGATGTTATAGATTTGATGTAGCTCAGCCATTTGGCTACAACTATGCTCTTGTGAATCAGATGTCCTTGGCGGCCGCAGCATCAACAGCAACATTTAAATGTGACGTTTGTGGTCTTGTATTTGGCCATCTGTCACTCCTGAATCATCACAAGAGGATTCATAATACCAGCAACGTAACAACAGCAGCAACACAAAACAATCAGGCAGCATCTACAAATGAGCGTCAGTACACATGTGATATGTGTGGAGCATGCTTCAGCCTTGCTGGTGAGCTTAAGAGCCACAAGAATAACATGCATGGTAAGAACAGCCAGTCCCAACAGACCCATAGCCATCAGAAATGTTGTGATTCATGTGGTGTGGAACTGAACTGTCAGCATCATAATGATGCTGGGAAAGGCAAGAAAGGTAGTGGGAAGTTTGTGAAGTGTGAGAGTTGTCAGGAGATGAATGCTGCAGCGGCAAATGCTGGGAATGCAGGAGCCACTGCAGCGAGTTTCACTGGAGGTGGTGGGGCTAGTGGCACTGAGGCAAATACAGGTGGTAGCATGGCAGGAGGTACGGCAGGGGGAGGCATTAAACCAGGTCACCATCCAGTTAAACGCCGTGGAGTTGCTAGTGTTACAAAATGTCATAAATGTAATGGGTCTGGAATCATATTCATTGGTGGTTCTAGGAATAACACTGCTGGTATTGATAAACCTTTCCATTGTAATGTGTGCGATGGGACATTCTCTAGGTATAGTAGCTTATGGAGTCACAAACGCCTCCACTCGGGTGATAAACCATTCAAATGCGGTACCTGTGGATTGGCATTTGCAAAGGCAGCGTATTTAAAGAACCATTCAAGGGTCCATACAGGTGAAAAACCGTATAAATGCTCTGTCTGTGCGATGCAATTCTCGCAGAGTCCGCACCTTAAAAACCATGAACGGATCCACTCAGGTGAGCGACCCTACCAGTGCGAAGTCTGCGATAAGACATTTGCAAGACATTCGACACTTTGGAACCACAGGCGGATACATACAGGTGAGAAACCATACAGGTGTGATGTTTGCGGTTCAGCATTTAACCAGGCTACGCATCTCAAGAATCACGCCAAAGTCCACACAGGAGAAAAACCCCATCGTTGTGACATCTGTGATGTCGGATTCTCTGACCGTTTTGCTCTTAAAAGGCACCGTAGCATACATGAGAAATATGGTAGAACTGGCCCTAACACCCCAAATAATGCAGCATCTGCTAATCAGAATTCTGCAGCAAATGCTGTCAATAATAATGTTGGTACAAATACTCCAACAAATCCTGGGGGTCAACCCCAGCAGCAGGGGCAGCCATCAACAATTGATGAGCTGTACAAGTGTGAGGTTGGTGGTCCTATAGCGTTCCCTGGGTGTTCAAGGCCTCATGATGAAAAACAATGAGAAAACGCCAACCATCCTGATAATATTAATGCCAACCTTGCAGGTCCGAAGTACCAGGAATTGGTACTTGATGAAATGATGTAGATAGGACTGATGTGTTCGTACTAGCTTGGTCAGTTGCATGATGGGTATAAAGTTTTTGTTAAAATCCTATGTTTTGTTTCTATACCAGGGCCAGATTTTATATGTGTCAGAATTTTGTTAATATAATAACATTCAAAATTAGTGAATTTTTGCTTCAGAAAAAATGTGGATGTCTAGTACATTAGGCCTACCTTAATTACCTGATGCAGTCCAGTGATACTCTTTACAGTGTGTTGCTGTGAAGGTGGACTTCAGTTTGGTAGTGGACTACATATGGTGAAGTAAAGTTCACCTTAGAACAGGCCATGAAGGCTGAGAGGGGAAATACAGGTATAGCTGTACTCTTCCTATAACCTCACGCTAGATGGGGTGTTTGGTCCATGCCATGCCCTGGTTGCTTTACCCCCAGGAAAGAGATCTGGCATGTTTTGTACAGGAGGCTGGGTGGGCCCCTGTGCTGATATAGATGGTTGAGGAAAAAATTGCCTCCACTGGGTTTTGATCCTCAAACAATGCAAGACTGTGTGTATGCTGTTAAATAATATTATACCCAGTCAAAAAGATTAATGAACGAAGTTACTTTCCTACCAGCCAGTAATTGTAAAAATGTATGTTTATTTATAATGTATGTACTGGAACTGGAGTAGCGTAGTCAGTATAGTGACTAGGTAGGCTATGGGTCATACGGTCTGGTTTCAGATTCTGGTAGGGGCAAGATTTTTTCCCTTCTCCAAAGTGTCCAGACAAGCTCTGAGGCTGGGGTTCTTTCCCGGTCTAAAGTGGCCAGGGCATTATCTGCTCACCTTCATCTGTTGCCGAGGTTAAGAACGAGTAGAGCTGTACCTCTGCTCCCCCTATGTGTCTTCATGGCATGGACAGGGAAATCTTTACCTGTATGTATCATTCTTATGAATAGTATCCCCTGATAGTCATCTTGGTCACATACTCTTTGTGTAACTTCAGATATTGTGAGGAATTGAGTTTCTGTGGAACCAGTTATGCTGTGGAAATCCTGTGTCCTTTCTTCTTGTGACTGTGCCCTTGAACAGCTTTTTTGTTGTACTGTAATGAACTTGAGAGTTATAAAAATTAGTGTAAAATTATACAGCAGGTACAGCATCTGTACATGAGCAAACCTATGTGGCAAGTACATTATATTCAATTCCATTGCTTTTAAAAGTTGACTTTGGCTGGGAAATATAACAGCCAGTTCAGCCAATTACATTATGGGGGACAGCCTTCTTATGAAACCCTTATTTGTCACTTTGCAGTCATGTGCAAAATTTCTGTCGTGAGCAGTGAGAGCATTGTTGCTTTGCTGTCAAGGTTTTCAGTCTAGCAGGAGGGGACAAATTGTTTGAAAAATTCTAAACACTTGTGGCTTTGGCTTTGTACTCAGGGATCCAACCTGAATTTGTTGAAAGGCAGACGGCTGCTGCTGCTGTCACAGACCACGCACCCCATCCAGTTGCATATTGTTATTGTGATTGGTTTTCACCTATGCTTAATGAGAAAATAAATTTTACAGGAGCGTATGATATTTATTATGAGGATAGAAATTCTTACTGTTCAGTTTTGGCATTTACACAGAGTCATCAGAAAAGGACTCACCACTTGAAAATGTAAATATCCTATTTATTTGGGAGACATATTTTCATGGGGTTTGTTGTGAAATGTTCAGCAACTCTCAGATTTGTTGCTGTTTGCCTGCTGTTCATATGTGCATGACTTACTGGCATTCATATATTTCCTGAATGTAATCAGTACACTGGCATCCATTCAAGAGACAGCCCAGTGTGTCATATGGCTTGTAAGTTTCAGGTATCTTGTTACTATGCACCACATTTTTTATATATGTATAGAAGAGGACCTCCAGGTTTGGTTTGTTGTTTACTGAATTACAGAAAACAGCAAATGTTTTAAAGCAGGTGTCACCAGGAAGACCATGGACTTCAACAGAGGGTGTTGAAAGCAAAGAGTACCATGTGTACTGTATCCCAAATAAATATATTGCTCATCACAGTTTGCAGCTGGGTAAACCTGTGACCATGATCCAAAGTGATGTAGCAGTGGCTGAGATGACATGTTTACAAAAGTCAGTTGAGGCATGAAATCAGAGGCACTGAATTTTCAAAAAGTGTTGAATGTTCAAGTTTCTTTTTAAATGAAGTTGATAGTTTTCTGTGATGAGTATTTTTTACAAATGAAATTTCAGTCTGCATTTATAGTCATGTTAATAATCAAATCTGGGAAGCAGAACAGTGTGCAACACTGTGAAATTGAGTTCAGTACTGACTGCAGTGCAGTGACGCATTTGGTTGAGGCACTGTGCTACAAGCTGGAAGGTCACGGGTTTGATTCCCGATGGTGTCACTAGAATTTTTCATTGACATAATCCTTCCGGCCGCGCAATGGCCCTGGGGTAGACTCAGCCTCTAACAGAAATGAGTGCCAGGAGTATTTGCTAGGGGGTACAGGCAACCGGAGCATAGGGCTGACAACATTACCACCTTCATGTTCCAATTGTCTTGAAATTTGGGAGCCTCAGTCTCCTGGAACCCTCTGGGCCTGTCCAGGCCTGAAATGTGTTTGCTTTACCTTTTACTGGGTGCACTGGGCATGCAGTTTTACTGACATTATGACAGTACATTTGCAGTAGGGAATGATTGAAAACTTTGAATGGTTGAACATTTCACAGCAAACACCATTATCATATGTATTTTTTGATAATCAAATTTGTTATTGTGTGACCGAAGTTAAGGCTCTTACCATTGGTAAATGAAACAGTATTACTATCTCCCCAGTTTTCTGGTTGAGTATTTTTCAATGGCATGTAGTGATTCATTATTAGTTTAAAATTTATTCTTTAGTAAGTATCAAGACATATTTCACATACCGTTACCATGTTATCAGTTTATTTCAGTACGTATGATTTTATTTCATACTACTACTGCCACTACTATTGCTTTTGCTGCTGCTGCTGCTGCTGCTGTGTGTGTGTCTCAAAATTTTTTTCATTTGCAGATTATTAAGTTTATGTTTACAACTCTTCTTACATTTATTTAAGATTCATAAAACTGTTGCAGATATTTGTCAACCAAGCTTACATCCATCTCCCAGTCCTGCTATTATATATTTTGCTACTAGTTTGTTTTATATTATTTTTCACACTCTGCAACCTGATGTGGGGATACCTTGCTCTCTTCCTTCGTTTACACTGTGCTGTGATAAATACCATAATTATAACTAAAATTTCAGCTGTAGTGGTTGAATGGTTAGTATTCTTGCTTCATGTTCATACGGTCCTGGGTTCAAAGCTTGGCCTAGATACCTGCTATCGTGACTGAGGGCTGTAGTGGTTTTCTAGATTTTGTCCAGGCAAATGTCAGGATCATACATCAAATTAAGTCACGGCTGTTATTTGTTCTTTCTAATTTATGATTCACTAATCATCCCACAGTTTATCACTTTATAATATGAGCTGTTGAATTGTCATTAAATAAAGCATAGATTACAACCTAAATGTGACCATAATACACATGAGAAATTTTTTATGCAGCGTGGGTGCTAGAAATGTGAAAATTTGTATTTATTCATGCTTCCTCTGATCTGTACAGTGTGTAGGTTATATTCTTTTCTTAAATTAAGACCTGTTCAGTTCATATATTAATTTATTCACATGCGTAGTTATCAGTGACAGAAACTTATTTAAATACTGTCTTGGAATATGAAAGAGGAAGAAATCTGCACAGTTTTTTTTTATCAGTTTATAATTTTGTAGCTGTCAAAAAGGAAACCCTCGTTTTGAACTGTATCCTTCACATCCCTTTTTCTGTTCATAATCCATGGGTACGTGTGTTGATGGTGCCATCATATGCATTGTTAGTTTCAAGGTCATGCAGAAAGCATTACTGTAACTGCATCAAGAATGCTGCCATACAAGTAATTACGTGTGTACAGGAATGGCACTGTATTATTGAGAATGCATAGTTTGTCATAGTAATCATGATAAACAGTCTTGCGCAGGCATTTACAGTTATTTCCTGTAATGTTTGAATGTGCTTTGTAATGATGTACAGAAGTTCATTTTGTATGTTTTCATCATCATCATCATCCCGTCATTCCTAGCTGAAACATATAGCCTCCACAAAGCATCTCCAGTTTGCATGATGCCCTGCCAACCGCCTGACTCCTGACCATGTTGTCCCATGAAAGGCTACTTCCTCCAGTATATCTTAGTTGATCTCTTCTCCTTTTACCTTGAGGGGTTTCCAGTCCATAGCAGTCCTGTCTGTTGATTCCTGCAGTTCCTTAAAAGTATGGCCAATCCATTTCTGCTTCCTTCCCCCCCCCCCTTTTTATTTTTTTAATTATTTGTTCAACTGTTGATAGTTGTCTAGTGGTATTCCATAGTTAGGCTGTTATTGTGTTTGGCCATTTTATATTTAATATTTTCCTCAGGCACGTATTAATATACACTTTTAGATGGTTTTCAGCATTATTTGTTCTTTTCCAAGTTGTGCACCCATACAGTAGTATTGCTTTCACATTTCTTTCTGGTAGGCATAACTTTGTCCTTAAGGATTATTGCTTAGATATCCGTATTGGAAATATTTGAATGAATGATGAGTGTACCATACTGATGTGATTTTTACAACCTATTCAGTTCTTCCCTCTTTTGTTACTACAGATCCAAGGTTCAAAAATGTTTCTACTTTGTCACTGGTTCTGCCATTGAGTGTTAAATTTTGTTTCCTTTTATTGTTGAATCTCATAATTTTGATATTATATGGATATATTTTTAGACCATACTTCCCTGCTTCCTGTGCAAGAGCAAATAATTCATTGTCCTTGAAGGTGTGAGAGGGTGGGCAGACATCATCGGCAAACCCATGTCCTTTGTGTCAGTTGAAAACATTGTTTGAGAATGTATGTGCAGATTAAAAAAATCTACCTCTGTTTTCATGAGGAAAATGCAATACAGAATTAGAACTTTATACAAAACTTTTTGTTGTGTTTTGTGGAATACATTCTGTAACACTTTAATTAATATTCCCCAGAATTCATAGTAGGAAACTTTATCTGCGTAAAGGTAAACAGATATTTTATCAACATAATCCAGACAGTTTAATGACTTAGAACAGAAATGTGGATTGTTATTAAGGAAATTAACTTCAATATTGCAGAGCTTATGTTATATCATTTAACTTTTTAACAGGCTCCTCTAAGATCACAGTAATAAATGCAGAGAGAGTAACGATACAGTACTCATGAACAACACTTTCCTCAATGCCATTGCATACTGCATGACAATCATGCTAATGATGAGGCCATCAGATTATTTTTGGATGTGTGACACATATTACCACCACCACCA
>Ga0123354_10010246_pt1 | contig 14432 bp, 9 predicted proteins | sample TergutLab28metaG_2_FD_97872 | JGI IMG/M metagenome (GOLD analysis project Ga0123354, IMG submission 97872) | Labiotermes labralis P4 segment gut microbial communities from Petit-Saut dam, French Guiana - Lab288 P4 | ecosystem: Host-associated > Arthropoda: Insects > Digestive system > Gut ... | reverse complement strand
TTTTTAGCCAAGCACTGTACAAGGCTCCCTGATGATGGATCCTCTGTGATCCGAAACATGTTGGAGCACTTTTAAATATTTTATAATTTTAATTGTATCTACAAATTATATATTGTGCATTAGGTGGGTAATAAAGTGTTTAATTGTCATTGATGCATGGTGCAAACATGAAGACTGTCACATGTACAACATAACATCAGTTTATCTAGTTCAGGCTATACTGATGTTTCAGACGAACATAATGCTTACATCTGCCTTGGTAGGCCCCTGACAGACTACACAGCATTGTAACACATAAGACTGCAGCATAAATGTGAATGATGGCTATTAGCATGCAACGACATATAAATGGTGTTGCCTGTCTGCTTGTGTCTGCACAAAGGAGTGCAGTCTCAAGAAAACAGATACTGTTTTTTCAACAGAATGACATTCCCTACTGTAGCTGTGAGAGTAATGTTACAGATGTACTTGTAATTGTGATATATGTAGTTATATACTTTTGTTCTGATAAATAAATGTTGTTGTCTGAATCTGTCATCATCCTGAGAAAGTTTCTGTCTAAATAAAAACTTCAGATATGGTTTTCACAGTTAACAGAGAAGTAACACTTATTACACCAAAGCCTTGTTTTACATCCATTTGTTTTGCTTTAATGTCCTGTAACAATGCACACCACTTCTTAATTTATGCCCTCTCATTTTACATCTAATGTTCTTTAGCTGGTTTACGTCCATTTATTTAAGTCTTCATTTTCTCTTATAGGAGTATCATTTTTTATTTATGTCCTTTTGATTTTTCAAGAACAGAACAAGGTGTAAAACAAGATCTTGAATCTTGGTTATGATGAGGGAAAAGCACATAGATTGTCTTAACGAAAAAAGGTAACTTAATATGATGACCTGTAGTGTTTTCCAAGATTTCTGTATAGTCAAAAAGGGGACTGCCATAAGAGAGTATGAAAAATACAAGATGTGCTATATTTCAGACTGCATATGGGTATCAAAATGCCATCATATTGCATCCTTAACATTTTAACACAGCCAGAAGTCCATGGTATACATTAGGCAAAGGTCTGATCACTCATCTAATAATAATGAGGGCTGCAGGGGACATCCTAGTGTCAGGGTAAGTCACTGGACATTCATGCACCAGTTTGTGAAACTGTTTTGTGGCCAGATATCTGAGTAGGGTTTTTGTTCACAAATTTAAACCATCACCTCTACCAAAGATAACACTTACGGGACATAAAGAATATTGGCCCCCCTCCCCTCCAATGTTTCAGAGCCCACATTAATCTGTAGGTGCCTTCTGCCACTAAGTAACCATTTTCATGGCTATGCTAAGTGATTTGGGGTAATGGGTTCTTCGCTCTGGATGCCACCACTGCAAAGATGGATTATATGCCCTTGGAGGGCCATAAAGTCAAGGCAGACCATAACCAGAGGCACTAGACATTAAACATTTATGGCCATTAAGAGTCTATATTTTTAACAACTGGGAATGTCAAAATTTCATTATTTAAACCATCTCCTCTGCAATTCAGTGCAAATGTTCCAAATGAAAAAGACATTTCATATTAATTTACTCTCTGTAGGTATGGCTGTAATATCACATGTGCACATGCACACACAAACATGACAAACCCAGCTGACATTAATACCATATGTAGTTAAAACACTATTACCAGCAAATTCCCAGAAACCTCAGCAGATACATCGATTCAAGTGAAGATTTATTAATATTAAAACTTCAGTTGTTATGAGCAATGATTGGTTTACCATTCACCATTAATCATTTAAAAGCACAGGGGTTACAGTATGCACCACATGCTTACATTCAAAACTCTGCATTTTTCCCAAAGTGTACTGTGTTCTGTACAGTGCTAACACAAGCCACTGATTTCCCTACACAACCCTCACTGCTGTAATGGGTATGCAGTATACACTACATTCTGTGAAGCAGGAACTGAATTTCTAAGTCATATGTAAATAAACTTCAATCTTCACATGGTTACCCATGCACCACTTAGGTGCTAATTTTATACAAATAAACTTACGTGTTGAGACAAAGCATAAATAATGAGAAGACAATCAACAACTTTAAAAAAATTCTTGCAAGTCATCTTTCAATAAGGAGATGTAAGATGCACTTTGTGCTGTCAGAAAACAGAATGCAATGCATTTGAACGAAATAAACCATATCATCTTGCAAGGAAATGGCATAGCTGACTAGAAACCTATACTGGGTGAAATAAAGCTATTATTGAACAGAACTCATATTTTATGTGACTTAGCTTTGTGCTTGCCTCAGCATCAGATATCAAGTGCATAAATAATATGAGATATATTTAACAATGAGTAGATTTTCAAGTTGCCTCTACTTGCAAATCTTTCTTATTCACCCCACAACCAGCGGCATTACAAACAATTCGTACTTAGGTTAGAGAAGAGACAAAGATTGTAACAACCACCTGCCAATGCTAATGAAATATGGCAACAGCATGGCTACCTGATATGGCACTATATGCACACATCCACTCACGCGACAAAAAATAACACCATTGTGTTCTAATTGTTTACATTTAATAACCGCGTGCTGCCATCTTTACTTATACTACGATCAAAGACAATAAATGCGATGGTCGCACATTTTAAAGTTGGTAGTACGAGTGTAATCCGTGGTAGCAAGAAACCGAAATTTAACAGGGCAGTGATATACAGATTTTCATAGAATCTTCGATAAAGATGGGTAGTTTTGTACTGTACAATGTTTTCGCTATTTCGGATGATATGAAATATCGTACGGAAATGTTGTTTCCGTCACGTTTACGCCTTACATTAATTCTGAAATGAAGTTTTTAATTTCCTATTGTAATTTATTTTTAAGTTCATTTCTTTTGAGTAAATTTCAAAGAATACCGCCACATAAAAAGCCCCTTCTTTCAATTAATATTCTTTGGTTTTTGACGTCATGTTCAAGGTTAGAAGCCATTGGCATACGTTAAACAAAAATGTTTTAACGGGTATTAATTTGTTATGTTTTACTTGAGTCTTATTATTACTACTTTTATTTGATATTGAAATCTAAAACTGGTTGAAATTGATATATAGTGTCCATTCAAAAAATATAATGGATTCCATGGAAGGGTGTGAAAATGAAGGTAAATGAGTAACATGCACTTTATGCTGAACGTAAAAGTAATGGGAAGCCTATAAGTCGATAGTGTGCAAATTTTCTCATTTATATATGGTTTAAATCCTAAGATTCCAGGAAATACAAGTTTTTTAGCTTTTTGAGTTTGTTGTGAAGAACGCATGTTCAATATAACGGCACCACGGGAATTGTGAAATTCCGCGTGTACTGTAAAAATGTCGGGGATATGTTATAAGAAATTAAGGATGTTGCTTTGAGTGTTATTCATGAAGGAAACTCACAATTTATAAATTTGGGTAATGCCTTTCTTAATCTTCAGAATTTTGCAGCGGATTGTGGATTAAATGTACATGTTGTGCATATTTATCACTTGTTCAGATTTTAAGTTACGTTATTAATTTTAACTATGAGTGTATAATCTACACTATTGGTTTTAGCATGTTTATATTTTTCCTGCCTGTGAACCGGTGCTAATGTTGAATTAAAAGTATTCATTTTTTGAATAAGCACGTTTGTTGTAACATAATATAAGAATTTTTATGGAGTTTTTAACATACCGCATTAAATGCCCATTAATTGGAGAAAATATCATATGTCAGTATGTTTTGAAGCTAGTGAAGACTTTTTTGTTTCTGAAAGGAAGGCATACAAGACAATGCAGCACTTAAATTGTGTCAGTTTGGATAAGTTCATTCGATTCTATAAATGTGCAAACCAGGAATTCAAACCTGAAACATTATGGTGCCACATTTAATGTATTGTATTGGTGGTGTTCATGACCTGTCTTGACTGTAAGTATTGTCCATCAATTTGTGGAGCCTGTATGATTTTTACCAAATTGAACATGCTTTTGAAACTAATGCATTCCTTCTTTTTTTTATTTCCCTCCTTTACTTCTTTCATTTGTGATTCTTTCTGTTAATGCTTAATGTGCTTCCATCATAGCAAAGGAAAATAGTTTTTTTACTGTGTTTATGCTGCATTCCATTTTTCTCATGAAATATGTGTGGTGATGGCAGAAATGTTTTGTGAAGGCCAAGTCTGTGTGTTCTTGGTATTACACGCATGGTGGAATTATACGCAGGGTTTATGTATTTGAGTTGTACTGAATTTGCCTTCTTGACATGCTGATTTCAGTGGTGTTTTTGAGAGCACTTGAATAAAAATTTTCCAATTTCAGGTAGTTGAGATTGCTAAGTGAGGCTTTACCATGGCACTTAGCATTCTGAATTGTGTATTTCTAGAGGAGAGAGTCAAAATTGAGGTTGTAAATTTTCAGTACTGTAAGTACTTTTGCAAATTTGAACTGTATGTTAACTATTTGTGAGATTTTTGTCAATTCGTTCTTCATGGCTATAGGTAAATATGTAAATTAATTTCCTTCTAATTTCATTGCTCTTGTTTGATGATGTGAGTGCTCACCATTGTGCTTTTGCTTGTCAGTCAGTGCCTGGCATTACGATTTTAGGACTAGGCTTCAATTTTAATTATATATATAAAAGAGTTACTTTGTGAAATATATCTTTAATTAAACCAAAAGATCTTTTGTCTTCACCAGTGATTTCAGGTTGATTTAGGTCTGAATTTTTGTGTCACATTTTGCATTCAAGTAGTTGATGCTCTTCTTCATATTCAGGGGTGCTAGACTTCAGAGTGTATAACCCCCCCCCCCCACTCACTTCCCATTAATAGCTGATCAATTAACCAGGCAAGGCTAATCGCGTTCAGCTACAGGAACTGAGCCTGCTCGTGGCATACCTGTGAAGGCTTCCAGAGAAGTGATCAGGTGCTTGACGAGCAGCAAACACAAGGAGTAATGGCAGTCTGTTCATGGAAGAAGGGAAGCTAAGGGCTTTCTTAAAAGACCCTTTGTGTAAAGAGCTGGGAAATGGCTTGACTTGAACAGAAACCAGCTAAGAATAATGATGGGGCTGCTAACAGGGTGTTTTCATTTAAAAGGACATCTGTTTAGACTGGGGCTTGTAGACAGTCCCACGAGGGATAGATGCAGTCAGATGTTGAAATGACCGCACATGTTCCTTGTAACTGTGAAACATTTCAGGCAGTATTAAGATTTAGGCACCTGGGCTATCATTTCTTAAAATTGGGTGACTTTGCTGTAATCTTTGTCAGTAAGGTAAAGTGCAGGGGCTGCTGAATACTTAAGCAGAGGGTTGCACAAAAGATTGGAAATGGACAAGGTGCAAGGCCCACTGCAGTGCCTGCCTAATGCACTCTACTCTGTACTGTACCCTGACATTTATTTTGAGTTCTTGCAGTGTAAGAGTGAATGAGGTAAAAACTGAATATATTGAATGATTTACACAGTACTGAAAGCTGATGGCAATTCTGAATGTTTTTTTACAGGTAGTCCTTGGGGTAATTCCAGTCCAGGTGTAGATGAAGAAAGAAAGGCTGTTCATCAAAAGATAGAGAAGAAAAATAATGTTTTGCCATTATGGGGCAATGAAAGGACAATGAACCTAAATCCAATGATTTTAACAAACATCCAGTCTTCCCATTATTTTAAAGGTATGGTATCAAGTTGGCAATACATATTATTAATTTTTGTGTAAATCCACTGTTAGTGAATGTTAATCAGCACAGTTCTTGTTTTTTTGGCAATAATTTTTCAGCTGGTCAAATGAATTCCTTATTATGGAATCTGAAATTGTATGTTACTTTGTTCAGAAAAGGGTGTGATTTGTCCCATTGCCAAGCCTTTCCACACCTTCACAGCTGCTTGGAGATTAATTTTAATATTATCCTCTGACCTGTCCCTGCACCCAACTGGTCTCTTCTCATGAGGTTTTCTAACCACAGTTTGATCCTGTCTTGCATGGTATGTGTTGCAGACATTTCTCATCCATTGTGATCTGTGTACCTTAGCAGCACTAGACTGTATACAAATTCTCCATCTTGACAGGTTTGTCCTATTCAGCCCCTCCAGGCAAATGTTAGGATAGTACCTTAGCATCAGCCATGTGGCCATGTCCTCATTCATTGCACTTCATTATTTGTTACTTAACACTGTATAGTCTGGGCTACTCATATGCATATGCCAATGGAAATTGTGAACTTATGAGTATGTAATATTGCTTTCCCTCTCCTCTCATAGTCTGGAATCTGGAATGAAAAAACTCACATCTCCTACTAATTGAAAAAACATCTTCTGTAGGTATGGTGAGGTTGATCAGAGTGCTGTGTTGCATCTAATGCAAATGCAAAATTTTTTTGCAGTGGTCACAGTACATTTGGTATTGTGTGTTACTCTTCAACTCCAAACTCAACCACAGTCTCTCTCAGTTGCATGTCCCATGCAGAACTTCTTATCCTGCACATACAGATATTATCCTCAGCAAATCTGTAATGTCTAATTTTCAAGTGACAGTTTGCAGTATCTTCATATTGCTATTTCACTACTGCAGTAACTTGTATGTAAATTTGATTTCAGTGAACTTATATGAACTGAAAACATACCATGAAGTAATAGATGAGATTTACTACAAAGTTACACACCTGGAGCCATGGGAGAAAGGAAGTCGGAAGACTGCTGGACAAACGGGCATGTGTGGAGGTGTAAGTGGCATTGTAGCTCATATGTAGAGATAATGATTATGAATTCAATATTGTTAAAATGCAACTGGATTGTTGGCATGCTAATGACCTATACATCTGTTGCTCATGATGTTTTTGGACAAAGGTGTAACAGAATGATGTGTGTTTGGGACTAAATGGAACAGATCAGCTTGTGGCCTGTGTGTACATGATTTTAACTTATTGGACTGAAACGACAAACAGAATGTCCGTTAAGTGCTAGTAAGGAGGTTAGTCTAGAAATGAAGACCATAGTTGAATGCTTCAGAGTTATGCATTTGTTTGTTGTTGATGTTTTAAGTCTCTTGGTGTTCAAAATGTGATTGAAGGAATTTGTTGCTTTATTGGTTTGTGAATTTAGTGTTATTTCATTAGGACATGAAGGTTGACTGTGAATATTGAGTTCTTTCAAAATGAAGGGACTGAGTCATGGTGTGATTTAAGGCAGTGCATTCTCATTTCTTGAAGTGACCATTAACAACATCAGGATACCTGACTGTTAGTTGATATTGGAACTGTGCCATTGCTGACTGCTGGACAGGAGTATTAACCTTTACATTCAGGGAAAGATGTCCACGTTTATCGAGTGTTCTTATGATTTGTTTGCTGTGCATCCTGTAACAGTTTTTTTAATAGAAGCCCTCTTGTTGTGTTATACAATACGATAAAGTAGTTTATTTAGTCAAACACAACACATATGTAGTCCGTGCATTAATTGTCTATATATATGTTGCGTTTGACTGAATAAATTACTGTATCATACTGTAACAGATAGATATTACATGCTTCAGTTTCTTTTTGCGTTTCTGTTTGATAGGTTCGAGGTGTGGGTGCTGGAGGCATTGTTTCTACTGCCTTCTGCCTGCTGTATAAACTGTTCACTCTCAAGTTGACAAGAAAGCAGGTAAATGGGCTACTCACCCATCCAGATTCGCCTTATATTCGAGGTCTCGGTTTTATGTACATCAGGTAAGTTGCGGATATAAGTTGGATCGAGCTCATGTGGATGAGGAGAGAAATGTCTAGACTTCATTATTGAAAGATCAGTTGAAGCGTGGACATGTGCCATTCTTACATACATTAATGTATTAAATTAGTAGTTCATAGAGTCTGAAAATAATTGTAGTTAAACACAAAAACTAAGTGAAATGCCAGCAGTGTATTTGTATGAGGAGCATGAATTGACACGTCTGTTCTTATAGTTGAAGACTTATGATTTAACCCTTTGACGCCAGAATTAAATCCCTCCGAGCAACACTGCCTGCTGGAATTTTTTACTGGGGCTTTTAAATTTTAATGCTTACTCTTGGGGGAGAAAAGCGTATCTTATAGACTTTTCCTTAAAATTTAATTAAATAAAATTTTGCACTATGCTTATGAATTGGTTAATCCGGGGAAAAATTGTTAACCCATTTTTATAATAAATTTAGGCCTGTGAATCGCATGTATTATATAAAATGTGGTGTAAATGGTTCATCACTCACATAATTCTGGCTGCTGCGTGAAGTCTGTGGCACCTTGGATCACTGTTTTATCATGACACGCAGTATTCACAAAGAGGGTGATATATTACAAATTTACTTTTGTGTGATATTCTGTGAAACAAAGTGCCACGCACAGGCCCACGTCACATCTGGTGCACTGTGCCCTTTCTTTGGCCGGGAGAAGAACGCAGACAGCAGAGCAGTTGGGCTGTTTTCGCTGGCCATTTTTCATTATGGCTACTTTTGCTGAGGCTGGCTGCTGTTGTTGTTCCTCTTCTTCTTCTTCCTCAAAATAGTCTTCTTACATCGCTAGCTTTCGCACCTGATTCTGAGGCCGTGTCAGCTACCAGAATTTCACTGATGGCTTCATCCTGTAGTTTTATTTATTTTTTCCGGCCATTGCTCAAGACCCACAATTGTCTGCCTTGTTTAGACTACTGTGTATGACTTGGCACAGTTTCAGAAACGTACTACCAGTAGATAAAAATGTCTTCTACAGTGACAGCGAAACAGATCTAAGGCTACAGTGTGACTGCTGTATAAAAATTCCAGCTATTTGATGGTGCTCAAGACATTGTTACTAGATTGATGGTTGTATGTTGCGTGTTACTACCCCACAACCCCTACAGATTACCCCAGCACTACAAGAGGCATGTCTGTAGGCTCTTCTATAGCTGTAAACATCAAGTTTTGTGGATATCTGTGATTTTTCAGCATCAGTTTTGTCTGAATTATATGGGTACAGTATACCCTCTTTGTGAATACTGCATGTCAACAACTAGAGTTCGCTTCATTGGCCAGTGTTGATATTTCAACCTACAGTGAACCCCAGAGCAAGGGATAGTCAAAGCAAGCAGTGTCAGAACCGTAGTAGTCAGCTGGGGAAAATGCGCAGTTACTAAGTGTCTGTGTATATATCGGTGTTTGTGGAGGGGGTATATTCTGGTTGCTGAATGAAAGTAAGTCGTTTGGCTATTTAAAGGGCTCACTGCACTATGTATATATTAGTAGTTTGGCGTTAAAGGGTTAACTTTTGTTTTTGTTTCTCTTAAGTGACTGCATTTGGAGGTTGTGTCACATGGTTTAGGAATTGTTCTTGTAGCTGGTACAGCAGGTGGCAGATGGTTCTCACAACAGGTTTTTGATAGAGACTGGTTAATTCAGTGCGTAGCAAAATATCTTATTACAGGGTTGATATTTGTAGGTGCTGTGTAGGAAAAGCAAGATAACAGAAGTGTGCCTGTGGCAAAATGGCTATATTACAAGATTCGGTGAATGTGGTGTAACATGCAAAATTACCCAATTAACTTGAATGGCACTTGGTATTTGAAGCCTGCACTCCATTTATCAATCAACATTTTATGATGTAGAGCTGGAATGAGATATGTTATGAACTACACTATTATACTCTGATGTATCCGACATATTTGTTGCAACCATACTAAATGATGCTGTGTTGTCATTTAATCTGCCAAAGCTGCAGTAGTGTAGGTTGTAGGACCAAATTGTGAAATGGTCTTAGGATGATTTTATTATTTTTTGTATGAGACAGAGTGCCATACCTTTAATTTCAAATGCATTGTTCAGGAATGAATTGTATATTGCTAAATAGAAAGGTTCTTTCAACAAGCCTGCAGGTTTGTGGCGAAGTTGTATTGTGTATTGGACATTCTCAAGTGCTGCATTTTGGTTAAATAAACAACATTTTTTAAGCTAGCTTTGCTTCCTTGGCCAGGGTTTGTCGTCTGTGTATCCAGGAATAGAGATTTATTGTATAAAATGGATCAGCACGTTAGGTTTCATACATCTCCTTGATTATGGAGGTAGGGCCTGCTTCTGAAATGTGATGGTCCTTTAACTTAAATGACAGAAAGATAATGTTTATATGTGACAAAGTTGGTTTCTAATTTTTGTAATATGTATGGGTCTTTTTGAATTGCACAGTGTCGTCTGAATTATTGTGGAACTCCAGTTGAGTGTTCATTCATGAAGGCCTTCTGTAATTTATTCTTCAGTTTAAGTGATCCCAAATCAGTAATCTCAGTGTTAGATTTCCTCACTTGTAAGAGATTCCTCACTTTATTATGCAAACATTTCATCTGGAACAGACATTGAATCAGGGTTTCACTGTAGGAATGTATATTTGGGCTTAATTGTTGTGTTCAAATAATAGCACTTTTTTTTAAGATATTGGAATAGGTAGTTCCTCTTAAAGGTAGGTTTTAAGGGATGACTATAAATTGAGGGTCTTTGGGAACAGGGCAATAAAAAGATACTTGGATGTGAGGGAGAGGTAACAGGAGACTGGAGGAATTTGTGTAACAAGCAGCTTCATGATTGATACACTTTGCCACTTGCTATTACGATGATAAATCAAGGTGAATGAGACTGGGGTGTGCAGCACATGTGGGAAGGAAGGGATATGCCTGCAGAGTTTTGGTCATAACACCTAAAGGAAAGAGACCACTTGTTAGACCTAGGTATAGGCAGGAAAGTAATGTTGAGATCCATGTTGAAGAAATAGAATTGGAGAGTGTGGACTTGATGGGCTTAGATTAGGGGACTAATGTTGGGTTCTTGTGAATCCAGTAATGAACCCTTGGGTTCCATAAATATGGAAAGTATTAAGTATCTGAATAGTATTGGCTTCTCATGGACAACTCTGAGTAAGGTGAAATATCTAGTGGTTGTTTGTGTACCATATCAAATTAGTTACTGTTTATTTTGATCATATAAGTGCTTCTCTGTCCAGTAGCCATAATATAGCTTTCAGTACAGTTAGGAAACATGCAAATATGGAATGTATCATTGTGTTGGCAGGTACACACAACCACCAGCTGATCTCTGGGACTGGTACAACGCTTATCTAGAAGACCCTGAGGTACGTAATGCAGCCTGCCCCATTCCCACACTCTCCTACCTGATCCATTTGTTTATAGATATAAATGACAAGGCCTGTCAGCATCAGTGAATTTCTCTGAGAACATGAGTACAGATATGAGAAATAAAATTGTCATGTGACCTGTCGTCAGTGCAGGTTGAACTGATTTAGTGTAACAGGCTGTTTTGGGCTTTATCATATACATGAATCAGAGAATGTTTAAAAAGTGTTGTTTTCTCATCTATTCACATTACTTGAATTACACGTAATAGATAACAGAACTTAAAGCATATGGCAGATTTAGTCAATGTGCCATTGTACAACCATCTTGTTTGCTGTGGTCTTTGTACGGACCAGAAACATATTTATTAACTCAAACCCCCTTAACAGGCCATGAAAGCCCAGAGGCAGAGTAGAGGTATAGCTCTAATCTTTCTTCAACCTCAGAACTAGTTGGTGGGTGGGTGGGTGGGTGGTAAATGCCATGCCCTGGCTGCTCTACCCTTAGGTAAGAGACCCATTACCCATTGTATAGGAGGCTGGGTGAGCCGTAGAGCTGGTCTGAATGGGTGCAGAAAACTTTGCCCCTGTTGGGATTGGATCCCTGCACCATCCAGTACGTAGCAAGTCACTATTGACTACGTTATTCCAGCCCTCAGTAGGTTAATACCAAGCAATAGATTGTTTTTCAAAATTTGTTGCTATGCATTTTTACATTTTGGATGCAGTAAAATGTCACTTGAATTATGTCTAGCATTTAAAATTTTCAGGATTTGAGAAGAGCAGTCATTTCTGCCATATTGAATTTTGATATGTAGCCCTTGAAATTTTCCTTCCATGTCTCTCCCACACCTAAACTTGACCTAAACTTGAAGGCAAGGCTCAGATAAACCTGGTAAGTAAAACAAACATTTTATTAAAATTTAAAATGATGTTACGTAGTTTTGGGAGTTTGTTAATTTGTTAATTTGAGTCAGAACCGCTAATTAATTTCTTGCTATAGTTTAGTGCATATCAGTGTGTATGTTTATCATACTGCAGTTCACGCTTTTAATCTCAGTAATGTAATTTGCAACATTGTGGAGTTAACGTAACATATAAACATTATTTTGTATCTGGTGAATTTTCACCATGAAGTCAGTCTTATGTAATGGTGCTTCACACTGTACGTTGTAATGCGTAGTGCTGGCGTTGTGTTGTTGATGCTCTGAAAACATCCTTATGCCATTGATTAAAATTTTTTTCTTTGATAGTTTTAAACAGTGGTAAATAACTTGTGGTAAATGTGTAGGGTATGTCTGTTGTAAGAAATTGGGAATTCATTTCGTTTGGTCAGGAGGGTGCCCAGTGGTGAGCTTTTGTAAACATGGTAATGAACCTTCATGTTACAAAAAGGGTTGGAGTTTTGTGAGTAGCTGAGCAACTATTCACTTTTCAAGTGAGGACCTTGAATCCCATACTGCTGATGGTGGGTGAATTTGAATGACTTAAGATGCCACTGAATTAAAATTTGAAGGCCATTTGGGTCTTTGTGAATTCTATTATGTACAGTTGTGCTGTTGATGCCCCCTGTTCTCTGACATGTGCACTGAGTGAATGTTTACCATGACTTACGTATAGTGGTGCTGTACATTGGAAATCTGTGTGTCTAACATTCTTTTTGTGTTGGTTCCGATGCTCATATTTACCACAAGTGAAAGTATTAAAGTTACTGGAACATTTTCTCAACAAGGATGTTTCCTGAGCTCTTCTGCCAGAGTTGTATGTTTGTGAATGTAATAGCCGTTCCGTGTTCCAACAGGACCCAAGGCCTGCTACGTCCTAAGACTTGCGGAGTGCAACTTTTGTGCTTCGAAGCTAGTTTGACTGCAAGTACTAAGACGTATTTTGTTCTTGATGAATCTCTTAGAGACTAAGTTTGGAGGAAACTTTGGTTCAGTGGGCTCTTGTGGTATTTGTACAATACAATAAAAACTGAATTCTGTTTACAGTTTGAGAATGTATCAGTATATACAAGTAGCACAAAGAACCCGGTAAACTAAAGTGGAAAACATTTTGTACAAGTTCAGTACCCAGCAAACATACTCCAGACATGTTAATTTTATGCATACCTTGCGATGAGTAATCATTCATTTTTTATAAAGCCATCATTTTGCACATGCAAGTGCACATACGTGGTATCAAATCACTCTGCATTTCTGCGGATGACTGCCATCATCAGAGAACCATGCCATTTGAAGAATAAAAACCAACTAGATGCCACTTATTATTTTATTGTACTTCTTATAGGCTCAACATGTTTAAGGCATTACTATGCCCATCATCAGAAGCTCGCGACTATGATGTTGATTACCACATTGGTCGTTTCGTTCTTGGTTTCCTGTAGGTTGGAGGTTAGGTGCAGTTAAGCTGGAGTAGTGTCCGGGCTGTGGTAATCAACATCATAGTCGTGAGCTCCTGATGATGGGCATAGTAGTGCCCGAAACATGTTGAGCCTATAAGAAGTACAATAAAATAATAAGTGGCATCTATTTGGTTTTTATTCTTCAGTTATCACAATGATGCACGGTCCAACAAACGTCAAATACCACGCCAATGTTTAAAACATTGTGAATTGTGACACAGTTTGTCGTGTAAAGATACCTGGCATCATAATAAACTCACAGCCTTTTTGTGTTATTCCTCATTATTTTAGCACCACAAATTGTATCATAATTCACTAGGTTTTAAATATTGGTGTGTCTCCTTGATGATGGCCGTTATGTGCTGAAACATGTAGGAGTGGACCTATATATCATGTATATGTGTACCGGTTTTTGTTTTTATAAAAAATGAATTATAGTCTAGACGTGCCCTTGTCCTATGGTTTGTTCCCCTGCTAGGATTCACCTCTTTCATAATCTAATGGCTTCCTGCTCACATCTTTATTGCTTGCTAAGGCACAAACCAAACCACTGCTTGTGAAGCAGCAGATGTTTCTGTCTCTGTTAATGATGTCCATTGGGCAGAACGTTTGGAAAGGCCCATGTTCGAGTACAATAATAATGTAAGTCATGGTATGGAAAGGTGCTTGTCCTCGACTCATTTAAATTATTTTTTCTGCTACACTTCCAGTCCATCTTTGTACTGAGCAGCTTTGGTTCAACATGAAATACTCTAGAGGGTATGTGGAAGGTGGCCGGTTAAAATCTCAGTCAGAATAGTGGCTATCCTGGTGGATGCTTTTTCATTTTTTTTTTTTTTTTTTTTGGGGTCCCTCCCGGCAGTTTCCAGGATAATTTAATACTTTTAATTAGTCCATTTCTTGTTCCTTCTCT
>Ga0123354_10010245_pt1 | contig 14432 bp, 7 predicted proteins | sample TergutLab28metaG_2_FD_97872 | JGI IMG/M metagenome (GOLD analysis project Ga0123354, IMG submission 97872) | Labiotermes labralis P4 segment gut microbial communities from Petit-Saut dam, French Guiana - Lab288 P4 | ecosystem: Host-associated > Arthropoda: Insects > Digestive system > Gut ... | reverse complement strand
TAACATCTCTTAAAATGTGTATACATTTTGGCACCACCTGTATATGCTGCGTCAGGTATAGTATAATATTAAAATGAAATAAAAAGTAATACATACATAACATCTCTTAAAATGTGTGTACATTTTTGGCACCCCTTGTATATGCTTCGTCAAGTATAGTATAATATTAAAATGAAATAAAAAGTAACACATGGATAACATCTCTTTAAATGTGTATACATTTTTGGCACCCCCTGTATATGCTTCGTCAAGTGTAATACTAAAATGGAATAAAATATATACTTCGTCAAACACAACTATCTTATACTTTATTAATTCAAATAAAATATAATATAGTTGTGTTTAACGAAGAATATATTTTATTACATTTTAATATCAATGTATCACGTTGCTGGCACACTTGAAGTCGGTGGTTAAGTTGAGAGATATCTTTTGTGTGTCACAGTTGTGCTGTGAGATAGACACATTTTGTTTCCCCGTGGAGTTTGCGAAATTTGGTGCCACGTGATTGTGAAAAACGCTGTCCTTGTAATTAATGTACCGCAGATGGGCTGTAGCAGGCAGTGATCGAGTTTTTACCGTTCAAAGTGCCTGTTGTGTACACGGCTAATGCTGAGCCCTAGAGCAAAGCCAACCATAGACATGCTGCAGTTAATTGCTCCATCGGCCGAACCCCACAATCGACGTACGTTTTGACGCCTGCATGTGGCTGTTTAAAGGGGAACGTGTTTCGAAGTTGTATACCGATAGTATGGGGACCTCGGTGGCACAGTGGTTAAGGTGCTGTGCTACAAATCGGAAGGTCGCTGGTTCGATCCCAACTGGTGTCATTGGAATTTTTCATTGACATAAAATCCGTCCGATCGTACTATAGCTCTGGTGTCGACTCAGCCTCTAACAGAAATTAGTACCAGGAGTATTTCGTGGGGGTAAAGGCGGCCGGTGCGTAAAGCTGACACCTTATGTCATAAAATATTAACTTCCTGGAACCCTCTGGGCCACTCCAGACCTGTAACGGGACTGCTTTACCTTTACCTTTTATACTGATTTTGTATAGCTCTATAGGAAAACAGAGCATGTGTACTGCATGGCACATTACATAACACCATGGAAAAGAGACATTCGACGTACAGGCCTTTAAACTTGGAGACACCATTCGATCGTTTTACGACGTAAAAAGAATTATTGTTGCTATTGGTTATTAAGAGCTTTTAATTTTGTTTTACTTATTTACTTACTTACTTACTTACTTAGTCCATAGAGCAGAATCATTCTTCAGTAGTTGACCGGTTCTAAGATAGTCAAGAAACTCCCCTCCTTTTACGATACCCGAATATTTATTACCGCATTCACAAGTGTCCGCCAACTGTCCCTATCCTGAGCCAGAACAAATCACTCCATGCACCCACATACCACTTCCTGAAGATCCATCTTAATATTATCCTCCCACATGCGCTTCGGTCTTCCAAATGATTTAGTTCCCTCAGGTTTCCCCACAAAAACCCTGCATACACATCTCTCTTCCATACGTGCTACATATCTACCCCATCTCATTTTGGTCACCTGAATAATATTTGGTGAGCAGTACAGATTATTAAGCTCCTCATTATGTAGTTTTCTCCACTCCCATGTTACCTCGTCCCTCTTGGCCCAAATATTCTCCTCAGCACCCTATTCTCAAACACCCACAGTACCGTATTCTCAAACACCCTCAGCATCCTATTCTCAAACACCCTCAGCACCGCATTCTCAAACACCCTCAACTCACGTTCCTCCTTCTATTTTAGAGACTAAGTTTCACACCCATACAGAAAAACAGGTAAAATTATAGTTCTGTATATCTTAACCTTTTTATTTTTGGTTAGAAAATTGGAAGGCAAGATATTCTGCACCGAATGATAACAAACGTTCTCGGGCTTCATTCTGCTCTTAATTTTATCCTGCATAGGATTTTGATTCCTTAAGGTTGTTCCCAAATATTTGAACTAGTCCACCCTTTCAAAGGAGCTATTATAAATATTTATATTGTGACTTCTAACTGCATTCTGATCTCGAACCACGACCACGTACCTAGTTTTATGAGCGTTTACTATTAGTCCAATCTCCTTACTGCCGACTAACACAGCTTCTATGTTTTTCTGCAGAGTATGTACGCTTCCACCCAATATATTAACATCATCAGCATCAACCAAAAGCTGGTGTGTACCATTTAATTTCTAGCCATCCTGGTTTACCTGAACCCTCCTAATGGCATAATCTAAATCAAAGTTGTAAAGCAATTGCGTTAAAACATCTCCTTGTTTCAAACCATTTCTTATAGGAAACATATCAGACAAATTCTTGCCTACCAAACCTCCTGCACACCCACTCAATATAATTTATATCTTGCTAATTCCCTCGCTGCTGCTGTAAGTGAGCCTGCCCTATACAGGCTCCTAACATTCTATGTACCAAATCTCATGTCCCTTTTTCGTTGCTTAGGACTTACCAAAGAATCAGTTCGGGTTCGAGGCTTACTCTTTGTTTCACAACATGATCCTGAGCCAGCTCGATCCATTCCACACCCCACATCCCTCTTGGTGAATGTCCGTCTTAATATTATCCTCCCATCTACTCCTGTATCTCCCGCGTGTCCATATAAAAATTATAACCCCCTACTCTTACTATGCCCTCTCTGTTCCACCTAACATTCTGCACACCCGCTAAATCTAACTTATATCTTGCTAATTCCCTGGCTGCTGCTGTAAGTGACCCTGTCCTATTCAGGCTAATAACATTCCATGTACCAAAGCTCATGTCTATTTTACGTTTCTTAGGTTGTACCAAAGTATCAGTCCAGCTCCGAGGTTTATTATATAAATGTTTCGCAGTATGATAATGTTTTTACGATGAGAAGTTGTTAGCACCTCGCCCAACCCCCAAGCTGGAGGACCACCCTTTGTCGGCTGTCTGCGGCTGCTTATTCAATATATTCGCAGCTACTGTCCGTACCTGGAGGCTGTTTCCTCCATCCACAAACTGAGGACGCGCCATTCCGTGGTGACAGGGCCCTTCTGTCGTGGGACTTCGTATTTCTACCCTGTATAATAATTTTTTGTATATGAAGCCTTTAACAGCTTTATGTCATTACAGTCCAGTCACAGGGACCAATAAGCAATCTTATTCTAACCTAAATTATTAATGTGCACTAAACCTAACAGTTCACCCATTAGCGTCTCTCTGTTTCTGCTACAATAATGTGTACACGTTTTGTTGTGTACTGGCACTGGCACTGTCTCTGCTTGCACATTAACACTTACACTAGCACTGCCTCTGCACTTACACTAACACTAACACTAGCACTGCCTCTGATCTTACACTGGTACTTACACTAGCACTATCTCTGCTTGTACATTAACACTTACACTAGCAATGCCTCAGCACTTACACTAACACTTACATTAGCACTGTCTCTGTCCTTACACTGGTGGTTACTTTAGTACTGTCTCTGCTTGTACATTAACACTAACACTAGCACTGCCTCTGCACTTACACTAGCACTCTCTCTGCTCTTACACTGGTACTTACTCTAGCATTCTCTCTGCTTTTACACTAACACCTGCGCTAGCACTGTCTCTGCTTTTGCACTGTCAGTTAAACTAGGTCAAAAGGTTTTTCCCTCTGCAGTCTGCGCACTATACCCATGTTGTCCAAGAGCTAAATAGCCTCAACGTTCTCATGATGGTGGAGTCTTCCTTTATGCTTGTGTGGAAACCTTTGGATTTCGCTAGTCACAACATCCACTTGCAGGTCTCTGTGGAGGTCAATGTTTCGAATGTGCCACTGTGTGCTATAAATAGCTTTACATATTCAGTCACTGAGGCATATAGAAACGCAAACCTACGTATTTAACTAATAGGCTCAACACTGACCTGTTAGTCCATTTCCTTTCATGTTTGCAGCTTACGGGTCAGACACGTACTAATTTGTTGCACATGGCTCAATTAGTCTCCTTCCTCCTACCACAGAGGTAGGGGTTCGATTTCAGGCCAATCCATGTGGAATTTAATGGGCTTTCTGGCGTTAGGATAGGTTTGTCTTCCACTACTTCGGTTTTCTCTTGTCACCATCATTCCCCCACTTCTTCGTATTCATTAGTCTGTCACCTACGCTATATAATCATACCAACTGACGTCATCGTTAAACAGGACACTTGAAAGATTTATCGTTGCACCGTGCATTTCGTACAGTCATTTAATCAGCACATCAATTAATACACATACATAAAATTGTTTACAAAAACACATTTAAAATCGCTCCAACATGTTTCGATCCGGAGATCATCTTCAGGGAGCTGCACTGTTCCTTGCGAAAGTCATATGCTGCGTAACACACGACACACAGTCAGGCGCATTCTCAGCACCGTACGACTTACACAATACGACATGCTGCCACAGCACAGAGTTAATATAAGGAAATTAACGAGTGAGTGTTTTTTTTAAAAATGTGAATTTAGCAAGGGACAGTGTAGCTCCCTGAAGATGATCTTAGGATCGAAACATGTTGGAGCGATTTTAAGTGTTTTAATGTAAAAAATTTTATGTATGTGCATTAGTTGTTGTGCTGACTAAACACATTGAATTAAAGGGCACATAAAATTGCTAATAGTATACTTTGTATAATTTCTACACGTAGTTGTACGAGTAATGTCTTAATGATAGATTTGGTAGATTTCAACCTGTCGGACACAGCATACACTTCACCCAGGCAACATGTTTCGGCCTAATGATCAGCTATAATCATGTCTGATGCAAGGACATGTGCCATATATGTGGGGTGGTCACAACGCGGCTTCCTTGTCACTGGTGTGGTTCGTACAATTTACTTATAATTAATTCTATTGCCGAACAGTACAACATGCAGGTGTGCTTGTAAGTCCTTAGCCCGACCAGGAAGAAAAAAAGCTAATGTTTCTGTCAGAATGGCGTAAATTTCTTTCGGCGTCTTGCCTTGCAGGAAAAAACAACTTATTACATCTCGCGTCTCGATGTTGTTGAAATCGCATGCGTGCATGACATGCCTCCGAGCTTGTTTCCTTCCTGGTCAGGCTAAGGACTTATCAGCACTCCGGTACAGACACCAATAAGGACGTAATACATGATGCCACACCACCACCGTATTAACCACACACCGATGTATTTTAATGGACTATTTTAACAACTGTAACTTTAGTAAGCACAAATTAATGCGCTCCCAGATGATGGTATAACTGTAACACCGAAACATGTCGGAGCTGTTTTAATGTAATTCTTTATGCAGTATTTTAAGACAACTCACTAGTGCATCAGTTGGTGAACAAACAAAACCTTGATAATATCAAGACGCACGGTACGAATGTGAAAATTATCGAGGCCCAACAGGCAAGTTTGTGTAACAGCCACAAGAACACTAAACTGATGTTACTAAAAACAAAACACGCAATGTAACAACTGTAACTTTATTAAGCACAAATTAATGCGCTCCCTGATGATGGTGTAACTGTAACACCGAAAGAGGTCGGAGCTGTTTTAATGTAAATTTTAATGTAAATCTTTATGCAGTATTTTAAGACAACTGTCTGGTGCATCAGATGGTGAATAAATAAAACTTTGACAATATCAAGACGCACGGTACGAATGTGAAAATCATCGAGGCCCAACAGGCAAGTTTGTGTAACAGCCACAAGAACACTAAACTGATGTTACTAAAAACAAAACCCGCAATATAACAACTGTAACTTTATTAAGCACAAATTAATGCGCTCCCTGATGATGGTGTAACTGTAACACCGAAACATGTTGGAACTGTTTTAATGTAAATTTTAATATTGCTTTTTAAGACAACTCACTGGTGCATCAGTTGGTGAATAAATAAAACTAATAATGTATTCATGTAGTTTGCAAGTTCACAAGGCTGTCCGTGAACGACATGTTTTAAAAGAATTTTATATTCATGGTTCCGTGCATCATGAATCAAATTTAATAACTGTCCAACAAAATGTTACTGTATTGAGTTGGAACTCAACAATGAGAGCGGACGGTAGCAGACCCGGCTGACAGTGCCAGAAGCTGTAATTGTAGTTGTACGAGCTCCTGATGATGGGTGTCAACGCCCGAAACATGTAGAGCTGTAGCAGACCCGGCTGACAGTGCCAGAAGCTGTAATTGTAGTTGTACGAGCTGCTGATGATGGGTGTCAACACCCGAAACATGTAGAGCTGTAGCATACCCGGCTGACAGTGCCAGAAGCTGTAATTGTAGTTGTACGAGCTGCTGATGATGGGTGTCAACACCCGAAACATGTAGAGCTGCCTACAGAGATATAATAAACTGAAATTGGAAAAGTTATGTAGTCAAACACAACTATGTCAATTAATGTGTATTTAATGGCTATACTGGACAACTACATGGTTCGGCCTTTACTGGCCATCTTCAGGTTGTTTTCCAGAGAACTTAAGGTCCTAATATATACATTGAGCGGGCACGTGGTGCAGAGATCTCTCTTCATAATACCAGCGGACCAGAGCCTTCAAACTTGACACTAGCCACTAGCACTACTATGCTTCTAGTCAGAGCATACCACCACATAAAATTTACATTACGCAATAAGGCCAGTATGTAGAGATCTCTGCAACACGTGCGCGCTCAATGTATATAGTAGGACCTTAAGTTCTCTTGAAGACAACCTGAGGATGGCCAGTAAAGGCCGAAACATGTGGTTGTCTGTTATAGCCATTAAATACACATTAATTGATATAGTTGTGTTTGACTACATGCCCTTTCCAAGTTTCACACACACAACGGGGATGACACTTCCTAGATTTAAACTGAGTACAGTCGCATCTTGTTGGACAGTTATTAAATTGGATGTTTTAAAAGGATCTCTAATTGGAGAGTTCTGTTCGACTGAAATGAACCCATTGTAGCTGGACAAACAGGAATAAGAAGCATTCAAATAACGCAAAAACTGTCGTTTATCGCTGAATTAGCAGACTCCCAGCAAGCAGTAGTTTTGTTTGCTAATAACAGAAAGCGCTTGCTGTTCTCTCTGGCAGTGACTAGTATTGCTACCGTACGCTGGACTTCATGAATAAAGAAATTTCCCTTGTCTACGTTGCCTCATAAATTGCGGCACCAGAAACTCGTGTATCTTCCCACCCCTGTCACTTGTCGTGTATCAGACGTGATGGCGGCCGACCATTATGCCCAAACATGCAGTAGAGATAGCCTTTAGATTTCATACAGTGATGTATTGTCCAAGGGAATTCTTGTCATTTTATTTAATGATACTTTATTTCTGAGCTGAGTTAGTTCAAGTTGGGTAGTCTAATCTTGTGTTGTTTATAGTTTTTTTTTCTGTGAAATTTGGTTTTGTAAGGACTTTATACAGAGTGGGCCAAAAGTAGGTATACAGTATATAGTTAATTACTGTATACCTACTTTTGGCCCACCCTATATTTGAGTACACAAGACAGCCATTAGCCAGCCGCTGTTTACACATGACATCAATTTTGATTTCGTTTGTTTGACCCAAGTTTCAGCCGATCTTAATAATGCGCGTATTGGTCGCTCTTGGGCATATCGATTCCATTGACATAGAATTCGCTTCGCTTTTGTTAGAGAGTTTCCAGCGCGTTCTTGGTCATTCGGACTGCTATTGTTTGTCGCCTGTATGCCTTTTGTCGGATGTAATCGTTGACGTGACCACAACGTCTAGCTTGCAACTACATCAATCAACTGAGTATGCAGTTTCCCATCAATGTGTTGTATCAGTGGAAGCGGTTCATGGCTAAGTGATCTTATGGCAGTTAAATGTCTTAATTTCTAGGGGCGGCGTCCCATATTGCATTGTGACGTCTGAGCGTTTGACTCAGCGGTACTGCAGTTGGGGTAGAAGCAGATTTAAATTGAATTTCACCATTGAACAGGCCATGAAGAAGCAGAGGGGGAACAGAAGTGTAGTTGTACTCTTTCTTTTACCTCGGCGCCAAGTGGGGTTGGGTGGTCGACGCCATGCTTTATCTCCCCCACCACGCCCGGAAAGAGACCCGTTTCCCGTCGAGGTGTGAACCGAAATGGTCGCTGTAGAACTGAGTCCTGCAACCGGATTCGGACACTTCGGAGCATTAAAGAGATCAGTAGAGAAGCACAGAGGCGAGGATGCTGCTATAATATTAAGCCCTTTTGTTTAATTTCAGTACTTCCTTTTGCGTAGCTCTGGACCTGATCCTGACATTGTTTGTATTAGTCCTGCAGCGTCCTGTAACGAGCTTCTCTTGTAGTTGCCGGACCGGGTATCAGTAGATTAGCGAAGCAGACCGGTCTGCATTCACTGCTTTAAGCCGGATGAATACTGGTCGTGTCTTGGTACGGCTCCTCTCGCATTGGCCATTCAGTGCTCCAGTCTTTACCGAGAGGCTGATAACTGTACTGCCGGTTGGTCTTGTGTACTTGTGTGAGATCTCAGCATTTCCTGGCGATGGTCACATTGAAATTTGTTCTGATTATGACACCGTGAAGTCTGATAGATGTATACCCACGTATACGGGGGGTCTAATGTCTTCACAGCTAAGTGTACACGTGGTACGATATACCGATACGTCCGTGCACACCTATAGGCTACTATTTCTCAACCATAAAACAATAAAAGCGAATTTTGCGTTTCTTCTTTCATTCTTTCTTTTATTTGTACTCTTTCTCCTTTCTTCCTCAATATTTTTGTGTTTATTTAGTCCTTAACTCATATCCGTATTATATACTTATTCTTTTACTTTCTGTCTATTTCATTTCCGATTCCGTTTCATTGTTGTTTTTCTACTTACTTGCTTCTTCCCTCTGTTCCATTCTTTACCTTCTTCCACTATTGAAGCAGTGCGTACATCCCCCCCCCCCTGTGGCGCTGCGACCTAACGCGGGCCATGGCCTCCTCATTCTTGAGGTTTCTAGATTACACACACAACGACGCACCACAGTCGGTAGGACTCCTCTGGACGAGTGATCAGCCCGACATATTATTTGCTGTTGCGAGGCGTTGGCTCGTCAGCTCTATAACGTCTTTGGGAGGCTGACTGTCGAACCAAAAGACATAAGCACAGCCTCACTAAGGGACCTTTGCCTCTTCATACGAGGCGCAAGGTTATTGAGGATGTGCTGAATGAAATACTGGGGCTGCACAATAGGCCTAAGGCTGCGGTGCATTCGGTGCATAAGCTGGCGGGCAAGAAAAAGAAGAAGGAGAAGAAGAAGAAGAAGAAGAAGGAGAAGAAGAGGAAGAAGGAGAAGAAGAAGAAGGATAAGGAGAAGAAGAAGAATAAGTAGACAAAGAAGATGAAGAATAAGATGAAGAAGAAGAAGAAGAAGCCCGACGGAGAGACCTCTACCTGACAACACACAACACTCACAACAGACAGACATCCATGCCACCTGTGGGATTCGAACCCACGATCTCAGGAGGCGAACGGCCACAGACCTACGCCTTAGACCGCGCGGCTAGTGCGTGTATTTAGTTTACGTTATTTCTGATGAACGCATGCACATGGCGTCCGGAAACGCGTTTTCGTTAGTGTCAGCTGTAACTTGACGTGAAACTCAAGCAGCTCATTAGCGGTTGTACTCGTACTTCAAACGTTGTTCCCTTGTTTGGCTGTAAACCAATACCGACGGTTAAATGAATACATAACTAACCCCATGCAGCAGAGTCCTTCCTGAGGAACTAACAGTTCTTCAGCTGGTCAAGAAATTAGCCGCATTTTGTGCAACGCGAAAGTCCATTGCCTCATTTACAAACACCCGACACCTGTCGCTATCCTGAGCCATATCATGTCCCTATCCTGAGCCATATCATGTCCCCATCCAAATTCTTGAAGATCCGTTATTATCCAACAGATGCACAAATATATAATTCGTAGATACAATTAGAATTATTATAAAATATTTAAAAATGATTAAAATTGCTCCAACATGTTTCGGACCACAAGGGATCCATCATCAGGGAGCTTTGTACAGTGCTTGGCTAAAATTACAGTAACGGTTCTATCGCGTCCGTTGACATGGACGTAGTCGGTGTTATGGCAGCATATTTGCCCGTTGTGCGTGTGTGTATTGCACAGTCTGGAGAGAGGTAACGAACGCGATAGAACCATTACTGTAATTTTAGCCAAGTACTGTAATAGAGCTCCCTGATGATGGATCCCTTGTGATCCGGAGCAATTTTAAATATTTTTAAATATCTTATAATAATTCTAATTGTATCTACGAATTACATATTTGTGCATCTCTTGGATAATAAAGTGTTTTAATCGTCATTGATACACGGTACAAACATGAAGATTCTTGAAGATCCATTTTAATATGATCCTCCCATCTGTTCGTAGGTCTTCCAAGTTGTTCTTTCCCTCACGTTTCCCACCCAAATCCTTTTTGCATCTCGTGTCCGCATGCATTCCACTTGCTTCGCCCATCTTATTCCTGTCCATCTGATCACCCGAATGGTATTTAGTGAGGAGTACAGAGCATAAAGTTCCTCATTATATGATCTTCTCCATTCCCCTGTCACCTCTTGCCTGTTACGGCCAAATAATGACGACCTTTACTTGGCGATCAACAAAGGGCCCTTTTGACTTGAAATTGTCGGAACGTGTAAGCGACCCGCAGAATATTGCGCCGGTGACGTGTGCGGGCGTTGACCCCATCGCCAGAGGTCACAGGGTCATGACAGCGCGCTGCAGCAAACTGAGAGGTGTAGGGACGCGGCACAGTATCGCTGTAAAGTCAAAGAAGTTTAACGGTAAATTGCTGTGGTATGTAAAGCGCCAGAATTTACCATCATATTTAAATTTCCCTACATACGTAAGCGAAGACCGCGGTAGCTCAGTGGATAAGGTGCTGTGCTACAAATCGGAAGGTCGCTGGTTCGATTCCAGATGGTGTCATTGGAATTTTTCATTGACATAATTCTTCCGATCGCACTATGGACCTGGGGTCGACTCAGTCTATAACAGAAATGAGTATCAGGAGTATTTCCTGGGGGTAAACGCGGCCGGTGCGTAAGGCTGACAACCTTACCACCATCCTGTGCCGTTGTCTTGTAATCTGGGAACCTTAAATTCCTGGAACCCTCTGGGCCACTCCGGGCCTGTAATGGGACTGCTGTACCTTTACATACGTAGGCCTTGGGATAATGAATGGCCTTTGCGAAGTGCAATGTGAGCGTGCGTGTGCTTATGTGTTTTGTCTTGCTCTTTGACACAAGAACATTAATTTTAAGGGCTGACGTAGGACGCTCACTGGCAACAGTCTCGATGAACAGTTTCGAACATTACGTAACGTGTTGAAGTAGTGTTAGTAAAAGGTAAAGCAATCCCATTACAGGCCTGGACAGGCCCTGAGGGTTTCAGGAGGTTGAGGCTCCCATATTTCAAGACATTCGGCACATGAAGGTGGTAAGGTTGTCAGCTCTACGCACCGGCCGCCTTTACCCGCCAGGAAATATTCCTGATACTCATTTCTGTTGCGGTAGCACAGTGGTTAATGTGGTGTGCTACAAATCGGAAGGTCGCTGGTTCGATCCCAGCTGGTGTCAGTGGATTTTTCATTGACATAAAATCCTTCCGATCGTACTATGGTCCAGGGATCGACTCAACCTCTAACAGAAATGAGTACCAGGAGTAGTTCCTGGGGTAAAGGTAGCCGTGCGTAAGGCTGACAATCTTACAACCATCCTGTGCCGTTTTCACGAAATCTGGGTACCTTAACTTCCTGGAACCCTTTGGGCCTGTCCAGGCCTGTAATGGGACTGTTTTACCTTTTACATTTTACTCATTTCTGTTAGAGGCTGACTCAACCCCAGGGCCATATTACAGCTGGAAGTATTATGCCAATGAAAAATTCCAATGACACCATCGAGAATCGAACCCGAGACCTTCCGGCTTGTAGCGCAGTGCAAGGTTGTGAATTCAGAGATGCTAAGACGGACTGTCAAATGTGACTGATTTGGGGGGAGACATGAAATGCTTACGTAACTTTGGTTGGGAAACTTACTGGGGATCGACCAGTTGTTAGACGAAGTGGATATGGTAAGATGCCTTTAAAGTTACTGAGGTATTTCAGGATTTTGCGTATACGGGGTGAGGTCTTCGTCGTTCTCCTCCTGGGAATATTGCGCGGCGTCGCCCGGCGATTGATTCCCGACGTTTCAGGACCTCTTCTGCACCGCCGCGAGCGCCTAAAATCAATCTTGCTCTAGCAATTTGACGAGCATTCATGCCTATTGGAATATTTAATATTCATTAATATAGATGTTAAGTACGTGGGTTCTGCTATTGCAGGATTAGTTCGTGCGTTGGTTTATTAGTCCTTTAAGCTGTTTTTGCAGTCACGACGGAACTGCAGCCTCATTGTGCTTTTGACTGTCGCACTGTCCAGCTGAAGCATGTCCTCCAATCGCTTTGTATCAGAAGTGACTAGCCCTTATCTCCTCGTCTTTTGTGACAGACGTGCTTAACCATACCGTCCTGAAGCTCTGGCATCTCGGGAATTACGAAATATTATTACGCAAACTCATTGCGCGTTTCATCATAAGAAAGCTGTGTGATTTGATTTGATTTGATTGTGGCCTTCTTTAGTATGACATAATCGCCACGACTTTCGGGCGGTGTAGCGACAAACGCTACGGGTTGTAAGCTCCGGAGTTCGTATCCCGAAAAATTTCTCTTGTGTGGGACTTCATACCAGCGCCGAGGCCAAATAGTCGTCTAATTAAGTGGGTACCGGGTCTCTTTCCCGGGGTCATGTGGGCGTCATGTTGACCACATACATCCCTGTAGTGCAAAGATTAAGAATGGGTGGAACAATACCTCTACTTTCCCTATACGACATATGATATTATATTTATTAACTGCAATTGGGTTGACACCCGGTGGCAGTAGTACAGTACACATTTACACACAAACAATACACAGAACAACACAATTAACAACTTTGGTTGGAAGGCTTTCTGGGAATCGAACCCAGAGTCTTCAAACTAACTGGGAAGAGTGTGGGCCTTGCCGCGTCTTTGCGAGTTATACCCTGGCATTTGCCTTACAACTGAGGAAAAAGCACGGAAGAACCTCAGTGAAGTACGGTAAAATCTCAGTCAGCAAGGAAAAATCTGTCATAGCACGGAAGAACCTCAGTCAGCACTGAAAAACCTCAGCCATAGAACGGAAAAACCTCTTTCAAGCACGGAAAAACCTCAGTCATAGCACGGAAAACCTCAGTCAGCACGGATAAACCTCAGTCAAGCACGGAAAAAAACCTTAGTCAAGCACGGTAAAACCTCAGTTATCAGGAGAAACCTCAGTAATAGAACGGAAAAAACTTCAATAAAGCACGGAAAAACCTCAGTCATATGACTGAAAAACCTCAGCACGGAAAACCTCAGTCGTAGCACGGAAATACTTCAGTAATAGCTCGGAAAAACTTCAATCATGAATGGAAAAACCTCAGTCATAGCACGGAAAAACCTCATTCAGCACGGAAAAACCTCACTCAGCACGGGAAAACCTCATTCAGCACGGAGAAACCTCAGTCAAGCACGGTAAGACCTCAGACAGGGTGGGCGAAGATTGACAGTTGGCACGATGAAATCTAAGACTTCGTGACGTGGACATGGGCGCCTTTACCTTGAATAGTTACGCGTACATTCCCTAACTTGTTTGAATAACGTCGGATGGTTGTCGGTGTTCGTCGTGTTATACTGATGCTTCTTACCGAACTACATATTTCGGGCGGTCGGTTTCCTGCTGTTAGTCCTAAGCTCGTTTCAGCGTTAGTTTGAGCGCAGTGAGGGTAGTCGGAATGCACTGCTGTGGAGGTTCAAACTAGTTACTCGTAGTCCTGAGTTCTACCTGCAAAATATGGAGATGGTGCGTGGAGGATTAAAACAAATGATGAATTACGTCCCGTAATTAGAAATAATGTGCCGGTCCCAGTGGCCGCGCGGTGTAAGGCGTAGCTCTACGGCCGCTCGCCTGCTGAGATTGCGGGTTCGAATCCCACCGGGGACATAGATGTTTGTTTGTTGTGAGTGTTGTGTGTTGTCACTCTGTCTCTGCAACGAGCCGATCACTCGTCCAGAGGAATCCTACCGACTGTGGCGCGTCATTGAATGTGATCTAGAAAGCTCGTCAATGAGGAGGCCATGGCCCACTGGGGGCTGTCGCGCCAAAAACAAACAAAAGAAACAAATTATAGGTAGACGTTGCTGTGCCTCCGTGAACAGTCACTGTCACAGCAAATACTGAGACGGTTCCCAAAATTCCAAGTTGCCTCTACATGCTTCTCATGTAGCCCTCCCGACTTAAATTTATTAGTAACCAATTTCATATTTTGTATACATGTAAAATAACCACTGCCACCGGGTGACAACCCTAT
>Ga0123354_10010243_pt1 | contig 14432 bp, 6 predicted proteins | sample TergutLab28metaG_2_FD_97872 | JGI IMG/M metagenome (GOLD analysis project Ga0123354, IMG submission 97872) | Labiotermes labralis P4 segment gut microbial communities from Petit-Saut dam, French Guiana - Lab288 P4 | ecosystem: Host-associated > Arthropoda: Insects > Digestive system > Gut ... | reverse complement strand
CACACCCACACACACCCACACCCCCCCCACACACACACCCCACACACCCACCCATACACACCCACCACACACACACACACACACCACACTCACACACACCACACCCCACACACACACACACCACACACACACACCACACACACCCACACACACCACACACAAGCACACACACACACACATAAACACATACAAATTCTTCGTCTTTGTTCCCTGTGCAATACATGTGGCACATAAATTCATTACCTTAAAATTGGTGTATTCCAAATCATGTAAAGAAAATCAGATCAGTGTGTGGACGCTTTTTGATTGTTGAATTTTATTCTGTAATTAGTTTTTTTGAAGTCCTAGCTGCTTTATTACTTGTTGCTCTGTAGAGACATTCACATCAAACAAGACCCACTTGTTACCAATACGATGGTGTTTATTTCAGACCTGTGAGAGTTTAATTATCGAAATTGCGAAGAAATTGCAGACTGCCATATTTTTACTTGACACTCGTAACATTATATATAGGTACATCATTTTTAATATTTTGTTGACCGTGCATCGTGGTACATCCGTATAAAGTGAACCAACAAGACTCACTGTTTTCTATTAATTTATTTCAACATTAAGCCTCTACATGTTTCGAGCAGGCTTGCTGCTCGTCCTCAGGAGGATCGGCTCTGTATATACAGCAATTGGTATGTGTCATGTGTTATGTTGACTGGCTGCTGACAGGATCCTGCCAACAGCCAGTCAACATTACACATGACACATACCAATTGCTGTATATGCTGAATTGATCCTCCTGAGGACGAGCAGCAGCAAACCTGCTCGAAACATGTAGAGGCTTACTGTTGAAATAAATTAATAGAAAACAGTGAGTCTTGTCAGTTCATGTTATACTTGTACACATATCTTATATACACTTATGCAGTCTTCACCTCTAAACATCTATCTAAATCGACGACATCCCTACTTTTTGCCGAAACCGAACGTGCACTGAAGAATTCAAATGAGCCCCCACTTTTCGCTATCTTGAGTCACATTAATTCAGTCCACACTGTCTTATACTATTTTTGTAGAGCCCTTGTAGTATTGTATTTCTATACAAGCCTAAGTTTATCAAATGGTCTCTTCCGTTCGGATTTCCTGACTGAAACTTTATATGCATTTTCTTATTTCGTCTATGCCTGCTGTTTCCACCGTTCATCTTTTCCTTCTTGATCTGATCGTCCTAAAGCTATTAGACAGGTCTAGGTAGTACAAACAGTAACTTTTGTACCTCTGCAGTTTTCAGCAGCCGTCTGTTAACACCGCTTCCTTGAGTGCAAATATCGTCCTCAGCACTATGTCCGCATACTCCGTCCATCTAACTCCGTCGCTTAAGTTGAGAGACCACACTTCACACTCATGTATACCACACAACAGCGGAAGGCTTAAGAATAACCACTATGTATGAGCACACGTAAATCTATAAAAACAAATTGACTAATACACGTCAGCACAACAAATGTTTATTTATTAGGCTACATGTTTCGACCTGTTAACAGGTCATCATCAGGCCTTCAGCAAAGTAAGTCTCAGGTGCTGTTTTAGACATTGGGATCCCAATATTTACATTTGTGGATGTACATAAAATATGATACTGGATAAAATGTGAAACGTATGATGTCTAGGTAAAACACGCTGAAACATGAGTAAATATTTGACGCTTTGAATAGGTTTTTCACCCTAAGATTGCTCACTGGGTATGGTTGTTACTGTACATTCACTCGGTCGGTAGGACCTGTGTAGTAACAGCCTCTCATGGTTGTGTTAGTACACAAGTCCTACCGACCGAGTGAATGTACAGTAACAACCATATCGAGTGAGCAATCTTAGGGTGAAAAACCCATTCAAAGCGTCAAATATCTACTCATGTTTTAGCGTGTTTTACCTAGACATCATACGTTTCACATTTTATCCAGTATCATATTTTATGTGCATCCACAAATATAAATATTGGGATCCCAATATCTAAAACAGCACCTGAGACTTACTTTGCTGAAGGCCTGATGATGACCTGTTAACAGGTCGAAACATGTAGCCTAATAAATAAACATTTGTTGTGCTGACGTGTATTAGTCAATTTATTTTTATTGCTTTAGAGCACTTCGTGATTCCCTCTTCTAAATTAGACATGTAAATCAGCCCCATCTTCTCTTTTATATTTCTTATTAGGCTATTTTCTCCCGCAGCTGTTAACGTTGTTGATCGAAGAATAGTTTCGTCTAGAATGTTGCATGTCTTTTAACGTACTGGCGAAGATTGGTGGAGGAATTAGGAGAAAGTTGGAGGAAGTAGTAGAAGGCTGAAGAAAATGTCGTACTTAGATGTTTCAGAAATTTTACCCTTACCAAATCAAGAAGAATGAGATTGGCAGTGTATGAACCACTATGGTACAGGAGAAAAATTCATTCAGGGTGTTAATGGGGAATACTAAAGGAAAGAGACTATTTGGAAGACCCAGGTACACGTTGGCTATAATATTCATGTGCGTCTTAAAGTAACCGGATGAGATGGTGCGGATTGCATTCGTCTGGCTATAGGGAAAATCATCGTATTATGGGAACGCGGTAATGAATTTTCGGGTTCCATAAAATGCCTTGTGTCTTGACTATCTGAGGACCTCTCAGCTTTGCAAAAAAGTCTTTATCATAAGGTTTTTGACGGCTTTTGCGTTTCTTTGAATTGAGTGTAGACCATTGCTTGGTCAGGATGCGAGGACGAGACGTGTATCCGTTACGTCCATACCCTATGGCTGTCCTCCAGTCCTGACGCAACCACCAGATTTCCATGTTATGGTTTGGTCTTTCCTGAGGCAGATCATCCTGACAGACAGTTTTCGTGGTTCTGCAAATGGCGAGAAATACCTTGACAAAGACCATGACCGCTTCCTGCCGTGTTCTTTCCAGTTCTCCATTGACAGTCACCCAGTCATTCAAAGATATTAACCTATGTAGTTGAGTAAACGTCACAAAATAAAGTATTAAAGTAAGAGATGTTACAAGTTGCAACGCACATTTGTTGCTCTTTTTAACCCTTCATTAGGCCTCCTTATTCCGAAAACGTTGTCGGCGTTGCTTGTGTTTGAATACGATTAAATTGTTTGGTTCCACTTGGATGCTTGAAGTCCTTGTAGAGAGACAGAGACAGAAATGCTAGCTAGGTTTATTGCAAACAGACCAGAGAGAAAGAGACAGAGACTTGAAACAACAAAAAAATATGATGTATCAGAAGCCAGTCTCTGTGCCTGATATTAGCTTCAAATTAACGTACCGCATTTTCAGCAAGTTGGGACATAAATTATTTTATTTGGCAAAACATCATTTCATATTAGGCTGAGAGCATAGTTTGGCACGGTCATTTACGAAACATGAAAAGTTTGAAAATTATTTACGGAACTGTTTTCTTACAGAACTGTTTGCGATGAGACGGGGCGGGCTGTGTCAAGTGAATGATATATTTTCATAAAACAAGCACACAAGCTGTATGATTATTTGCTTTGTGGGACACACCGCATATGCTGCATATTAAAACATCTCATTCTGACTTGTGAGTTATGGGCATCCTTCTGTTATATTAGTCTTGGCCCTGTTTCAAGGCAGCTGTAAGTAGCCATTCTGCATGCTTATGACAACACGCATACGAGTGTTCACTTCGTAACAAGCAACTGTACACAGCCTCTATTGAAATCATACACATCGTGAAACTCGTGACCTGCTGCTATTCCAGATGGTTAATATACAGTGTAAACAATGTAAGAGAATCTGTATGCGTACTTGAAACTAACAAACTTATACACAGTAAAGCACACCCCTGCAGAGAGAGTGTAAAGCTTCTTAAGTGTAAACAGTATTTTGATGGGTTAGACTGATGTCAGCACAGTCAACAGCGACAAGCCCCAGTTCTCTTCCTTTACTTTATTTTATTTACCATGGTGGAACAGCCCTAGTGGGCCAAGGTCTCTTCATTATCGAGGATTCACTATCACACTCACTTAGATACACCTCACTCGTAGGACTCCTCTGGACGAGTGATCAGCCGACGCAGAGATCTCTGCCTGAAAACACACAACATTCACAAGAGACAGACATCCATGACCCCTACGAGATTCGAGCCCACAACCCCAGCAAGCAAGCTGCCGCATACCCACGGCTTAGACCGCGCGGCCACAGGGATCGGCCCTCTTCTTTTATTGCTTGATTATATTTAGAGTAGATGCAACAGGCCTGTAGAGTATTCTCGGGACACGAGGGTCTCCCTCCGACCGTGCCCGCTCTTTCTCCAAAGAGTGACTTCAATTTACTTTTTAAAGAATGGAGTTCCCTCCGTTAATTAGTCACGGAAATCAGTCTCGCCGTATCCTGTTCACTTCTATAGCGTCCCCAGATGACTGAGTCACTACCAGTAACATTTTAAAACAAAGCAGGCGCACCACTTGCTCACTGTTATTAGCCTGCAAGAGCTCTTGCATATTGTCCGCAGAGGGTACTGCCGTATGGTTTGTGTGTGAGTCACATAACACACGTCAGTTACCTCAACAAGTCTTAATAACTAACTAAGCTCGTAACAGAGATGCAGTGTTTCTTCTGACAGGAGGAAACGAATTTTTAAATTTTACTGACCCAAACCACAGCTTTCAAAGTATTAAGTTAAAAGCCTACTAAAACGTTCAGAAAAGTGACTCATGTCTCAGTGTGAGATGGAAAACAAGGACTTGTTGCCCGATAAGGGCCAGAATTGTATCTTTGCCGCCGCTGCCCGCCACAACCAGCAAACCGGCTCCTATTCAGTTGATACTGGGTGCCGATATTGATGGAGCGTCAAGTTGATATCGGAACTGTCTCCAGTAACTAGAGGCTGAAGCCTATATATTCCAATAGGCCTATACTGTGATAGGGCCATTTTTACAGGTATACATTTAATAGTTTGTCCTTTCAACTAATCTTGGCGCTCATGTACAATTAATGTTTATCGAATGAAGAAATTAAACAAAGAAACCGTTTAAACAACTACATATTTTTGTAACAAAATAACATTTTCCCTACATTTCTGCATGCCCTCTATTACGTAGGTGATAAGTCTAACTGCAGGAATTGAGACACGCATAGAAACTCTTAGTCGGAAGTCACAGAGAGAAGAGACCATTTAGGAGATCTATGCGTAAATGGGAGAATATTATTAAAATGGATCTTAACGGTACAATGAATGAAGTCGTCAACTGGATTTGTACGATTCAGAATAGAATTAAAGGCGGGTTCTCTCTAATACTGTAATGAAAGAATTTGACTTCATTAAACACGGAAATTGTCTTTACCAGCTAAAGTGGTTTCGGGTTCTCAAGAAGTTCTCTTCTATACATTTGGCTGGTTAGGTAGGTCGGTATATAAAAAGGTAAATCTATCCCATTACAGACCTGGATATGCCCTTAGGGCTACAGGAGTTCGAGGGTCCCAGAATTCTTTGACAGCACATGAAGGTGGAAAAACTGTCAGCCCTACGCATCGGCCGCCATTACCCCCCACCCTCACCCCCTTCCGGAGGTAGCCCTGGTACTCATTTCTGTTAGAGACTGAGTCGAACCCAGGGCCATAGTGTGGCCGGAAGGTAGGTAGGTAGGTGGGTGGATAGTCATGTGTGAAAACGTGATAAATCCTACAAGAATTATCATGAGACATCCACAGTAGATACGTGGAAAGCAGGCAGGTACAGATGGCATGAAAGTTGCTAACATTTTCGTCTCTTCAGTTTCTTCAACAGCTTGAGCTGTGGCTGTTTTGGCAGCACGAATTGACACTGAAGTCTGGTAACCTAACTTTCCGTGTGCATGTTGTACGGATTCAAAGGCTTCGATGCCCAGACATGACGAGGATTACCGAGTGTCCTGACCCGCACAATGGTGCGTTCAGCGTACGTGTATGAAGGGCTAAATAAGAAGTAATGTAAAGACAGGGCAATATGGATCTTGGAAAATACAGGTCTGTACTAATAAAATTGCTTCTTTTTGTTCGGTTTTCATTTTTTATTTTGCTCTCGGATTCTAAAGAAGGGTTGTGTTTTGTGGCGTGGTTTTTATAGCAATATAGCCCTAAAGAAAGCTAACCCTTACTTACGGGCAGAGCCCCTTCGTTAAGGCGAGGCTCACTAGCGATGTACTTAGAAACCGCATTCTGTGGACACAGGATTTACGCATATGTCCTGTCAGTAGGCTATGTACCGATAAAATTCTAAAAGACTTTGTGGTGTACAAAGATCAACAAATGGGAACCCGTTGTTGGAATAGTTAGATCTACTAATTTATGATTGGTTGGCCGCGAGATCGGATTTCAGTAAAAGAATCCAAACGTAATTTAGTTTGGATTTTATCTTTAAAAACTTGCTACTTGGAATATTGACAAGGAGTCTGAAGTGTAACATGAACACAGATTCTAAGGAAAAGGACGAGAAAAGTTGACTGTAAAGAGAATTGGCTAAAGTTTGTTTTAGATTTGCGAACTTTGAATTAGGCTCACATTTGTCCATCAGTTGGTCTGCGGTTCGTAACGAGAGCACACGGTCACAGTACAAACACGTTAGAATTCAGTGCTCTAATAGTAAGTACAGTTCTCTGGTGGATTCCTCAAACTTGTTTAATTTATTTGCCACAGTAACTATTTATTTTGTGGTTGAAATGTACATATAAAATTATATTAATTCTTTCCTGACTTCAGAATTCCCTAGGTTAATTCAAACAGCAAACCGAAAACAAAGGACTCTTTATAGGGGTACAGTGCACTGGACGTTCGAGGCAAATTATAATTTGTGGGTTGCGTTTTTACTGCTGCACATTGCGGTTATAGTTGTACGGTTTCTTTTTTTGTATGTACCAACAGAGTACTACAGTGTGTGCTACCAATTTCCAGGAATTTTTAGTTAGTATAAAACACAAAATGTGAGTTCATTGGCGAAAAAATTATAACGCAAATAGGGCTAATGAATTGCCGGTTTACTGAACCTAAGTTTATTGTGAATTTTTTTGTATTTAATTTATTTGCTAATTCTTTGTCAGTATCTGAAGTTTACTGCGTTAGACAAACAGGGTAGAGCGAATAATAATGATTAAATGGCAGGACTAGGGGTCTGATCTGTCGTGTCCTGGTTCAAAGATGATTCGAGTATTCCTGAGCAGAGATTGAGAAAAACACGGAAAACAAGGACAGCGGTATTCGACATTTTGCCGAAATTCGGATCGGGGATATCCCGAATGCGAATTTTTGCACGGTGGTTATTGTTGTACTAAATTTGGTTTGGAGACATTTTGTAGTTTCAATAATGTCATTTTAATGCACGATATTTTAAGGACGACAACAACAATATGAGTAATATTGGGTATAGTTATGTGTCAATAATTTAGCTTCTTTCCTTATTATTAAATTGCTGACACAGCAGTCACGGTGCATTTAGAGAGACAGCAGCAATTACAGTGCATTTAGAGAGACAGCAGCAATCACAGTGCATTTAGAGAGACAGCAGCAGTCACAGTGCATTTAGAGAGATAGCAGCAGTCACAGTGCATTTAGAGAGATAGCAGCAGTCACAGTGCATTTAGAGAGACAGCAGCAGTCACAGTGCATTTAGAGAGATAGCAGCAGTCACGGTGCATTTAGAGAGACAGCAGCAATCACAGTGCATTTAGAGAGACAGCAGCAATCACAGTGCATTTAAAGAGACAGCAGCAGTCACAGTGCATTTAGAGAGACAGCAGCAGTCACAGTGCTTTTAGAGAGACAGCACACAAGCGTCAACAAATTACACACGATAACCACCAAAGAAGCTACGCAGAAAGCAGTAAAAGTTACATCAGGCAATGGAGAGACAAAAATTATCATAGTTAAATTAAGAGTAAAGTAGGAACATAAGCGAGAATAAAGCATTACACCGTATCTAATTAGAGTCAAATTTAAATCAAATAAATACATAAACAACATGATTGTAAAGGGTAAGTCGTAATTCCTTGGTAAGAATATTCTTAAATATGAGACCATAATAACATTAATTGTTAATAACGTCGAATATAAATAGTTTAATAATGCAATTCATAACAATGTGGAGAAACAACAATTTAAACTGTTGCTTATTATTATATTACAATATATTATATTATAAAGGTAAAGCAGTCCCATTACAGGCCTGGACAGGCCCCGAGGGTTCCAGGAAGTTAAGGTTCCCAGATTTCGTGACAACGGCACAGGATGGTGCTAAGGTTGTCAGCCTTACGCACCGGCCACCTTTACCCCCAGGAAATACTCCTGGTATTCATTTCTGTTAGAGGCTGAGTCGACCCCAGGGCCATAGTGCGATCGGAAGGATTTTATGTCAATGAAAATTCCACTGACACCAGCTGGGATCGAACCAGCGACCTTTCGATTTGTAGTACAGCACCTTAACCACTGTGCTACCGCGGTCCCCCTATATTATATTATATTACATTATATTAAGGTACTGATGATTGTATTCTCTCTCAGTTGGATTTCTAAAGAGATATCGGTTCATAAATATTCTCACAAGAGTTCCAAAATAATGGACGGCATAACAGGGGATTTTTAAAGTCTCATTAGGGTTAGAAACTCTGTTCCACTTATATAGAATGAATCTGGCGAATGAGTTGTGAATGTGATCGAAAATATTAAATAGGTTAAGGATCTGGAAGGACATAACTCTACTGTGGCCCATTTAAATATAATCGGTCATAATTTATGTGGACAGTGAGGAAGACTAAAAGTTAATAAGAAGAGGTGGTGGTCAGACCAAGAGTCGAATCAAGTTCTACATCCTAAATAAACTTTAGCCCGTACAGATATTACGCCATTTTAGCCCTCGACATTTATCTATCATAATATCACACAGATCACAACTTTACCAGTTGTCGTGCAGTACCATAATTCTTCTAGTCAAATGAAATTTAGCGCCAATAGCTTCGAGGCTCAGATCGTTCTAAAATGGCTAAAATATTATTTACATAGTTTTCTTCTTCTTCAGTGTGGTTCGGAAACATGTTTCTTTCAAGTTGTTTTTCTTCGTTTCAGTTGTTCTGTAGTTCCGCGAGACACGGGTAATATAAATTATACATATCGCCTAACATTCTGGATGGAACGTCTAAGCGACTGTCGGCTTTTCAAGAGAGATCGTATTTCATGGAGTCCATTAGAGTAAAGACATCTTCAGTTCCAGGTGTCACACACGCTTTCTTGACCCGGTTTAGACTCACTTCGCAGCCATTTGGAATAAATTAAGCATTGCAGAATTTTTATCTGCCAAATGCAACCCTAAATAATTATTGTTTTTCTGTTTCAGGTAAGTGGCCGCACTAACGTGACTTGCTGCGTGGACGCAAGCTGGTGCTGTAAGTTCCGTTTGGTTACGTCACCCTCAGAAGCATTTATTCTGTCACTTACGGTTAGTACGTAATGTTAAATCTCATGGCCTATAAGCAGTGGACTAGCCTGGTGCATAAAGCAAAGATTATAATACGCAATTTTATTTAGTAATAGGTGACATTTTACTTTATTGGGAGCTTTTGAAGCATGTTGCCGGGGAGGGTATTTGTATCTGACGAGACAGGAAAAACAAAACAGGAGGATGGAGAAAAAATCATAATGAAGGTTCCATAATTAATTTCTTTCACCAAAGATGTTAAGAGTAAGCTTGAGTTATTGTTTTTAGCATAGTGTTTTATGTCACAACTTTTCGATAACATGTCGATGTTTTCTTCAGGTGAACAGGGAGTTGGGTCATATTGTTAGGGGCCCGTGTGGAATAGCTATCCACTGCATTTTCCAGTGACAGCAACTAGCTCTTTGAAATGTGTCCACCAGATTAGGATCCTCCCCCCACCCTTTTCCAGCTGAATACGGAAGCAAGTTCAGCTTGGAAACGCTGTGATGTAAATAAAGAAAGGCAAGGAACAGCATCCAAAATACTAATCAAGCTTACTGCAATATACCGTCGTCAAAAGCATTCAAGGATGAAAATTATTAAGATCCTGAAACAAAGGGGGCGAAGTGAGTGGATCCTGCAGCAGGTAACATGCAATTAAAGTTGCATGTAATATACTGCTTGTAAAACGTAAAGCGAAAGGCCAGTCCGGAGACCTAGATGAAGAAGGGAGGAATTTTATTTTTAAAAATGGGGTGGGGACTGGATTCAAGTGACTCAAGATACTTGCAGTAGTGATAATTTTGGGGTATCGCGATAAACCTACAAGCCTATTATTAGGCGAGGAATTTCTTGACAAGCTCTGCGACTTTTAGCTTGTCAAAAACTCTGTTTAATTATTTTAACCTAAATAACTAAGAGAGTCTCTTTAAACCTGACTGCAAAGGACTTAACCTTTTATAAGCCCACGGCACTCGCGTATCAGTACCTTTCGATTATGTTTTTGATTGAAATATACATTTTTTATATCTGATTTAATGTAAGTAGCAAACTAGTTACTGATTTCGGGGAAACCTCACTTAATTCTAGCCCTGTAAAATGAAAGTGGATCCATATTAATTCAGTGCTCTTGTCACACCTGCTGCTCTATTTCATTAACAGAACTTACTTTACTAAATTAAGAATAGTTATTCCTTTTCGTTTAATAATATTTGGCCTTCATCCAAATTGGAATTAAATTGCATATCAGATTGCGTGGACGTAAGGTGTGAAATTTATGAACGCTTGAATCAGGGGAATACAGATAAACGTAATAACAAAATGGATGGTTTAACTCAGACAAGAATAGCGTTGCTTATCTGACTGGACGCAACATAAATACTGGTGGATAAGTTAATTAATGAAGCCGTAACTTAAACCGCTGTTATATGATGTTTTGTTGTCACGTTGTCACGAATCCGTCGTTAGCATAGTGGACGCTTGGTGTGCGTACACGTGTGTGTCACGCTACGCCACGCCTCCTACAAACCACAGGTTTGCGTGTCTTCACGTCACACCGAAGGGCTCTTCATTAGCTTAGGGCTCGGTTTTATGCAGTAGCGGAGATCAGGCGGACGCCCCTATTTCGCTGAAGTGTTTTAACTCTTTTGAGACTGCAGCTCACTCAAATGATATTTCAAAAACACAATTCATGTGTCAAATAAGAAATATTGCCTTTACAACAAAACCAGCAAACGCTGTTGAGCTGAGAAACCACCATTTTATTACAGGGAACAAGTAACGACATTATGTGCGCAATCCGGAGTATTTAATACTTACCAGTGTGATACATACACTGCCAATTGGATTTAGAGGGTGAAGTCAATTCGTCATAAAGAAGAAAAGAATGTTGCCTGAAATATTTAACTGAGTGTAACGTGCGAAATTCTATCTTAAAATTAAGATCGAATATTTATATAAATTAGGACAACAATTTAAGGGCCCTTTGTTAAAATGACACAGAAATAACGTTTTTGTGCTTCACGACCAGATTGCAGTAAATTTTTAAATAACCGTAATGTGGCCAATTTCAAATGTATGGAATTGGTAACAATAAATCCGGCACGCCCAAAAAGCTAAAAATAAATTAAATGCGAGTAAAGTTTTGTAGCTTTTAGTTTATAATTTTGTCTTCCTCTTCCCTATACGAAAAAGTAAGCATTCAATATAAAATTCTGTTACTTTACCTGTTTCATGTGGGTGTAGAACCCGTTTTCTCACCCTAAGGGAGAACATAGACTGAGAGGGTGTCAGAACAAACGGATGAGGAGAATTTATGTGTAAGGGAAATGAATAGGTGGAGGGGGGGAGGAAGTTACATAATGAGTGGCTTCATCGTGTGTAACTTCACTAAATATTGTTACGATAGTCAAATCATTGAAGGCGAGATGAGTGAGCCATGTAGCTGGCAATGGGGATGACAAATTAATAGAAGATATTAGTCTAGCGATTCCCAAACTGTGCGCCGCGGCGCCTCGGGGCGCCGCAGTGTATTTCAAAATATTGTTTTTTTTTTTATTTATGTGTAGCTTTCTTACAAACGGCTACTAAGTTGTTTGGACGTAAATTGTTATTAAGTTGTTTGGACCTAACTACTTCATAAATGGAAGTGCTGGATATTTCTTTTGGCCTAGTGGCATCGTGAAAAAATTGCTGAAACACTAAATGTGCCGTGAACCGGGGGAGTTTGGGAATTAGTCTGAAAATCGGAAAGTAAGTATGAGTTTTGCCTTAGGTTTAATTACTACAGGACTGCTGTTAAGGCTGGTTGTGTTAAATACGGCAATAAACAATTGGATTCCATTAAAGGTGGGGGATTTATTGATCGTCGGAGTGATTATGACCTCAACAAAGCATACTGTATACCCTATACTGCAACTGTGAGGCGCGTTAGGGTCTTTGCTTCCTCCAGACTTCTCAGGTGACAGTTAACAATTTTTGTTGTTCACAGTTTTACTGATGTTGTGTAATAGTGTTGTTGTTATTAGGGTCTGTTGTTATATGTATTTGAAGAACTTATTACTTATATGTCTGCAGTGATTTTGGGGTAAGGGATGGCGCTGTTGGTTGAGGCGCTGTGCTAAGCTACAAGTCGGAATGTCGTGGGTTCGAATTCCGATGGGGTCATTGGGATTTTTGATCGGCTCAAATCTTCCAGCCGCATTATGGCCCTGGGGTTGACTCAGTTTGTAACAGAAGTGAGTACCAGGGACATCTTCTAGGGTGTTTAAAGACCACCGGTGCGTAGGGCTGACGACCTTAACATCTTCATACGCCTCGAAATCGTGGAGCCTGAAGGGACTGTCCAGGCCAGTAATGGGATAGCTTTACCTTTTACATTGATTTTACGTATGTTAAATGTATCAATCTTCAGTCATCAAAATGTTCTGACTTACTTACTTACAAACAGTATTACGTAATAAGCCCATATCTATATACCAAATTTCATATTCCTATGCCTAATCAATAAATATTACATATTACGATTTCGTGTTTTCATTTTGCATAATTATGCATTATGTAAATCGTACGAAGTAGAAACAGGTAACTGCATAGCATTGTGAAGTACCATTACGAAATAAACGTTATTGGGTTATTATGTCACACAGCAAGTCTGTGTGGAGATAATTACGTCTGTGGCCTCTCCTGCTCTCTCCTGTTACTTGCTATCCTAATTATTTCACGGTACAGTTTGTGGAAGAAACGCAGTGTGTTTGGTGTGAGAAACGTGTCCTGAATTTCCGTACAAATTCTGTCTGACACTTCTCTCAACCCGAGTAGTATTCAACGAGATATTATAATAATTTACTGAGTCCTTCTCGAATGTTACTAAATATTGTCCGATTTTATTCAGACTTGAATTTTTCGGTGTGTTTTGGTCACATTTCCCAATATAAAGTTTCACGAAAAGCCTTCTTGTGGAAGCCGAGTTTCCGTTGAGGACAGAAAGATAAAGAGACAGACAAACAAAAGACACAATGAAGTTAGCAGTCGCTTTTCCCAATTTGGCAAATGCATTTAACAAAATGATAAAGATTAATTCTGTGGGAGTTGACGCCTTGTAATTTTGTGTATGGGTATGATCTGATCTTAAAGATCTCCTGCCTCCATCTGCAGGATCAAAGACAGAGATAGTAGTTTCCGACAAAAACTATTTACCGAACTACACGGTGTCATTTCCCAGAAAACTATAATCTGTGTAATGATCCCGATGATGACTTCAAATATCACACCTTCAAGACGAACTTCTTTTGTTAATTTCGTTATATAATACAAAATTTGTTAGGTCAGTGGTAAAAAAGTGGACAAGAAGAATAGCAGTAACAGAGGGCTCGTGTACCAACATATTTAAATCTGTGAAACATTTCCTACCACTTCGCGTTCTGTTTAGATCAGTCTGTCCAGTGCAGCTCTTGTTCTGTCGGTCCACCACTGATATGAACTGCTGCAGGATAATGCCACTTCTCATAGCTCAGTGACGCCGTCTCCTTACTCTGGACACGACCTCGTATCGCGGACTATGAATGTGCATCCGTATGAGCTTGAGCCTTATAGAGTCGTGACTCCAAAGAGACTGTGCACGGAGCTACTGAATTACAAACATAACGTAATGTAGAATTGCCTTGACACTTTTATTTTTGCTGCCTCCAGGATGTTTTCGTGCACTGAACAGTTTAACAGTGATCAGAAATAGAAAGTTAGACACTGCAGTATCAGAGTACAGGCCACAAATAAAGTCTTATCGTTTTGACTTCACAAAATGGCACCTGTCGTAATTAACTGGATGATAGGATTTTATGGACGTAAGAGACCGTCCAAATTTTTTTTTGTACTGGAACCCAAAATTTGTGTGTGTGGGTGTGTGTGTCGTGTGTGTGTGTGTGTGTGTGTGTGTGTGGTGTGGGTGTGGTGTGTGTGTGTGTGTGTGTGTGTGTGTGTGGTGTGTGTGTGTG
>Ga0123354_10010242_pt1 | contig 14433 bp, 8 predicted proteins | sample TergutLab28metaG_2_FD_97872 | JGI IMG/M metagenome (GOLD analysis project Ga0123354, IMG submission 97872) | Labiotermes labralis P4 segment gut microbial communities from Petit-Saut dam, French Guiana - Lab288 P4 | ecosystem: Host-associated > Arthropoda: Insects > Digestive system > Gut ... | reverse complement strand
GAAACAAAGAAACTGATTACGTAGCATAACTCGTGATGATTGCATCACTTGAAGCAATCACGCGTTGTGTACTCACTAGTCTAAAGAAATTGAAATGTACAAATTTGCCCTTAGCGTAACAGGATATTGAAATCTTTTTATAATAATTTAAATTATTATTATTTTATTATTAACTTTAATAATAATTTAGTTCTAATAACAATAATTGAATTTGTTTGTGTAATATATTGCAGATTATAACACAAAAAGAGGCTGATCTGGAAAAAGAAGACAGTATGTTGGAACTGGAGAGAGGAAAAAATTACAGCGAAGATAATGCACATGAAGTGGAAAAAGAAGATGACAACTTGACTGCGATTGTTGTAGATTCTGTAGAGACTGACAAGAAAGCAGAAGGCTTGTACTTGGAAAAGGAACAGCAGAAGAAGAGGAAATGGAATCGTGGAATGAAATGACCAATTGCCAGCGGTCTGCGGGATGTGAACAGTGCTATTGAAAAGTTGAGGAAAATATCTGATAATTGCAAAACTCAGGAAGATGAATTTGATCTCTTAGGGAAATGTTCAGCTGTACAGTTGAAAAAGATGCCATTGCAGCATTGTCAACAAAAGCTACAACAAGTAATGATGGATGAAAGAATGTATCAGTTAGATGAGGGTACACGACACACCAGCTCTCCTCTAGCTACCTCATCCTGTTATTCGTCAATCTCCTCCCCATATTCAGCACACTCACGCCACCAAGAGGGAGTACAGGACATTCTAGCCCAAGCTATGGCCAAATTAAATGATGTCATTGATTAATATTTTTAATGTCATATTCTTGTAGCTTTTTGTGTAATTAAATAATTGTACCTGCTAATTGATTTTTCAAGTTACAGCACTAGCATAAGTTTTCCCATGATAACACCCATATTTACCGCACTATCAGTGAGATTATATGTTTTAAAATATGGAAACAGAATGGATATAGAATATTTTTAATATTTAAAATATTGTGGAAGAACTGATAAATTATAAACATAAACATAAATTACTTTCTTACCTTGATAAAATCCTCTAATAATAGATATATGGCATTCAACACTTCTGGTAGAAATTTTGAAATCGTTGTTCTTGGTACATGATAGAGACCTTCACGGGATCCAAAACTATCACCAGCAGCTAGGTATCAAGGTAATCTGCAACTTCACATGAGCAGATATGCATTCTCTCATGTTTGTGTCTTGTTTCTATATGTATGGTTTTGCTTTTGATAATAAATTCATAAAACTGTTCTCTAGACATCCTTAAATGATTTTTATACATATCTCGTCTTCACTTGTCCATTCAACTAACAATGTGTTTGATGCACCCATTGTGTTACGTCTCACTATCCACGGCTTAACCTACCACCGTCAATTTTCCTTTTATTTCTTTTTTCTAAAATGTGTTGACATTCTTTCATTAAATAGTCACATATTACAACACCACCTTCCCGCACAAGTTCATTTGCCGCCATTTTGAAATCGACTGCCTCGTTCACTTTTGTGGAACTGTGTAAACAGTATCGTTCAAACGTTGCATTAAATTTCATTGATTCAACCGTGTTGACCAACCTGGGGGACCTGTGTAAACGGACCTTAACCCTTTGGCGCCAAACGGCATATATACATGTCATGCAGTGAGCCCTTTAAATGGCCGAACAGCCATTAAAGTGGACCGGGTAGGGGGGAGGGGGTTTAATTCCGGTGCCAAAGGGTTAATGTTTCTTGTGCCTTCAAGTCCATGAATACAGTACAGATACTAAACTGCTCATAAGCATATATCATTTCTCCACTGTATTTCATTAAACACTGTCATACCCCAAAAAAAAAACCGTTTTTGAGAAAACCAGCCAAGTTCAAAATGAGCTTCATGTACAGTGGGGATTAAATTGAAATGCAATTCGTCTAAAATGATAAAGCCTCTAAACCAAATTTCGCCAGAATTGCTGTAATTAGATTTGGATATCAAACATCCAAATTTATAGTACACAGTAACGCAGACAGATGCACTTACAATCAATGCCTGGGTAGAAAAACTCTCGACACAGGCTGTTAATAGAGGAGATGTGTTGTGGCCGCACATAACTGTAGTCTATAGGATGGCGACGGGGTGGATGCCAATGTGGAATGTTTCTGTTTGCTTTTGCCTGGACCTCACCCAGAAGACACAGCCACAGGGGAGTGGTCTCCATGTCACGATGGATATATGGCTTCAGCAGTCTGCAACAAGACACAAAGTTGTACAGTCTTAAAAACACCAGTCAGCAGCTGGGAAAAAATATTCTGAAAATTAATTTGGTACAATAACGTAAGAAAAAGGTTCTTGAAAGCAAAATATTTATATACAAGAAGTTAGGAAACATCAGCATAGCATAACAATCCTGCTGCATTTACTTCCCCTTCCCCAGGGACAGAGCAGTTGGGCATGAGGCTGATGTCTCACCTCCACATAGTGCTTAGGCTAAGAATAAGTACAGCTATATCTCCACTCCCTCACTATGTCTTAATGGCATGTGCAGGAACAACTTTATCCTTATCTTTAAAATTTTGTTGGCAACATTTTTTAGTGTGGCAAATATTTACGAAGACAGAATAAATACATAAATCTCCCACTTTACAAACTGTAACTCACAACACAGAAGGGGACAGAATCACTGACCTGCGAGTGTAGGGGCTGTAGAAACAGGAAGCCTCACCCTGTCCCATAAGTCGCAGGATGAAGGTACGACCTGAACTGGCTTCTTCTTCATTTGCAGAAACAGATGCACACTGCAAATATGATAGTAATGTGCATTAATCACCTGTCAGTGACAGTGAATTCATATTTCCAAACAGGCTATCATAACACACATCTTCCTCCTCTTCAAATCCTTCCTCAACTAATATTTAGCTTTACATTTCCATGAATACCAAGTAGATCAACAAATGTTTTACAAAAGTGGCAGCCATTAAGCCTTTGATGTCACTACCTGACTTTGTCACATGCTGCCAATATCAGTAAGCTTTACTGATCAACACAGTATGTAAGTTATCTGCACTCAGTCACATCTCTCTGCTATCACTCCATGTCTAATGGCATAGCTTCCAGACCAAAATAAGGGACAGGCCAGTCAGGCAGTTGTCCAAAGTGCCAACCTGTAAGGGGTGCTAAAACATCACTCAGGTTTCCACATGCAAACGTATTTCTCCAAAAATTATCCGCAATTTGGGCACACACCTTCAGAAAGGTTTGCCAGCCCTGTCATGGCTCAAAAAAAGTTCAAATAATATCAGTTTGAGAGTGGGCCTGCCTGACAAGAGACTCAGAATGATGAAGACTAGATGCAGGATGACTGGTCATCCTGCCTCAATGCAGCTAGAAGTCTTGACGGATCAGCTTTTATCCAGCGCTACCACTGGACTGTCTGCTCTGCAATTGGCTAGCAGGCGGAGCTTGTAGGAGTGGTAGGGTGAACGACTACTAGTTGATGGTTGGTGATGTTGCATGGGGGTTGAGTGAGTGATGGATTCTGTCGACAGTGAATGAGTGGGAGTCTGGTGGTGACCGGCTTGGAGAGAGTATCGGGACACCTACCTGCCTAGTTTAACTGTTCAAACAGGCTATTGACTGCGCTGGTTTCTGCACTTAGTCTACAGCAGAACCACACCAGAGGAGTGTCAGGAGGATTTTTAGTAGTGCCCCTTCCGAAGCGTCACGCTGAGGCAGGACAAGTTAGCTATACTTTACAGGTTTCGCCGGCCCTTCTCAAGGAGTTGAGGCTGGCCATGGCGCAGAGGAAGAAGAAGCCAACCAGCGGTGCCTGCTGGGAAGCACAGCACCACATCAGGAAGCGGGACCAGAGCTTCCCAACAGCTCGCAGGCAAGCACAAAGCCAATGAGCTAGCATGATCAGGCGACTCGATGGAGTCCGCCAACAGGTGCCCAGCACCTGGGGCTGGGTCCACGCCTCTGTCCGCAAATTCATCAGTCACAGGCGAACAAGCTGCTGTCAGCAGCCGGCAACCCACACCATCCGGGGGAGGGGCAACATACGCGGCTGTACTGGCCGGGCCCATTGCCCCATCTCAGCCAAGTGGGCCACTCAAGCCCACAGCCATGGATTCGGACCCGTCTGAATCCAGTGTCTCATCCCAGACAACCAACAGGAGCATGTCTAGCGACATGTCCGGGCCTCCGAGCGGCATGCCAGGTGGCACCACTCCAAACACCCAACCTACCAGCAGGAGAGCGTCCTAACAAGACCCCCACCTTTATTTCAGGTGTTAGTGACACCCATTCCTTCCTGGCCTGGTTGCGGGCATCCTGCCCTGGCGGTTTGATGGCCCAACTAAAGGGCGAGAAGTTGATGGTCGTCCCATCAATCGCCGACGGGTTCAGAGCCGCGGTCAGTGTGCTGTGGTCCCTTGATGGGAAGGACGGTGAGAGTTTCCACACCTTCACGCTCCCAGAGGACCGCTGTGTGCAACTTCTGGTGAAGAACCTGGGTAGGGGTATGCCGGAGAGCGTCGTCAGAGAGGAGCTGGAATCCCTGAACATCCGTGTTCAGGGAGTCATGCAGCTGCGATCCAGCCGTCGCGATCCAGACCCCGCCAAGGCTTTGTGAAGTGGAAGGAGGTGAAGGCAGCTCTTGCAAAGCAAGCACCCAAACGCAGCCAAAAGAGCACCGCCAAACGCCAACCTGGCTCTCCTAAAGCTCAGTGGGATCTCCTCGATCACCTTCCCCTCCATGCATGTGTGGAGCTGACTCGTTGGCTCCTCATGTCCATCTCTTCCCTCCCCACAGGGGAAGCTCGCCCTTGCGCTGTCCTGAAGACCGTCATTCTTTTTATAGCAGAATATGGCACCACACCCTAGGACAGACTGGTGTAAAGCCCTGTGCCTCGCCTGCTGGAATTGGATGGAGTGCGCAGCAGGAAGCTTGAATTGGAGCATTTTCTCAGCCAGCACGGTGTCGATATTTGTCTCTTAAGTGAGAAATTCCTTAACCCTGAGTAAACCTTCCAGCTTGCCAACTGTCTGCCACCGCACACACAGACCGACAGCTGGGGGCGGCACAGCCATCTTGGTCCAGCGTGGTACAGTCCACCACTCAATGCCCGTTCCGGGCCTGACCCACTTGGAGGCTACTGCCATCCAAGTCACATTGGCCGGCAAACCGGTGTTCATCCTTTCGCCTTACCGCCCACTTATCGGAGCGGACCTGACCGCATGTTTCGGCGGGGGATTGCCAGTCTTGATGGCTGGAGACCTCAACGCCAAACACGTGAACTGGAACTCGCGGCTGAACACGAGACGGGGGAAACTCCTACGTGATTATGCCGACGAGAACTCCTGTCTGATCTTTCGGCCAGACTCCCCAACCACCAACCCATATGACCCCTCGGTTACTCCCGATGTCCTGGACATCGTGATAACCAAGAACCTCTCATTCCCTGTGTATCTGACTTCATGCTCCGCACTAAGCTCGGATCACCTCCCGGTTCTCATTGACACTTTATGTCGCTCATCCTTTCACCACCCACCAGATCAGGCACACTGACTGGGCCAACTTCCAAACTCTCTTGAAAGAACTAATTCCTTTCGAACCGGAATTGGACGAGATGGCAATCAACACATACGTTGAGAACTTCTCCGGCGCCGTTCTGAAGGCTCTGGCACGTCAACTCCCAAGCGTCGCCCGCGTGACGACCCAAGGCCTCTGATACCAGCCAGAATTCAGGATGAGATACGCCTGAAAAACCGGCTGCGGAAACAGTGGCAGATCACCAGGGACCCCGCTCTGAAAGCCGAGGTCAACCGCCTGCAGAGGTCAGTGACCCACCGGCTCAACGAGTGGAGTAACGACCCCTGGAGCGCTACACTCGAATCCCTCGATCCTGAAAACCAATCGCTGTGGTGGATGACCAAGCGGGTGATGACAGTTCCTACTCCATCTCCCCCCCTGGTCACCCCAGGGGGAATTGCTCTCTCGGACTCTGAGAAAGCCGAAGCCCTTGCAGACAATCTGGAGGCTCAGTTTCAGCCGGTAACCGATCCTTCAGTCCCGGCAGTTATTGAGATTGTTGACATGGTGCTGAGGTCTTATTTCCTAAGCCCCGCCAGTGAACCACAGTTAACCACCCCTGACGAGGTTCTCGAAGCCATCAGGGGTCTCAAGGTCAGCAAGGCTCCAGGCCCAAACAGTGTACCGAACAGGGTATTGAAGCATCTTCCCATGCAAGCGGTTTCCCTCCTCGCCCGTATCTTCAACGCAGTTCTCCGCACCCATCACATTCCCCAAACGTGGAAGCACATTCGAGTGATCTGTCCTTAAACCAGGGAACGATCCAGCACTGCCCTCTTCCTATCGGCCCATTAGTCTCTTGGACACGATTGGTAAATTATTTGAAAAGATCCTACTAGCTAGGATCTTACATGTAGTAAACGAACACGGACTGATGCGAGACGAGCAGTTTGGGTTCAGACACAGACATAGCACATCATTGCAGCTGGCCCGCCTCGTTGAAATAATAACCAGCAATTTCGGCGAAAAGAGGCTCACCGGCACAGTTTTCCTTGACGTGGCCAAAGTCTTCGATACCGTCTGGAACGATGGTCTCCTCTACAAGCTAACACTCCTCAACTTCCCATCTTACATAGTCCATACAATCTCATCCTACCTCAGGGATCGGACGTTCAAAGCATCCTTCCAGACGGCCACGTCATCTCGTCGAGGCATGTGGGCTGGGGTAGATTAGGGTGGATTGATTTCCCGTTCTCTTCAGTCTGTATGTCGATGACATGCCCCCACCCTCGCACCACGTCGAGTTGGCCATCTAGGCGGATGACACGGCCATCATAGCCACATCCTGCAAGTCGACGCTGCTTGTCAGCTACCTGGAGTCATACCTCAATGACCTTCAACGGTGGTTGGGTGAATGGAGAATCGCCATTAATGTCTCTAAGAGCACCGCGATAATCTTCGCGTGTGCCGGACGGCGCTTTATCCAGCCCTGACTAGTAACATTCTTCAGAGAACCAATCGAATGGGTCGACACTACTCGTTATCTGGGGGTGGCTCTAAATACATGACTCACCTGGTCGCCTCACATCGACCAGGTCAGGAAGAGGACTGCTCAAAGGATGGGTATGCTGGGTCCCCTCCTGAACAGTAGGAGTGATCTATCCATCAGGAACGGAGTCCTGCCATATAAGCAGCTCATCCAGCCCCTGATGGACTATGCGTGCCCCGCATGGAGGTCAGCTGCCCGCTCCCATACTGGAGGTTACAGGTGTTACAATCCAAGTGTCTTCGCCTCACTACTGTTGCCCCTTGGTACGTAACAGCCAGATACACGAGGATCTGGGCGTTCCGCTGTTTGCCAACCACATCAGAGCCCTGACCGAGAGCTTTGACTCAAGGTTAGCTGATGTGGGGAACCCCCTAGTACAGAAACTCGGCAGCTACTTAAGCTGACTGAGGGTTGACCCCATCGCCTGATGTGAAAGTCAAGGGCAGCAGGGGACAACAGGCCAGTCGAGGCCATTGCCCACGATGGCTAAGTCGACAAAACAAATCACGTTCGGCGCTGAACAGCCGAGCGCCATATGTATGTATGTATGTATGAATGAATGTTTTGTGCTGCCAGCTCAAGACACTTTATGTAAACATTTACATTGCATTTTGGTATTTCCACTTTTCAAGCTACTAAAGTATTTAGTCTATGTATTAGTGATGTTATCATCTGTAGGATGCATGCAACTGTTGTGTTCAAAAACTTTCAAATGCCATTTCATGTTAAGTATAGCATTCACAACCAAAAAATTTGAGTGAGGAGAAAGTTTTGAACATTGTGAATGATTCAGATGAGTGTGTACTTAGTGACAGCAGTGAAAATGGAAGTAGTGATGGGAATGGAAGAGCCATCACTGCAGAGGAGGTGCATGGTAAGCACACAACATAGAAAGAAGAAAGGTACAACTGTCTACTCCCTACAGCGTGAAATCAGACTGTGCTTTGAAATGAAATTTTTCTTTCTATGGTTACAGAAATAATATTAATGCAATTACATGGTTATTTCTTAATCCTATGCACATATATTTTATTAACATAAATTGCCTTCTCTGTGTAAGTAGCAGTAATTGTTTTCTGGAAGTTGCACCAATGCGAAAGCTACGGTGCTGCAAACTATAAACGCAAGTTTGTGTAGAAGGCCACTAGAGCACCCCACATAAATACAAAAGCCCAATACCTTGAAGTGTTAAATTGAAATAATGTTTCATATTAACAGGATGCTAGTGTGTCTTGTGTAAATGCATGACTGCAGTGGCATGAAGTTTGAAATTACATTAAAGGAAGTTCATGAAAAATGACTGATAGCGTGCTGTTTCCACTGCAAGCTCTGCAGTGAAGGAATTAAAAATCCCATATCAATAAATAAATTCTGCAGTAATTTGACTTTACAGCAATTTTAGTGAAGTAATCTATTTATTGACAAACTATATAAAACTTGTCAGAAATATATGTTTACGGCTTTTGCTGCAGTGTGGTTGAGGTCTCTGTTCTTCTTGGACAACAAACAACATAGCATCACATCCCAGACAGAGACTTCACAAGTGATATATTTATAAACAATCTACATACTTTTCTGATTACACTGGTAATCTTCTGCTTTTAAATTCTGTATTTCTTTACACTTTGAGCAATTTTAGCAAAGAACTGCATTTATTTAAATGTCCTTCATCTGCACAGTACAGCTGCCATTAAATACCCAAGCTGTCAAAGGGTTAATGAGGTATTATACAATGTGCCTTTCACTATCTGAGATAATAAAAAGCAGAAATGCTAAGTCTCATATAACTGACTGACAAATTGATGAGCTAATGAATAAACTATTAACTAACTCCACAAAAACAGAGTCCTTCTTCAGAAACTAACAGTTATTTATTTGATCAAGACATTCCCCACCTTTTATGGAAACCAAAGGTTCATCAGTGTCCACAACAGCCTGCAACTGGGCCCTGTCCTGGGACAGATCACATCCTTCGACACAACCTCTTTCAAATACATTTTAATATTATCATCCCATCTATGCTTAAGCCTTCCAAGAGGTTTGTTTCTTTCAGATTTTCAGACCAAAATTGTGTACGCTCCTCTCAGTACCCCATGACTGCTACATGTTATGGCCATTTCACCCTTCTTTGTTTTATGCACATATATATAATCCACACAACTATGACAGTGTTCTTTCCTAGCCTTATTATAAGCCCTCAACTTGATGTTCTGTATTTTACCTGGTATCTGTCAAGAATCCGAACATCCCCCATTACAGGGCGCACAGGGCGTGTCACTCCACTGGCCCATCGACCAGGCTGGATATCATCCAGATTGAACAGTGCCATACCCTGTTCACGTTTCAACTGTCGCACACACAGCTTACGGTAAAGGCGTCGTACAGCACCTGGTACATCGCCCATGGTTGGGACCCTACGCAGCTGCTTGAGCAACTGGAATTCCTCATATTCGCTCATTGGCAAGCACCTACAGGTTGCACAAATGTCAAGTCACAGTCTTCTGAGATAATACCATTTACTCTAGTAGACACATACCATTGTTTCAAAAGAAACTGTTGCCTTCATCTTCAACTATAAAGCAGTTGGAGGTATTACATTCCTCCAAAATAATGGTACCTCTATCAGAATACATGTTGCCACATTCCCAAAGACCACATTCTTAATATTCCCCGCAGTCAGAAACTCAAACATCATAATAATCGTACACCCCAGTGTAAACAGTTGTTGACTGTCACACATTTACTGACAGGTATGACTGAATATTGCACTAAGACATTACAATGGAAAGAACATCATACCTCTTATAGACCAGACACACAACAGATTTAAACAGTCCATACAAGTATAAATTACAATAACACTTTAACCTTTGGCAACTCTAGGATGCGGTAATTGGGTGGCTGCCTGGGGACCTGTGCACTGACATAAGAGGTAGAAAAATTGTATTTACACCATCATCTGAAGTGCATCACAGAAAAAAATGGATCGTGATAAAAAAAAAGTGTAACAGAAATTACACAAGAAAACCAAGGTTTGTTGCAGAATTGAGAATAAGTGAAGCCTTCCACACAAAATATAAATACTTCTACATAACCATATGAACATTTGTGTATAAGAGCACACAGTTACATGTTAAGTTTCTCTTTGTAACTTAACTACCTACATGGAGACAAATGACTCTGGGGTCACCTTTGTTTCATCCCTTGCAGGGTGACTCAGGGCACACTGCACCTGGACACAAGTAAAGAGTTTGGAGTTGTGGATGGTCCATGACAAACAGCAGTTTAACTCACATACAGTAGAAAATTGGTTGTGTGGGTAACAGTTCTTTTTAAAACACTGAATGTCAGCTATTATTTACAAAAATCAGTAAAACTTCTTATTTTGTAACTGCACCACACCCATGGCTAGCAGTGACAGACAGATGACAAGAGTATAGCTCAGAAGTTAAAAAAAAGACATAAAAATATACAGACAAGACATACTGAATGAGCTTAAATTTCATCAGAAAATTTGTAGTCATGGAAGGAGCTTCATGTGAAAGAGAAGAAACTGTGTCACATTTCAGAAAACAGAAACACAACAGGTGATACAAACATTACCCCTGCTAGGACCAATGCCACTTGCGTTGATACTGAAAAAAGACAGGTATGACCAAGCCAACGGGCCAGATTCTGGAGACAATACAACTACCAGCATGTTAACTGAAAGAGGTCCTTTACAGATATTGGGTAATGTCTTCAATTCTCCAAAAATTACTGACAACGAACACTTTTCAGGTGAATTTTATGTGACAAAAGTGATAAACACAGATTGTGTTCAATGCAACATGTTAATTTACTCCACGAAAGTAAATGTCATTTTTTGTTTCTGCTGCAAACTGTATGGCGCACAAACAGCAAGTAAACTGGTGAAGGAAGGTACTACTGATTGAAAATATCTCACTGAAAAGTTGAGACCTTACAAAATATAAAAAATGAGCAGATTTTAACCCTTTCACGACCAGCCGGGTGCATATGTCCCACTTACAACTGTACTTTACAAGTCTGCTGGGATGCCAGGGGTCCCACTTCTCTTCTGTGCTGTAAATTACCAAATAAAATTAATTTGGTTATAAAAGCATTAAATTCAACTAAATGGACTGAAATAATGAGTACAATGTCAACACAACAGATAAATGTATCATTGGTGGGGGGGGGTTAAGGACTGGCTTGTGCCTCGGCACATATAATTAAAACTGTGCAATATCTAGCCGAGCACCATTTAGCACAGGGATGACAAACCTTATGGTCTCCGAGCCCAAACGCACATATGAGAGGATTTTCTTCCCAAGCAGCACTCACTGAAGTGAAGATTTCTCCCAAGCAACCCGACTATACATACCCGGAAGTGCAAAGATTGCACAAGATTACCATTACCATCAAACAAATCTGACCAAAAGTAACTTTTTAAATGTGTGCAAACAGGGTGCAGTGTGAATATGAAGATTTGACATTTAGTATCTCAGCAGACCAACAGTAGCTGGTCGACTACATTTTTGGGCAGAATGCTTTACAATGTATACAATAAACTGCAGATACATGCCTGTGAATGAGAAGCAATTATATTGACATACAGAAGAAAAAAACAAGTACCAATATAAGAAACGCAAAGTTTCCATGGTAAGTTACAAATATTTACACTGTCTTTACTTGGTCTATTTTTTTGGAAATATTTGCCTGCAAATTTTGAAATTCAAGTTTAGGCATACCCCAGTTGCACATGTTTCTAGACTAAGCACAATAGTGATATATGAATTCATTTTTAGAATACCAGTTATAACAATCAATATAAAATAACTTTGTGCCATTCAATGCAGTTTGCCCTAACCACAACAGTTAACAAAAACAGTGCTAGTTATTTTATAACATTATTACCATGTGCTTCAGTATATCACAAAAATAAACCAACAGTGCAACAGTGTACCCTGATGGTTCATTTGCACTTTAGTATAAATTATGTGAGTTATGCAAAACATATTATATTTTCCACATAGCTATTATCAAGTACCAGTTCAAAGCAAGTAAGTTTCTGCAACTCAACTAACTTAAAAATTTGTAAATAATATTGAAGTATTTTATATTATAACTGAGGTTACATACAGTTAGATGTTGGATTTGTTACTTATGCACATTACAGAACACCCTGCACCCCAAATTACCTCGCATTTGTTTCCTCGAAGGCACCACATGCAGTCAGAACTTGGCTGCTGCCCTTTGTCATGGTAAACAGACTCAATGACGTGGGTGGCACTGGTTTGAAATTGCTCAGTGCATCCCCTTCCTCATCACTGACTTCCTCTTCAACTGCTGACTGAATGAGGTTGTCTACAGCCTCCTCCTTCATTTCCTGTTTCAGATGGTTTGATTCTGTGGGCTCAACCTTTGTACCTGCACTAACTGCAAGCCTGTCACTACAAGCATTCTGTAAACAACAAGTGAATTACGTTCACTACTTCCGAGGGCGTCTTTGAAAACAGCAAACATAAACTAATTTCATGATAAAGAAACTATACCATTGACATATTGGGTAATGCTCAGGGTTATTACTCAGTATAATCTGGGAGGTGGATGCCAATTTTTCAGACAAACATGAACACACTTAATGTATCAACCAACAAATGCACTTAATAAAATACAACTCATGACAAGTGTCAAACTCTTTCATGTTTCTGCAGCCGGAGTTTGACACTTGTCATGAATTGTATTTTACAAAGTGCATTTGTTAGTTGATGTATTCATTGTACAAATATGCACAGTATGAGTAACATAAAATGAACACACCTACCAGACTGCATTGCATATTAGCCCAGAAAACAAAGATACAGATTTCAATCACAGCAAAAATTTCAGCCTCAAGTTTGACTGAATATTTCTCTAAACTAAACCGTCAGAAAACAGTTTCACATGCTATTCCAAAATTTCTTAAAGGTTCTGGACATTTAAGTTCCATGTCCACAAACAGACCTCCAGACAATTAATACACTTAAATGTTAAAAATGCTCCAAAACAAAATATTTTTAAACTCCTTTTCATGAAAATAATGCCGCATTGAATACAGAACCAAACTGAGCTTTCCCAAAACAATGGTACTTACCTAATAAACTACTTGGTATCACATAACAGAAGACTGTAATTTCAACTTTACTTGCTGTGAGAACCTAAAATATCATGTTTACATTCTGTTTCACATTCCTAACTGCAATGGTTCATCACTCATGTTTATGTTCAGTATCACACCCATAACTGTAGTAGTACATCACTCATGTGTAAGTTCCATTTCACATTCTTAATTGCAATGGTTCATTTCTCATGTTTACAACAGTTTCAAATTTCTAGCTGTAATGGCCCAATTCTCATGTGTATCTCCAGTTTTACATTCCTAAATGAAATGGTCTATCTGTCATGTTTATCTTCAAGTGTTACATTCCTAACTGCAATGGTCCATCTACCGCATTTATATTCAGGTTTATATTTCTAACACAAAAGTTCATCCATCATGTTTAATTTCAGTTAAAATTATCCTACTTGCAATGGCTATGACCATAAAACTTTTACAGTAACTAGTAAGTTTTATGAATGGTGCAGTGTTTCTATAAGTTAAAACCACAAACATAAGGCAATTTAACTGAAGGTACATAGAGGGATGCTTCAAGTATTCCTTTGTCTTGTGTGTGTGTGCATGTATGTGCATACGAATTTTAAGTCATGTCAGCATCAAGGGATTTGTACCTCAGTAGATCTCAAGTTAAAATTCCCAATATTTAGCCAGGGACAAAATTAACTAAAGTTGTTAACTCTTAAATTGGCAAGGATGGTGTAGTCAATACAGTAACTTGCTGCAGGTTGGACAGTTTCAGGATCAACCTCCAGTACTGACAAGAGATTTTCTTTTCTCCACATCCACCCTGACTGGCCCTGGGGCCCACCCAGTTTCTTGTATAATGGGAACTGAGGCGCCTTCCTGGGTGTAAAGCAGCCAGGGCATGACAGTGACCACCCAATTCCCTCTAGCACTGAGGTTAAGAATGAGTAGAACTATACCCCTACTCCCCCTCAGTGCTTTCACGGCAAGGTGCGTGGTTACCAGTACATTCACTAGCCCCTAAATACAACAGACGAGGCAGAGACAAACATAGGTTAAAAGTACAAGGTAAAAAACAGAAGAACAGTGCAATGAATCATACAACAAAATATCATTTGAAACTGATATCTCGAAACAATACATATACGTGGTCTGTTCAAAAAGTATCGGACCTTAATTTTTCCCGCATAAACAAATCAAGCACAGGAAGTGTCCATCATTGTAGATGTGG
>Ga0123354_10010239_pt1 | contig 14435 bp, 6 predicted proteins | sample TergutLab28metaG_2_FD_97872 | JGI IMG/M metagenome (GOLD analysis project Ga0123354, IMG submission 97872) | Labiotermes labralis P4 segment gut microbial communities from Petit-Saut dam, French Guiana - Lab288 P4 | ecosystem: Host-associated > Arthropoda: Insects > Digestive system > Gut ... | reverse complement strand
TGATATAAATTTTAATGGATTAGACCTACGTATTTTTGCGTGTGTTTTACAAAGTGTATTAAAATAGTGTGCAATTAGTTGGTATTTTAAGGTAAAATTGATAATATTGCACGGTAACAAAAATGAAAATAATTGACGCTGATAATTTAAACTGAACCATTTACTGCGCAATTCAAGGCTAAGACAAGACCTGCGTTGTGCAAATCCCAAATATTCTACCATCCTTTGCTCAGACCGTTGGTAAGACTGCTGAAAGCACATTCCACCTTAAAGCGAAAGAATTTTACATGCTGAATTTTCAGTACGGCCCTTAAGACCCAATGTTTTAAGCCCGAAGCAACAGCGATATCAAATCAAATGCCCAAATCATGCAATACGAGGCAGGCGCTCTTCCACGGCACAACAGAAACCCCCATTCTTTGTCAACAGTCGACGAGGACCGAATCTTTGGCCAAACGTTGAGTCTGAATCATGGCAATGCGTCACCAAAAACAGCAACTTCGACAAAGGGATTTTTTGAGCGGCAAACAAATGACATTACAGGGCACGCGCCTGGCTAGTAAAGCAATTTCTAAGAATTTTCCAGACATGATAAAGACACTGAAAAACAATTAAATGCGCAAATAAAGCCTGAGCACAAGTTTCTTGAAGATGATAGCACTCAAGAAAAGTTGCTGATTTCTAATACGTTTGTTAATTTAACTCGGAAATAGCAACTTTTCGTTTTCCAAACAGCAATCTCGCTCAACTGTAACGTCTCAGCAAATGAACTCCGGAACTTGTATTTCTTACCAGCAACACAGACCAGTAATGTCGACCTAGGTTGTTATCTGCGTGTCCATTATAACATTATTACTTTTGCAACTGTTGCATGCCCAACTGCATTAAACTGGAGTGCCCTCTATGTATAAGGATGTGACGCATAGCCAGTACACCCTTCACAATACAAAAGCCCAACAAAAGTACTCCCTAAAGGGCCAGGAATGTAATAAACGGTACTTCGTCAGTCGGAAAGTGTGCACAATACTGGAGGGGCGTCGAGGAGAAGCAAATCCCCCGATAAATGGATAAGAAGAGAAGCGGAATAACGCAGTTGCTGGCACGAAGCCTGCCCGAGTGCAATACTGGGATATGTCCCACAGCGAGTGTTAAAATGTGACAGACTTAGGGGTATGTTAACATGAAACACGCGGGCGAGTGGTGAAAGGAAATAACTCCTACTACGACTTAATTTTGTATTCTTCGTGCAAAATAAGTCAACAATACACCTGCTGTTAGTATGCAAGCCGAAAAACTAGCCCGTCGCCGTGGGGTACTACAGTGGGTAGCTACCCAAAAACGTTCCCGCTTTATATACAACGCGAATATTCGTTAAATGAACCGGGCTTATCTCCAACAAGATGAAACCAGTTCACGCCTTATTTCTTAACTTCTATTTCCATATTTTTCTTCCAACTTACCCGCTCTCTTCCGTTCCCATTTTCCGCGTAAACTTGTGTACGAACTGGTTGGGCATGGTGAATGTAGTCAATGAATACAGAATTTCAGCCTAAACACAAGAAGGCAAAGAAAACATCGGAAAGCCGTGGGATGGATGAGTAAATCGTAAAGAAATGTGGCGTGGAAATGTGATTTGTATTTCGGGGCCGAGCTCCGCCGCCCTGTTTCCGATTCATTTCCCCAGTTGACAGGGACGCAAAGCCAAGTCCTGAACCTCACGTGGCTCGCAGCAGGGACCAGTGGAGGGATCTTGTAAACACGATCATGAATTCTAAGTTTCCAAACACAGCTGAGAATTTAACTAGACCCCGACTAGCAGCTATACCGGAGCTGTACTCCACAGACTTAATAAACGCATGGCCGTTGATTTTCTGTCAGTTACGTTTCACAATTTAGACGTTTTATAGTCTATACTCATCAAATATTTTTCGGATGACCAATCACAAGAAGGACGGGGCATGTATCACGTATGGTGGGCAGGAGAGGTGCATACAAGATTTAGGTGGGAAAACCTGAAGAAAACAGACCACTTGGAAGATCTTGGCGTACATGGGGAATGATAATAAAATGGATCTTGAAGAAGTAGAGTGGAGAGCACGGACTGGATTGGTCTGGCCATGATAGGGACAGACGGCGGGCTTTTGTGAATGCAGTAATGAACTTCCGGGTTCAATAAAATGCGGGAAAATTCTTGACTAGTTGAAAACCTGTTAGCTTCTCCAGGAGGACTCCGCTCCATTTACTTCTTAGTGATTTAGTTGGTTGGTTAGTGAGTTTACACTTCACACTTCGACGTACTAAAATCTGCGATAAATGGTGTGTGCGTGTGCGCGCGTGTGTGTGTGTGTGTGTGTGTGTGCAGTATTGCAATTATTTTTAAGAGTGACATCAGAGCTGATTGAGCAAGCGCAGAGAATTACGCATTACTGACAAACCTTTCAAACCACCCGTAGCCATACCGTCAGCTTATATACCACAACCCTATGTTATAACGAGTCATTTAACATGCCAATTTCGTGACTGACAACTCCAACAAAACACTAGTTCTAATTAAATACACTTATTACTTCATCATTCAGTACTCCAGATCAGTAAGTCCGAAAACACAAAAAAACAACGCGCGTGTCGTTTTCCTAATTTAAGATTTACAGAGCAAAATAAAGAGGTCAATGTCACTAATGACGCTTACGAAACCACATGCTGACTGTTCGAGTCACAAGTATGCTTTGTCTCATAGGAACACATTAACCCAGGAAGGTCGGTGATGTGATAACCCTCCAGACTGTGTTCCGGGAAGTACGGTGCTCGAATCTCGAACGAACTACCGGATGTGTTCACCCTCTCCAAAAAATGCTGCTATACTACTTTACATGGCAGCGGGAACAAACACATCCTTTCGAATCCTTACAAGCAATCCATTATCGTCTTCCAGTATCACTGGAAGTCACATGTACAGGGCTTCAGACTTGAAACAGCATCATTAAATAACCCGTGAACTAATTAATCAGGAATATAAAAACATTCTGCCGATCGCGGTGGCCGCGCTGTCTTAATTCGCAGGTCTACGGCCGCTCGCTTGCTGGGATTGCGGACTCGAATCCCGTTGGGGGCATGCCTGTTTGTCTCTTGTGAATGTTGTGTGTAGTGCAGATAAAGGCCTCTTATACGGGCCGATCCCTCGTCCAGGGAAGCCCTACCGAATGTGGTGTCATTGAGTGTGATCAAACACAACAAAGAGTTAAGAATACGAAAGAAAGAGCACTTTGCAATTGCACATATTTAACTCACTTGTTCTCTTTAAGGCTCAAATTTTGTATGCACACATATCAAAACAAAATGTAAAATTACGTACAAAGTGGTTATATATACGCTCTTGATGTCGAGAACTTCATTCCGACGTCGAGGAATACATGGCACACGGGTAGCAGATGGTCCACACCAGACTTCCACGTAGTCACCGTTGATATTTAAGCATTTTTACCTCCACGGCACCAAGGGCTCTAACTCGGCATAGAATAAATATGTATCAAGTATCTGCTGTCAGGAGGTGACAGCTTGCTCCACATCAGCTTCTGCTTCAAACCGCTTGACCCATACTTCTTGAGGTCCCCCCACCTCCGCCACCCCAAACCAAATATCTTATTCTTCTCTTGGCTCTACAATTCCTTACGAGTTTTGGCCTGCTCAACAATTTCCCTAAAGAGATATCCCGTGCTCAATATCCAGACTACGGAAAGGGTAGTCCATAATCTCCCAGCCGTAGCGCCGTAACCCGTCACAAGTCCGGTTGTCAGTATGGGACTTGCTGGCTTACATCTCTTTGGACTTCTTAAGAAGCACCTGGCTGGCAAGCGATTTGAAACAGACGTCGACGTGAGGCAAGCTGTCACCTCCTGACTATAGACACCTGACATCGATTTCTTCTACGCCGGGATACAAGCCTTGGTGCCACAGTGGGACAAACGCTTATCAGTTGCAACTACGAGGAGGTCTGTTGTGTATCCTCTGGCACACATGTGCCATGTAGATCTATGCACAAGTCAGAATAAAGTTCTCCGCAATCGAGTGCGTATACCTTATTTACTACAACTCTCTTGTGTAAAAGAACAGACCTACCACAAGAAAATGACATATTTACAAAGACAGTTTTGGATGGTATACATTACAAAGCCCTTGTTATATAGTTACTAACACTCCACAACTTATATATCTCGTCGCTAAGAACATTTTTCTTCACACTAAGAGCTGTAAATGTATGCTCAGAACTGAGGCTATCAAAAAGACGAACTTTGTGCTGTATGGCTTATGACACCGCGTAGCTTCGTAGGTGGTTCCAACGTTTCGAAGGAATATTCTACCCTCATCTTCAGCGTAGGAGGTGACCATATACGAAACTACACAGTGTCACAACCCATAAGGCATCAAACTGAATTCGCAATCTCTGGCCCGTCCTCAAGATCTTCATCTTTGGTATTCAGGAGTTGCTTCGACTCTTGGACCATGACGATGTACACAAGCTGCTCCGAAACGTCGGCAACTCTTGACCAACAGAAACGCCGTCAATCCCGAAATATTTAAATGCTCTTTACCGTGTTCACAAGAGCTCGCCACCTCGGTTCCTATCCTCAGCCAAATGAATCCAATACATGCCCTCACATTCCATTTCTCATAACAACCACTCCATAATATTCTTCCAACTACGCCGAGTCTACAAATGATCTTTTCAGGTTTTTCCAATCAAACTCCACGTGCAGGTTTCATGTCTCCCGCATGCCAGCTACATTCCTCGCCAAACTCATCCTGCTAACGCTGATCACCATTACAATTCTGGTGAAGAGTACGAATTATTAAGCCCCTCATTACGTAGTTTTCTCCATCCCCCTATCACTCCCTCTCCCTTATGTTTCAAACATCCTCCCCTTCTTAAATATCCATTTTCCGTCCCAATATAAAACAGATAAAATCGCAGCTCTCTACATCTTCGTCTTCAGATTTTAAACATTTCCAAGACCTCACAAAACATGAGTAATTTCAATCTCGTGTTATTGTTTCAGAGCAGACCATAACATGCCGATGTGAAATGAATGTAATCACAGTTTGCACACAGATAAATAAAACTGAATGAATCACTAGATAAAATACCTTTGGATAATAAAATGTGTATAATTCAGCAGGACTGAAATATACACTCACAAAAATACAGCGTCCTAGGCATACCGAATGACAGCAGTGATTGAAATCACGTACGTCTCAGATCGTTATGCCACCAGCACGCACTGTACTCCAGACATGATTTATTGCAAGGATTTCGCTCTGGCTAATCTGAAGTCTGTGATTTACTGCGGCCGTCAACCCCGATAGAAACGGCCGGGCGACGTCTCCAGGTCGGGCGGAGCAAATTAGAGCGCAACTTCACTTCGGTTCTCTCATTTCCTATTGGGCTGAAACTTTTTTCGTGGTTTCTTTAGTGGAACTTAACCGCATATAGACTAAGACTACATAACGTTCAATGACAGGCTACAGACAAATTTCTTCGTAGTTTATTTAGTGACAATGTATCATATGCGTATGTTACGTTGGGTCAAATAAAACTGTAAATTGGGGATGGGACACGAGACGATACAATCGTGACCTACTGCAAACTACGAAGCTCCATTGATCTTGATAATATAGAAAAGAGAGTCTTTGTCTCACAGACGACTCAAGCTCCCATTACAAAGACCAACCTGTTAATGACGTTCATGGAAATCAGCATGGTTTATACTGAGAAGCACATGAAACACACACACACACACATACACACACACTGTGAGCGAAATGCACATGTTTATAATATTACAGTTAGTGGCACGAGTAGAAACTACTGTAACTTAAAAGATTAAGCATAGTACAGGAATAAAAAACGGACAATCTGTCGAGCCTCGACCAAGGTCCAAACCTGGGAACTCTTCAGAATGTGTAACACCAGTGTTTGACGTGTACTTGGTTCATTTAAACTCTCGTAACTACATAGGCTACATTATCATTCCGCCAGCAGAAACGGAGAATGTAACCCCACTAACATCGAGAACCCTACCCGATAGGTCCCTGAGTAAACTAAAAAATTATAGTAAGCAGAGGTAAGCGACATAGAAGTCAGGGAATGGTTGCTATCAATAGGTGCAGAATCTTATGTCTTCCAGTTTGCTGACCAAAAATAAAGAGATTACGATATACAGAAATAAAATTTTGTGCGTTGTTTTGTATGGGTATGAAACTTGGTCGCTCATAATGTGAGAAAAACGTTCGCTGAGGGCGTTTGAGAATAGATTGTTTAGGAGAATATTTGGGCCTAAGACGGACGAGGTAACAGGGGAGTGGAGAAAACTACATAATGAGGAGCTTAGTGAGCTTTACTCCCCATCAAATATTATTCGGGTGAACAAACCGAGAAGAATGAGATGGGCGGGGCATGTAGCACGTATGGGAAGAGAAGAGTTTCATAAGGGTTTTGGTGGGGGAGACCTGGGGGAAACAGCCCACTTGGAAGGCCCAGACGTAGATGGATAATATTAATATGGATCTTCAGGAAGTGGAATGGGGGGGAATGGTCTGAATTGATCTGGCTCAGGATAGGGACAGGTGGCGGGCACTTGTAAATGCGGTAATGAACCTCCGGGTTCCATACAATGCGAGGAATTTCTTGACTAGCTGAGAATCGGTTAGCTTATCAAGAAGGACTCTGCTGCATGGAGTGAGTGAGTGAGTAAGTAAGTAAGTAAGTAATAAGTGAGTGAGTGAGTGAGTGAGTAAGTGAATAAGTAAGTAAGTAAGTAAGTAAGAGGTAAACGAATAATACGAGACAAGAGAGTTCATCCTGAGCGCTATGTCTGCGGCCCCTGTATGAGGATGGCCTTGAACCTAGAGCACATTTTTACAGCGCTCTTAACAACAGTCCGGAATTTACGTGTAAACTTTAATTTCTGTCATGTCGGCTAGCACAGACCTACATTTTAACTGCATGCCATGCAAAATTACAAGTGTTATTCGCAATTTTTTAACACCAGCAACAATACAGGACATGAAACTCTACAGGCGTAGCTTTGAAGGTTATTCGCTGGCCTCGAAGACAGGTAAAACCACCTGAAGTTGGGGCAAGTGAGACCAGTCGAAATGTGTAGCATTTTATAAAGCCCAATATAGTTTTTATAACAAAATACAAGCCTGGCTGTGTTGAACAAAAATTTCTTTCTTATTAAGTTTTAAAAACCACGATGAAATGCCTTCTCTAAAGACGGCCAAACCTACCGCTAGTAACAGCTGCACTTACAACCCAACAGACGCAATTTGTTGGTAGCCTTAAAACGTATCACGCCAACAGCTGCTGTTTTAAAGAATATATGTGTACGAGAAATTCTCCGCGCGTTATTCGCCCAAATGATACTGGTATCTGTATATATACACCACCTGTACACTGCTCCAGTAGACTGTACACCGTGTTCGCCTCTGTAAACACATAACGACCTCACTGACGCATCTTCAAGCTAGGGTTACTACCTAAACTGCCTGCTGCTGAAGACCCACAACAGCCCCGAACCGGCATGATTTTGCGACATTCCAAGCCCATGAAAGCACGTTAAGCATGCGGAATCTGCACGTGGGAGTCCAACGTTTACCAAATCCACGTGTATTACACGTGCCGCAATGGACTCCTCCAGCCATTTACATTATGAGCGTAAATGAACTGCTACCCGCACTTTCAATAACTAATAACCCATCTGGGTGAAATTAGGGACATAAGAGATCGACGTAACGTCACTAAGCAAGTTTGAGTTTCGTGCAAATCAGTGCAGCAAAAATCATGTTTTACTTCGGGAGCGAATAAAATTCTGCCCTTCGTCCGATCTGGGTAACGTTCGGTACAGAAGACGTCCACAAACGCTGGAAGTAACTGCGTTTCGTGTGACCGCCACACGTTACATGGGCGGCGTAAATACATTTCTGTCCGTACTTCACAAATTCAATGACCGATTTTGGTGATATTCGGTATGAGAGGTGTGCGCGTAATGCTGCTGAGCATTTGTGAGTCCCGTAAAAATCGGAGGAAGGAAGGGCGCAATTTTCTTCCCGGCTTAAATAAAATAACACGTGCGCGTGTGCCGTGAAACCGTGTGACATTTTAAAGTTAAAAGTCTTTACTAGGTCACGCTGTATTTTTTTTTTTTTTTTGCTGAAGGTACCAATAAACTGAGAAGAATTCCTGGATCGAACATTCGACCCACGTGATTGCATCCCACTCGCAGCACGGATGAGTGTCCGCGTGTCCTGGTAGGGTCCATGCGTGGACATCGACGAGAAATCTAAAATGATACTCTTAGTTCGATTAATTACACGGGGATCTTGGATCATAAGAGGCCAGCGGACTTAAACCGTGACAGGTAGAAGAAGAAGAAGAAGAAGAAGAAGAAGATGATGATGATGATGATGACGACGACGAGGAAGATAAAGAAGAAGAAGAAGAAGATAATGATGATGATGATGACGACGACGACGACGAGGAAGAAGAAGAAGAAGAAGAAGAAGAACATGATGGTGATGATGATGATGATGATGATGACGACGACGACGACGACGGTGAGGAAAGTGAAGAAGAAAGGTGATGATGATGATGATGATGATGATGACGACGACGACGACGACGAGGACGACGACGACGACGAGGAAGATGAAGAAGAAGAAGAAGAAACTGAAAATTTGGGACTATATACGGTATGAAAGACAACAGCATTTGTCCAGTGGCGCACACGCGATCACAAGGGAAAGAGAGGTAAGACAAGCCGTGAGAAAATGGAAACCCACAAGTAACAAACAGAACCCCCACACAGTGCTTACAGCATTCAATAGGTACTTGTTGGGGTAGAAGTATAGGACTGCAGAAAAAAAAACATGTTATACTTTAGTCAATTAAGAGTCCATTTTACAAGAAGAAGACACTGGGAAGACCCATCTCCATTCCTGAGAAAAATCATGTAATGAATTGTGACTGGGGTGTCTTCAATTGGTTAAAATACAAAATTATAAGAAGTCAGAATTCTTAATTACGCATGACAAGACTCGCTCGTAATAACACACTTCCGCGGGAGTTTCGACCGTTTAATTCACACGCTACGGCAGCTGCGCCAAGGCATGAATGGGGAACAATGACAACGTGCGAGAAGGTAGAGCAATGTCTCCCACTAGGAATTAGTCTGACCTCGACACTAACAGGCAGGAAGTGCTGATTATCAGTGAGCTGCCCACATGAATTCAAACTAACCCGCCGGCCGGCTGCTTTAATGCCGAATACCACGTCGTATCTAACGACTAAGATCGACAGTAACGATCAAATTTACAATTAAACAGCCGTAATACTTAATAGCGCACAGTGGAAATGTTTATAAATAAAGATATGCTACTGCCAAAAATTTTATCTTCGTAGCAATAAAATTCTGCTCTTAAAACCAGACAAAAGAAGCCCGTTTCATACAGTTCCAGGCATGTCAGGAGCAATGGAACACGTGTCTGTTCGCAATTTGTCACACGCAGTGTCTAGTAACTGTTAATTACAAAATAAAAACCACCTAGGTACACAAAAATGGGTGTAAACAACACCCCTATTTTATTCCGACACGTTTCGGTCCTGCAGGCTAATCAAACAGAAAAACACTGATGGTCCTGAAATTCTAACAAAATGTTCTATAGTATACCAACTCATTTAAAAAGTTAATCTTGTATAAATGTAAATTTCCCGATAACGATCCTGCAGGACCGCAAAATGTCGGAATAAAATACGGGTGCCATTTACACCCACTGAGGTGTGACTGTATGGTTTTCGTTTTATAACTATTACAATTCAGATACGGAGTTATCATGAACCAGTTCAAGGTCTAAATAGCCAATCTGCAATCAACGGCCATATGTTCAGTTTGTCATTTGTTGCCGTCCCGAGCATGGCAGTTTTATCACAGACGTCTGCATACGCCGGGACCTCCCGTGACAGATGCAGTGCTCAGGACAGCGACAAAAAAAAGCACACGTAGTGTAAACTAACTCTTTAGAACTCGAAGATCCAACACCTCTATTACCAAAGTACTCCACCGGACACGATTCTCAGCAAGTCACATTATCACAGTCTACGTATCTATAACCCATGTTCATGCTATCCACTCATTCCTTTATTGTGCTTCAATATTATTGTTAACTAACATGCATCCTAACCAAAACTCTAGGCCTATACGCATCCACGTCTACCAATCGAGCCAAGTACATGCCCAGCTCTTTGCAACACCCGTAATTCCTGTACGCTAGCTGTGCTGGTTGAGGCGCATAACTCAGGACGTTCTTAGCTATGTAGCTACCCAAACTGCACAATCAAATCACACCTCAGTTCTGAGCACTTGAGTCTTCGAGCGTTTACAGGAGAACTAACTTAAGTAACGCGTATTTCCTTCGGCAGTATGACGCCACATTTCGCAGCCAAACAATGCTTCTGGCAAACGTCCTCTTTTAGGTACAAACGCATACACTACATGGCACCGTCATTTTCGAAGTAAAAGGGCTTTCTTATTGCCAAGCAGCAGCAACTGCAGCAAGAAAAGACTGTAGCTATAGCAGTACAAAATAATGCGATCAGGACAAGTACGCAGGTAATTTCGAAGGCCTTTTAACTTGGGTGATACAAGCGTTTGAAACCAACAAATAAAAATCTTGGGACCTAAATTCAAATTCTTCCGTGCACCACCAGCAATTGATGTATATTTATAGCACTATTAGATTAAAATCTTTTCGTGACAAAAGATTCTGACGTCGTACGTTATCGAACTGTGGCCTTTTAACATCATGACCTACTTTCATAGGCGTAATTTGGCTAACAGGAATGGGGAGAGGGGCAAAATCGACCATGCGTATTAGGAGTCAAGTTAGAAAGAGGGGAAGGCTTAGTTTGAACCGGTCCTTAACATACACACATACACCCTTTCTCCGACTCTCGCCCTGTTTTTTATTTGCATTTGTTAACTCAGCAGCCGAAAAATTCTTAGGTAGAAAAAATATTGGGGGAGGGGGAATTCCCTCCCTTGCCCCCCACCCAATTTATGCCTATGCCCACTTATTATGAAAGCGGGGGCCGTTGACTTTGACTAAGAAAAAAACTGCACGCTAGTTATTTCATGCAAACGGGTACCAAAAAAGGGAAGATACCAAATGACACGAACTGAACTTCCGTTTGTAGTGTTAACATTACAGGCGCATGTTGTAATTGTAGTAGTTGTTCCGCGTTTCAGTTTATTTCAAAGGACACCTAATGCTCCGTACGCGAGATACAGTTCCTCGTTCTGTTCACCCCGTATCAGTTGACAACCTAGGCTGTGTTCAGAAGCTCGTGGTCTACTGTCAACATTTCAAGGTCCTACAACAATTCTTCGTCGTGTATTAAGAGAACAAAATCTTCCCCAAATTCACTTCAATCCAAACACTCCGTCTTAAACAGCCCTTGAAAAGAACGGCGTAATTTATTTATTAACGATATTTCGTTCCGTCACCTCTGAACAGAAGTAGGTAAAAAGGAAAGCAAACCTGCGGTAACCGGGGAAGTGATTATCTGGGATTTATTATCTGAAGATGTATCGAAAATTATGAGGCGTTACACTTTTAAAGTTCGACTGCTATTAACAGCCTTTCGATGTACGTACAAAAGAACTTCCGTGGGATTTAAAGCGTGCATTTATGGTTGCGCAAATGTCTCTTGCGTTTCGCACACTCCTTAAAAGACGTCAAAGCATTCGGTGCATTGGGATCAGCCCTTAAAGTCATTAAGAGCTGAGGCGTCCAGGAAGAAAACCAATCCCAGTAAGACAATGGCTTGCGGGTTGCAGGGTTGTAGCTGAGAATTCGTGTCTCTGTGTGTGTATATGACGCTAAGTGAATGGAAACGACAAACCAACGTTTCGAGACAACGCAGCGTTCTTTCTTCGGTGGTAGAAACGTCCTAGCAGATTTCGGAACCTGAAGATTCGGTCATTACGTTGCCTCGAAGCGTCGCCTTCCGACTACCCGTTGGACGCAGCATCATATTCCAGGGCATTACTGCACGTCCGATGTGCTACTATTGCGCTGCAAACGCCACGCATCAATACTCCCGGTCACCTAGGCAACACGCTGCACGAAATCCTTATCAACACATGCCAGACCTACACCAAAAGTAATCAAATCACAGGATGTTCATTTTATTCTTGCCTTACTGCCTGACGACACTATTGCACCAAGTATGTGGGCAGGAACAGTATTTGACACTGAAAACTTGCTCTAAGAGGCTCATTACAAATCCTGCGAACCACAAACAAAATACTAGATACAGTCCACATAAAAGAAACGTCTTGTACATTAAACTTGCTCACAGTTCACACTTGCAGGGACTGTACATATCAAAACTCGGATCGTGGTATCCGTGTAGTCTGGTAGGCGACGGATATTTCGGAGAACACGCTGTCTTCACAATCAGGAAAGCAGTGACTAAAGTTACACTTTTGCGTATCTTCACTACGTGTCGTCTGAACTCTTCAACACAACATAAAAATCAGGTCACACAGTAAAAGAGACGGACATTTCTCTCTCTTCTGGAATCGCAAATTCTATATCAACTGCGACTATTATAACCAATATTTCTTAAGCTTATTTTCTCTACAACTAAGGAAATTTTCGGTCTATAAGAATCTTACTCCAACACCATCTGCTTACTAACAGCAACAGAAGTGAAATATTTACACACACCTGGCAGAGAGTTGAGTTTCGTAGTTGCATGTAGCTGATCAAGAAGTTCCCCTTCTTACGAAACCAGAATGTTCATTACCGTTATCACAAAACTGGTCACTGAACTGTACTTCATCTAATTCAACACCAGCTCATTTTCACAATCGATTTAAGGACCTATGATACATGTTAATATTACCTTCCCCTCTCTACATACTATTCCAAAGCGTTCTTCTGTCTGGGCAAAATGATGGTGTTGTCCCCGTTCGTAAATAAACACGTCACCCCAAAAACTAAGTTAAGGGTAAATGGAGGTACCACTCCACGCATTCTTACCCTCAGCATCAGCCACAGGAAGTGGCTACCCTACCATTTCGGTGGCTCTACCCTCTGGAAAAGAGCCTCCGGCATCCACTGGACAGGAAGCCCAACAGCAGGTACGGAAATGGCGTGAAGAGAGGAATTCTTGCCCCTGTCGAGAGTCGAACACCATCCTTCTAGTCTGTAGGCTCTCACTATAGCGAATGAGCTATCATGCTCGTGCTCTCCTTAAACCGGGTTTCAGAATTACTATGTCGCCTATATCCGCACGCGTTTCCCCCGTCTCCTTATGAATTAATTGGTTCTAACTCTAAATACTATTACAAATACGAAGCTCTACGTCAAGCAGTTTTTCCCATACACCCTTCATCTTTATTCACGACGGAAGTGTGGCGATGTGAACTGTGCAGGCTCTATTTATGGACCAGTTTCAGCATTTAATTTGCAGAGTAGAGTTTCCTACAACCCTGGGCTAATCCGGCAGCATCCAGACGACTCAGCAGGAGGGTCTCTAAACTCAACATCCACCCACACAGAAAGGATCGTCTCCCACATTGCATCTCGTGCAGTCAGCCTACAGCTGTCGCATAAAAAAATACTCTCTTGAGGCACAAACGTCAGCTCCCTTCCTCTTCCTGCAACATTTGCTCCGGTTCCTCCAGTCCACGTAGCCCTGCCAACGGAGCAGCGAACACCATTTCTAGTTATAATTTCATCTGCAGGGACAGATGTAAACCATCAACAAAAATCACCCCAGATGTTCCCTCAAAATGTAACTTCACGACAGGATATACACTATGGGAGGCCTGGGTTCGACCCAAACCAGGACACGTGGGATTTTTTAAGGACGAAGTGGCAAATGGGTCACTTTTTCCTCCGAGTACTTCGATTTGCCCCTTTCATTGTCATTCAATGAACGCTCCATACTCGTTTATCACTTACGTCGCATCCTTAGCAATTGACAGCGTCAATAAATAAACACCTCTTTCTATTCCACTCTCTTTGTCTCTCCTGATAAGACAAGAGAGGTTTATCATGTACCTACACACTGTTAAAAATGCACCCTAGGCCTCAAGGCGATCTTTGGGCAACGTGCGTACAGTTAATCGATCCTTGGAACATTTTCACTGTCCAAACGCCCAGCCTTCGATTAAGTTCGGTAATGTGGACGTACACCTGAAGTTGTCGGGCAAATGTATTTTTGGGTCCTTTTGGTACAAGACCGTCTCTGTGGTCTAGTGGTCAGAGTTTCTGGCTACAGATACAGAGGTCCCGGGTTCGATCCCCAGCGCTACCAGATTTTCTGAGTAGTAGTGGGTCTGGAACGGGGTCCACTCAGCCTCGTGAGC
>Ga0123354_10010236_pt1 | contig 14436 bp, 11 predicted proteins | sample TergutLab28metaG_2_FD_97872 | JGI IMG/M metagenome (GOLD analysis project Ga0123354, IMG submission 97872) | Labiotermes labralis P4 segment gut microbial communities from Petit-Saut dam, French Guiana - Lab288 P4 | ecosystem: Host-associated > Arthropoda: Insects > Digestive system > Gut ... | reverse complement strand
TGGCAGGAAGCAAAAACAGAGCCCCCCCCAACACCCCCCCCCCCCCAGTTGAATGGATAGGCCTGCAAGTACTTTGTGTTTGTACATTTTTAGTTTTTTCTATAGACTTCCATACAACAGGTGTCCCCTCTCCCCCCTGAGGTTACATAAGCTGTGACTTATGTAAAGTCATAAAGTCAACCCCCTCATGTATACTTTTCTATAAAATAAATACACAAAATTAAAAGGAGACTAAATATAATCTTAATGCTGACAAAATAAATTGTCATTTTGGTGACATTACATTATGTTCATAAGGTAAAGTGACATTACATTATGTTTGTAAGGTAAAGTGACATTACATTATGTTCGTAAGGTAAAGTGACATTACATTATGTTCGTAAGGTAAAGTGACATCACATTATGCTCGTACGGTAAAGTTCCCCAAGGATCAATTCTAGGTCCTCTGTTGACCATCATATATATAAATGACTTCCCCTGAGAATAAATTCTTTATCAGAAACTGTATTATCTTCTGATGATACTAGTGTCATAATTTCAAGTAGAAATTTGAAGGATTTTTGTTCAGTGTCAAATTTAGTTCTCTCTCATATGATTAAATCATTTGCTGCTAATAATACTGGTAAATTTCTAAATTTAGATAAAACAAATATAATGAAATTCATAACAAAGAATTCATCACATTCTACATTCCATATTGGTTATAAAGAAAAGTGTATAGAAGACAGAGTGAATACAAAATTTCTTGGTTCACAAATTGGTAACAACATAAATTGGAGGGTCCATTTTGAGGAAAGATTCCTAAGTTAAGTGCAGCATGTTATGCTGTTAGGTCAATGGTCCCTGTCAGTAAAATGAATTTACTATGCATATTTGACATTCAGAGGACCGTGCAGTGTGACATATTCTTGTAATAAGAGCCAACGAGATATACAATTTCTCATATTTATTTGACAAAGTACTACATGTTTTGGACAGACCCACTGTCCATCATCAGGAGTACCTCAACACTGTATACATGAAATAGGTATTTGTCATGCTGGTTATGTTGGCTGTCTGCTGGCGTGGTCCACCATGCCAACAGACAGCCAACTGAACTGAGATACTGCTGATGATGGACAGTGGACCTGTCCAAAACATGTAGTACTATATCAAATAAATTTGAGAAACTGTGCATCTCGTTGGCTTTTATTATAAGAATTACTATGCAAACTTTCATTCTATTATAAAGTATGGAATCTTGTGGGGTAATTCTTCTGACAGTGGGAAGATTTTCACTTTGCAAAAGAAAACCATCAGAATTATGGCTGGTACACAATCCCAGAACCTCTTATAGAAGTCCACTTAAACAATTAGGGATTCTACCTGTTCCATGACAGTATCAACTTTCATTAATGAACTTCATTATAAATAATCAGGAATTTTTCAAACAAATTCATCTATACACAATACTAGGAATAAGCATCATCTTTGTAGACAAAATTACAACCTATCTTGTTTTCAAAAAAGTACATTCTCTGCTGGCATAACAGTTTTCAACAGTTTACCACCCAGTGTGACAATCCTCATGAATGACAGGGCAAAACTTAAAGTAGCCTTAAGAAAATAACTACACACACATTCCATTTATTCTCTAGATTTTTTAATGTGTAAAAAGGATTTATAACATTTTTGTAAAATGTCTGTAGTATTTTACACTGTAAATTGGTATTTGTGTATTTATGACTTGTTCCACATCCTACTGTCTTTATGACATGTTTATGGATCCATGGAATGTATGTGTGTGTGTGTATGTATGTACATATGTATGTGTGTGTATATGTATGTATGTATGTGTATGTGTGTATGTACATATGTATGTATATGTGTGTGTATGTATGTATGTTTATGTATGTATGTATGTATGTATGTGTATATGTATGTACATATGTATGTAAGTGTGTATGTATGTATGCATGTATGTATGTGTGTGTATGTATGTTTATATGTATGTGTGTATGTTTGTATGTACATATGGAGCTACATTGTATATGTACATACATATGTATGTATGTATGTACATAGTACATACATATGGAGCTTCATATGTATGTATGTATGCACATAGTACATACATATGGAGGTATGTATGTACATATGTATGTATGTGTATGTGTGTATGTGTGTATATATGTATGTATGTATGTATGTGTGTGTATGTATGTATGTATGTATGCACATATGTATGTGTGTGTGTATGTATGTATGTATGTATGGAGCTACATATGCACATACATACATATGTACATATGTATGTATGTATGTATGTACATAGTATGTACATATGGAGGTATGTATATATGTATGAAGGTATGTATGTATTTTCGTATGTATGTATGTACATACGTATGGAGGTACGTATGTACTTATGTATGTATGTTTGTATGTATGTATGTGTGTACGTACGTATGTATGTATGTAAGTATGGAGGCACGTATGCATGTATGTGTCATTACTGGTGACATTACATTATGCTCATAATGTATACTGATGTTATTGGTGTTATGAAATTATACTTGTTATGTAAACTGTCATTATTTGTAATATTACATCATACTCATAATATTGGTAATATTACATTATACTTGTAATGCAAACTTCCATTATTTGTCATGTTTTTTTTTAAAATTAATACACACCTGATCTAAGAGACTGCATGCACACAGTATGGCACTCTCCCTCAAGAACTGTTACCCCACTGACAAATTTACTATGACCAAAATTTCCGTTAGGGCTTTAAGGCAATTACACTTTGCTTTATCTCAGCAGTCACAGGATTGTCAGTATACAGACATAAGCATAACAAAGATATAAATGAAATTATATATATATATATATATATATATATATAATGTTTGGTGGGTGGTGGGTCAGATTCTGACATATGGTGAAGTCAAGTAACATAAAGGCTTGCAAAGTGGAACCATTAACATAAGCTGAGGAGTGTCTGTACATTTATCACATTTTCTGCCCGCAGCATTACATGATATTTCATCTGACTGCACCCACCCCCATGTAAAATTTGCCCATTAATTACGACTGGTATAACAACACATAGCAGAGAAAAGGTTTGAAGCCAGTAACAGAATGAGAATGAATTATAGGCAGAGGTAAAATGGTTAAATGCCTACAGTGATTCATAAGGATCCTGGAATATGGGGGACCATGAAATATTGCAATGGGTTGCTCTGAAACAGACATGTGTCCGTGCTAAATGTGAATGTAAAGTAAGAAGTGAAGGTAAAGTCGTCACAGCACAAATCATGAAGGAATGTAGGCAGGGAGCAAAGATACAGCTCCATTGGGCACTCTACAGAGGTACATGGTCACCTGCATGTACTGGCTGAATGTTCCCAGGAAAGGAGCTCCTGGTACCTCTAAAATAAAGGGCTATGTGGGTTCCAGAGCCGGTCTGGATGTTTTGGAGAAGAAACAAATCTGTTTCCTGTACCTGGCATTGAGCCCCAGATGGCCCAGCTCATAGCATAGTCACTATGTGTACCCCTGGCTCCTTTCTCAAAATCAAGTTGGTACCGTATTCTGAATTTTTTTGTGAAACGCATTATTGAATGGAATCCTATCAACTGCAGAGACAATGCAACTTTAAGTAATCATGAACGGCAAATAAGAGGGGAAAGACTCTGCAAGACATCAGAATTCACAGAGTCACAGCAAATGAGATGAGCATGTCAGCCACTTCTAAATGACAAGCTGTAGGAATATCAAGTGGCAGAGCAGCCAGGAAACAACTGACACACCGAGAGGGTTTAAACCACATCTTGTTTAGGAACCAATGTTACTCAGTGATATTACATTAAACCATAAATTACCTTCATTTTTGCAGCTGTCCTTTCATATTTGAAGTGAAAATGCATGAAAGGGCAACATTTGAAACATGTAACAAGGTAAAATTGTACCAGAGGGAGTGGAGGTACAGCTCCATTTATTCTTAACCTTGGCACTAGAGGGAGATGAGTGTCCAGCTTTAAGATCTGGGTGGTATGCCCGCGGGGAAAGAACACTGCACCCATTGAATAGAATGCTGGGTTGGCCCCAGAGCTGGTGTGTATATCTTGGAGAAGAGAAAACTACATTGTTACTGCCAGGTGTCCAAGTTATACCCTAGTGAATATTCTGATTACACTATCCTGGAATTCTGAGCGTGTTCATATTCTAATCACTTCAAATATTTGTAGTATATTTACAGCATCTTAGTTTTGGTTGTGATCCAAACACACATTGCAAAATCCCAAAGCAGTATTTGTACTACACACACATTGTGTAAAGACGCCAGATGAAAGACAGTGGGTACACTTTGCAGCATCACTCTGGGAAACTTTAATACAAGTAATACTGGTATGTACTATTTCAAAATTACAGATTTACCATACCTTTAAATTTTTCAAGTAACATCTACGAGTAAGTCACGCAGTTCAAGTATGCAAAATGATATTATTTGCCAGCTGCAATGACACTGCATGCAGCTGCTTGTAGTCTTGAGTCCTTTGAACATGGGAGGGGTTAGTCAATTTATTTCACCTACAGTACCAAGCTCTTATAAGTATGCAAACTGGGTACAAAATACTTCAAAGCAACAAATCTTTATAAATATAGAATAATTCAGTTACATTCATGTTAAACCATTAGGGCCATTTTTTCTTTTACAGTTTTTAATCTATAAAAACTGCAACTTATCTAGTTATTGGGCAACATGCTTAGGCTGAAGGCAGAAACAAGGTGAATGAACCATATTCATGTGTAGCACATGTGAAATTGGAAGTAATATTTATAGTTGCATTTGTAGCTATAATTCAAGTCATCAGATTTTGTGTTACAGATGTAAAACACATTCATTAGGATCAATATAAGCTATAAATATAGCTACTTATCTTCAAGGAATTTTGATGACAAAGACTCCAGTCTTCTGGGATGTGGTTACAGTTCTCATGTTCTGAAGGACTGTAAGTCTGCATCTTCAGCATAGAGCACCCCAAGAAAAATTCTTTGATCTTACAAGCCTTCAAAACTTCAGGAACTACTCCACCAGTGATAAAGTGTCACTTCCCAGAAGATTTTGATCTTAATCGGACTGGTCTCATATATTACTGTTTTCCACTCCACAAAAACATGAAATCTGTTATATGAAAATTCTAGTCCAATACATTTGTTCTACAGTTTTACTAAGTTCTTTTATGAGAATTTGCAATACTATGTACACAGTCAAGCATGGCTTTTAAAATAGATGGAAGCATTTGAAACAAAATTTCACAGTTTCTGTGCATAATTGATGGAGGAAGCCACAGTTCTTCACAAGGTCTTAGCTGCTCAACTCCTGAACAAATTCTCTGTCAGTCATGGGAACTCCACATTTCAAGGACATGTTCTGAAGGACCTGCCACTAGTTCCTACACTCCCAATGTGTCCAGTCCACACTGTCCCATCTGTAACTTCAAAACCAACTCTAGTATTATCATCCTACCCACACCAATGTGTTCCAAGATACCTACCTAGAAAACTAATGCCATCACATTCTAGAAGACAGCAAGCATTTTGCCTTCAAGTTTTTTTAATATTTTACTATGTATTTCTCATCTCTACCACATGCATACCCCAAACATAATTTTTAATTTTGAGGTGCGTCATCCCCGTTGTGTTGGTTCAATAACAAAGAATTTTTGTGTATTACACATACAGTCGAACACAACTATAGTTCACCTAGTAGTACAGTTGGAATACACCTACATATTTCGGCCCTATATGTGGGCCATCTTCAGGTTGTGATTTAACTTACAGAGCAGCTATACAAGATGTGTGGGGTGTTCTTTGTGGGTATTGGGGGTTGGGTGGGTGGAATGAGATCTCGTTTCTATAGTGGGTACCATGACCTAGGGCTGTTACAAGTGAATTATCATTAGTTATTTATGTACATGTCAAGGTATGTTACTATTCTTATGATAAGGATATGTTACAATTAGTATCATTAGTAAAAATTGGTGTCAATATACTTAATAAGTAGCATGCTATAATGCTATACCGTTATAGTTCATACGTGACACTATGATATTATTGCTAGAGTTTTATGAACTATAACATTATAGCATGCTAGTTTTTAAGTATATTGACACCAATTTTTACTAATGATACTAATTGTAGCATATCCTTAGCATAAGAATAGTAACATACCTTGACATATGTACATAAATAACTAATGATATTTCACTTGTAACAGCCCTAGGTCATGGTACCCACTATTGAAACAACGAGAACTCATTCCCCCCACCCAACCCCCAATACCCACAAAGAACACCCCACACATCTCATACAGCTGCTCTGTAAGTTAAATCACAACCTGAAGATGGTCCACATATAGGGCCGAAATATGTATTTGCATTCCTACTGTACTACTAGTTGAAATATAGTTGTGTTCAACTGTATGTGTAATACGCAAAAATTCTTTGTTATCATACCCCAACCAGCCCATCTTCCCTTATATGTCATCCTACATATGCTTGGTCAGAGTACTGAGTATGTAACTAAGAAAGACTGACAACTGGGTCAGACACATTAGTCTACTATATGCTGACAATGATAATTTATTTTACAAAAACATAAATACAGTAAAGAAAATCACAAAAGGTTTAATACTCACTAGCAAAAAGTTGGTCTGGAAGTAAATGCTTAGAAAATTAAGGTCATGTTCATTTCTCTTCAAAAGATTGCAGGACAAAATCACAACACAAGGCAAGCTAGTAAACCCTTTGAAAATGTGGCAAAGTTCAGATGTTTGGGAACAGCAGTGAAAAATCAAAATAACATGATAATATGATGGAATTAAGAGCAGATTAAATTCAGGGAATGCCCTGCCCTGCTGCTATTCAGTTCAGACTCTTTGGTCCTTTCACCTTTCAACCTCAGAATGTAAAGATTAAAATACATAAAACTCTAATTTTAGCTGTTGTTTTGCTTGAATGTAGGATTTTGTCCCCCAGCTTGATGAAAGAACATTGGTTGTAGGTGCTTAAGACGAGAGTACTGATGGCCGTATTTCTTCCTTTGAGGGAGGAAGTAACAGAAAGACTGAGACATCTGCACGGTCAGCTTCAGTAAATATTATTAGGATAATCTAGTCAAGGAAGATGAAAGAGGTCAGGGATGTGGAATATATGTGTAAAGGTAGAATTACATAGAGGGATTTGGTTGGTAAACCTGAAAGAGACCACTGTCAACTGAAATGGCCATGTGCTTCCACATACTCAGATTATGACAGCAGAATACCTTCCATTTGTTTGACCAAACTTTGCGGTCCTGTGAATAGAAAGTGTGCCTTTCTTCCTGGAAGGTTCCAGTTTAAAAGCCAGGGGCTGGCTCTGCTAATTGAGGCTCACTGTGGTTTAAGCAGTGCCTGTAGGCAAATGTTGGGCAGTACCTTATGTTATGCCAGGTACTGTACATCTCTCTATGTTCAACTAATTATTCACTAATTATCTGACAATTATATGTTGTATACTCAGCACTACTGTCAACATTATCAAACCCTAAATGCAGAAAATCTTTTCCAGATATACGGTCTTGACAGTAGCACTGCTGAGTTCATGAGACTGTTTCACTACATGAATGGTTCCTTGCATTTCAGAGGATTGGGAACCACTCAACCATTGACAACAGCATCATAACCCAGAAGACTGAATCTGAAAAATAACCATGGACATTACCAACACTATTACAACTGTAATGTACTCACAATTCGGTATCCAGTAAACATGACGAATACATTTAAATAAATAGTGATTATTATGCAGTACCTCAATAATTAGTATACAACATTTCCATGACAGTCACTGGCATCTACTGCCAACTCTTACCCCTTGACATACCAGTCACTGATGTCTACTCTGTGACAGACATGTTGCCATGTCAGCCCTGTGTGTCTGTTGGTCACATGCAATTTGCACATGAATGTGTCCACTGTACTTATCGCAACACCTGTTGGTGGTTTGTGTGTTGCAGCACTAGTCACTGTCATGCCATACCGCCACAGTGCAGAGTGACACATCTCATTGTGAATGGGAGAAAATAAATACCATGGTGGCAGTCAGCATGTTCATCATGTCAAATATGACCTGCATAACTCACCTTTCAGCTGTGATTAAAATGTTATTGAGAAAAAAATGAATCACCTTTAGCACTCTAGTGACATGAACATATACAGCACAATTCTGTTAATTCGACTTGCGTGGGTGGACAGTTGCTGAATTATCGAATATCACAGATTATCAGATGGTACCTATACTGACCTGAGTTGTCTACAGGTATTTTTTTGTTACCATTCCAATACTTGGGCTGTACATCTAATCAGAGGAGTATTCAATTTGGATGTCTCCAGCTGCTGGTCCAAGGTCATCAGGGCCTTATGTGTTTTATGGAGTCTTTGTAGCTGCAGGCACTGATGGAGCAGGGGACAAGGGCTGAAGGAGATGCCCCATTGGTCAACCTACAGATAATCTTGGAGGCCTTTATGAACATGTCTATGAGATCTGCCTGTTTCACTAATGCAGTTTTTTTATGGTAAAAAGCAAAACTTTCGATCTTGGGACTACTCCCCTCAGGTGGTGGATTTTCAGATTAACAGACATTGTATTAAAGGAATTTTGCTGTACATTCTTTGGTTTCAGAAATATTTGAACTTTGCCCCAGAAATCTCTCTGCCTTTCCTTGAAATTAACATATTTAAGAAATTAAATATTTGTAAAGCTCTTTGTACCAAAGACTATTCACCCTTTCCAGCTGAGGGTGTCAATTGATTATCACCATTTCTACATCCTTCCACATTTTTGCAATATCTCTCGCACAGATTACCACATATATTCTTGAATGCTCTAAGGAACTCTTCAGATGGTCAAAAAGTACAGCTGCAGAATCCGTTAATGTTATGTACCAAGTGCCATCAGTTTCTTGAAAGCTTTGCGAAATTCTGGGTTAAATATGGTATAGATGACAGGGTTCACAAAGCTGTTCATATACCCCAGCCATGTGGTAAGGATGAAAGCTGTAACACCTGGTGAACAGTTTGATGATAGTTTGGTGCACATTGCATCCAGAATGTTGCACGTGAAGAATGGCACCCAGCAAATCAAGAATACACCTGGAACATTCAAGCATTACAGAATAACTAGCATGGCCATGTAGGCAAATCACTTCTAAAGATTTGGTTTAGTTTCTAGTGTTCATTCTCATTGAACAGGCTGACCCTTAAAGCTGAGGGCACTACTTTCTTCTGAATCATCAGTAAACAATGACACAGCGTCATATTCCAGAAAACATCAATCTTCAGCCACACTGCTTTGACACCTTCCAAAGTAATAAAATCTATTCCCTTTGTATCCTAGCAATAAAGGCCAGGATTTAGCAATTGTTACAGTGAATATGCTTGGAACTGGACAGCCAAGACAGTGTGGTTCAGTTTCTGGTAGCGGTAACAACTATTCCCTTCTCCAAAACATCCCAAGTGGGCATGAAGCCTGTCTGGCTGTCTATTATATGGGACTCTGGCCTCAGGGACACAGCAGCTAGGAAGGGAAGATGTCCACATGTGATTTCAGACTTCAGCCACAATATATTGAGATCTGAGCTCTTTTGGAATTTTACACAGCATACTGATGTTTTGGGACAACCTATTAGTCCCATCTTCAAGGGTCAGTATGCAACCATCATTCTACGCTTTGTAAAGTCCCAAAAGAGCGCAGATCTGAAGCTGACCAGTTACCTCCTTCTAGTGCTAAATTTCAGAAAGACTGGAGCTATAACTCCATTCCCCCATATATCTATGTGGAATGCACAAGGACAAATTTGCATTTACCTAAGAACAGCAATATAATTGAGCATGGGATCATCTCTGAGAATGACAGAAACTGCATAATATTATGGAAAAATTTCAACTTGGACTTGAACTGATACATATTACAGCAAAATTAATATATTTTCCCAATTTGCCATTGCAAAATGAACAAATGTGGTAACTTGGCACTATACATAGGAGAACAGTCAGCTTCACACCCTGAATGCTGTAGCTTTGGGAAAGATTCCCTGATCCCTGCTGAATATTAGCCTGAGTGAGCCCTAGAGCTGGTCGGTACACTTTGAACAAGAGACAAATCTTTGTACCTGCCATTAATCGAACTTCCGAACGTCCAGCGCGCAGCCCTCTCACTATACTGACTCAGCTATACCAGCTCCAAAAAGAAAAACACAATATACAAATGACTGGCAATACTTACCCAAAACAATGGCCAGGGTTTTAGTTGCTTTGCGTTCTTTTTTAGCTGATGATTTCTCCCGTTTCTTGCGACTTGCTTTGTTGACTTTATAAATCGTGAATCTGGAACTGGCCGTACTTTTGCGTTCTTTCTTGGAACCAGTCATCCCTGTGCTAGGGGTCTCCTCCTCTGGAAGTTCCACTTCTCTGCAAGGGCGAATGGACGGGCTACCCTTTTGTACTGGACTTGTGGGCTGCTGATCATTAACAGACGCTGCTCCATTCCGACCAACCTGTGATGGTGGGGTAATAAAATATAATAATTATATATATATATATCTATAATGTACCACAGATAATGGACAGTGTCCAACATGGCATCCATATAATAATGCAACCAATATCACAAATATTTTGAAAGTAAAATAATTTCTACTAGTATTTAAAGATTACTTTAACTCACTAATACTTATGTCATTTGTTGATACAATATGTACATGTGCATGTTACTAAAGAATTTATGTTCAGATCATAATTCAGAGTGAATAGGGTAACAAGACAGGCAATGTACATACAATATAAATACAACTTGTCAGTCAATAACACAACATTTAATTTTATATACAATAAAAATAGTGTATTGTCAGGGCGACATGTTTCGACCTTTATTAGGTCATCTTCAGGCCCTCTGGACTGCCTCTGTGGTCTAGTGGTCAGAGTTTCTGGCTACAGATACGGAGGTCCTGGGTTCGATCCCCGACGCTACCAGATTTTCTGAGTAATAGTGGGTCTGGAACGGGGTCCAATCAGCCTCATGAGTTCAATTGAGGAGCTACTTGAATGAAAAACGTAGCGGCTCCAGGTCTAGAAAACAGAGATTAACGGCTGTGGGGACCCGTTGCGCTGACCATGTGACACTCCTCTATCTGCAAAAGTTGGCACTAACTTCGCCGACCGGCGGCGGCCGCTCTGTCGGTATAGTTCGCGTGCGGACTAAGGCCATGGAGTTTAGTTTAGTTTCAGGCCCTCTGAGAAAGCAGATCCAAGAGCTACCTATATTTCAATGCATTGTGGGATCCCAAATGCTTACAGATTGTGTTATATGACTGTAAAACACATAAGTTTGTATATGTTGTAATGTGTGTGACGGTCTGAGCATTAACAGGTTTAAAATAATCTGAGATGGTGGTAAATAAAAACCAACTGTTTATAAAAGACTGTATAAAAATTCGGTTTTACTTTTAGTTTTTAAAATGTGAACTTTTTTATGGCGTGTTCTGCATATGTTGGTGGTATGAGGAACTGATGGTTTATCTCTCTTCGATGGTGAGAAGACAAGGACACATTTTCCTTCCTGTGAGATTAGTTATTACTTGGTGGCATTGTCATGTGTTCTTGCAAACTAAATGGTCTATGTTGATCTTTTTGTAGGGATGGGTTGGGTTCGCTGTCCTGTACTCGGTGAATACGATATTGTTTCATAGCATTGTATTGATTTTTGTAGACCTTGGTGGTGGAGGTGAATGGCCTGATGTATGTTGTTCAGTACTAACTAGTATCACTGTGAACTGGAGTGGTGATCTCTTGTGACTGAACAGTCACAAGAGATCACCACAAATGTAGAACACACCATATAGAAGTTCACATTTTAAAAACTAAAAGTAAAACCAAGTTTTTATACAGTCTTTTATACACAGTTGGTTTTTATTTACCACCATCTCAGGTAATTTTTAACCTCTTAATGCTCAGACCATCACACACATTACAACATACACAAAATTTTGTGTTTTACAGTCATATGTTATGATATGATATGATATTTATTTAACCGCAATTGGGTTGACACCCGGTGGCAGCATTGTCTTTGCTGAGTTACATGTCCTTGAACATCCCCTCCAGCTTTGAAGTGAAGCCCCCACCACACTCCTGCTTTAGCTTTGATAGCATGCTTTTCTCTGCATCCACACTGGCAGATTTTCCAACAAGTAGCCGCTTTGCGAGATCCTGTAAACATTCAGGATCCCACAATGCATTGAAATATAAATAGCTCTTGGATCTGCTTTCTCAGAGGGCCTGAAGATGACCTAATAAAAGTCGAAACATGTCGCCCTGACAATACACTATTTTTATTGTATATAAAACGAAAGTGTTGTGTTACTGACTGACAGGTTGTCTTTATGTCATAACACTTCAGGGTGGAAAACATTAAATGTACATACAAGGTAATATTGAGGTACTTCAACACAGCCAATGCTGCGGTGGAGAAGCAAAAAGTTATAAATATTATGAGAGTGTGTCTGCCTTCTTTCATCTCCTCTGCACTGTATAATATTTCAATCTGTGATCTGTCTGGCTGTATCACGTTTTTCCACATCATCTCTTGAATGGCATTATTTTCAGAAAAAGAAGTAACTAAATATAAACCATGTATTTTGATTTTCTCCATAAATTTCTCTGAAATATTCATTCTACGAAAATTCAGCGAGATATTATCATAAATGTACATATGTCTCATGTAAAGTAACCATTAGTCTTTTCATATTTTAATGAAATTTGAATTATATGGACAGATTTAAAAAAAATCAAATATAAAATTTCACGAAAATTTGTCTCATGGCAACCAAGTTGTTCCATATGGATGGATAGACGGACAGACATGACGAAGCTAATGCTCGCTTTTTGTAATTTTGTGAATGCACCCAAATATTATTTGATATACTTGCATTATATTTGTTCTATCCACACAGCTTCACTTTGAGCCACTATGTGTCACTATTCATTGATGACAGGTAGAACTGTGTGTCAATTAGTTTCCCGTGTACAGACCCTGTCTGACCTTCTAAATACTTGGTCACAGGCACAGTTTATATGAAATAATACATGCCGGTATTTTCATTTCTTTTAATTCTTTAAGTTGCTGGGGAGAAGGGCCGAGGATCATCAATAATGCTTTTGTGTAGATGGGAATGATTCAGTTGTGAAGATGTCCACATGCTTCATTAAATAAAGACATACAGAGGAATGGATATATAGATCCACACATTTCTAAGCATCACACTGGACGAGAGCTAGTGGTCAGTTTCACGTTCTGGCCGCTTTAGTTAAGAGGAAATGGTCTGTTGTACCCACTGCGTCAGAGGCAAGGTGGGCTCCAGAGCCATTCTAGATGCTTCCGAGAAGAGAAAAGTCTCTTTCCTCTACTGAAAATCGAACCAGGGTTTCCCAGGCTTGCAGAATGTAACCGAGTTTCATGCTGTGATGTCATCAGAGCAATAAGTAGCACGTAAGAAGAATACATACATACATACGTATGTATGCTTCATACATACATATATATATATATATATATATATATTCATTCATAGATCCATCGTCTGCGCAAGTCAGATTGAATGTGGAATTGGTCATGAAAAGAGTTAAATTGCAATATACAATCGAGTCAAATCAGTAAGTTACATATTACATAAAATTAGTAAAAACATGATAAATTACAAAGAAAAGATCATAAACACACACAACAGTCCAAAGCAACTATATGAATTACAACATAATAAAATAAGTTAATAAGAATGTCCATATGTCTACATCGTTATGACCAGCAGAAAGAAATTCCTCAATGGAATAAATGGAATTTTTAACAGGGTAGTCTCTTTAACAACGTCTTAAAGATATGTATGCTGTTACAACATTTTAATATACGTACAGCATGTATCAAAATGATTCGAGCGGTTGGGAAGTTGATTATATTCACAAGTATGGTGAACAGAATTATAAATACTGGTAGAAATGAAGGAGTAACTCTACAAGTTTATGATATATGCCTACAAATGTTTCATGTGTGCACCCCTCGTCACAGGGCACACATCGAGGCGATAGTCAAATTCCTGCCATACTCAGATCAGCAAGTCAGGTGTAATGGTCTCCACTTACTTACTTACTTACTCCATGGTGCAGAGTCCTTCTTGAGAAGCCAGCTGGTTTGCAGCTAGTCAAGAAATTCCCCGCATTTCATGGAACCCGAGGGTTCATTACCGCACTCACAAGCGTCCGCCAACTGTCCCTATCCTGGGCCAACCCAATCCAGTCCACAGACCCATATCCCACCTCCTGGAGATCCATCCTAATATTATCCACCCATCTACGCC
>Ga0123354_10010235_pt1 | contig 14436 bp, 6 predicted proteins | sample TergutLab28metaG_2_FD_97872 | JGI IMG/M metagenome (GOLD analysis project Ga0123354, IMG submission 97872) | Labiotermes labralis P4 segment gut microbial communities from Petit-Saut dam, French Guiana - Lab288 P4 | ecosystem: Host-associated > Arthropoda: Insects > Digestive system > Gut ... | reverse complement strand
TGCTCAATTATTCCTCTCCATGATTTCCTTTCCTGTGCCTTCTGTTTCCAATTATTTACTCCCATCTTCCTCAAATCGTCTCTCACGTCATCATCCCATCTTAATCTTGGCCTTCCTTTCGGTGAAAGTAGGTTATAGAAGTAAGAATTTCTGTTAGGTGGGCCAAAACAACAATGTGAATAATTGGTCTTGCTTTTGTTGAGCAGGACACAATGACTATGTTATAATAGTGCAAGATGATTCCTTCAGGGTAGAACTACATTTGTCTGCTGCCAGTAGGAAGGAGATATGGCGTATAGAACTCCTGTGTTTTTAGTCTGGAGCACTATGTGTTTAGCCGAAAGTTAGTTTCAGCGTCTCCTGTGTGACACATTATTCGGTTATAGTAATGGTGAGTTAATTTCAGTCAGATAACACAACTATAATTGTATGCTAGATGATGGTATTTATTAGAAAAGTAAATAACTGCATGTTTCGGCCTAAAGCGGCAATCTTCAGGTTATCGCAATTACAATTTTGCTCAAAGAGTGTCATATGTATGTCTGTATTGCATAGTGATGTTGAGATCTCATCATCGTATTACGTGTTACAAGTACGTTTATCTTGTGGAATGTCTAGTGGGTCAATGAATGGTGGGGTGTGGATCTCCTTGGTTGGGTATGTATTGGTGGGGGAGGGGGTAGTTTATAGGGGCCGTGATATAGGTGTAGTGCCTATGGTTCTCACGTTGGGTTGGGATGGGAGGTGGGTCTCATTGACCCACTAGACATCCCACTAGATAAACTTACTTGTAACTCGTAAAACGATGATGAGATCTCAACATCACTGTGCAATACAGACATATATATGACACTCTTTGAGCAAAATTGTAATTTTGGTAACCTGAAGATGGCCGCTTTAGGCCGAAACGTGTAGTTATTTACTTTTCTAATAAATACCATCATCTAGCATACAATTATAGTTGTGTTTCCTGACTGAAATTAACTCACCATTAGTCTTTCAACACACAACGGGGATGACACACCTTAGAATTATTCGGTTATATTTGGCGAATATTGAAATTATGTATGCAATTACGAAAATTCAACCAAAATTTACTGTCTATTCTTAAGATGGAGGAACACATGCTAATATTACTAAATACACAACATCTTCTCCCAAAACAAGCTGAGTTTAAAACTGCCACAGTCTGCAAAACATAACGAATTCAGTGTCAATATAATCACAACCGAACAGAAAAGTGAGTTTTTTTTGTACGAACTGGGCTATTGCCATTTGCAAGATTAATAACAGCGAAATATGTAAAAATGGTGATGCTTAAAGTGAATTGTTACAGTGCACAGCGACTTTGCTGTACCTGAATACGTATAGACTAAATTATGAGTGCAACAAACACAAGACAATATGGGCTTCAGCGAGCGTACAATGAATTTTAATTGTGTGACCAATAGTATGCATCATAAGATGCGTCAGTATTTTCATCGTACTTCAGTCTGGACGTTCTTAAACTGATGCTTTGAACACAGTCATGATAATATTAAAATTTATTTAACAATCTTATATAATTGGGTACTGAAAACTGCGTATTTTGTCAGTAAACAAAAGCTAGTAAGGAAACGCACAAGATTTCTTAGTTAACTGTTGAGTGCGTGACGTAATGAAAAATGAACGAGCGAGGATGCAGCTTACTACTGAAGGAAAGTATGGTACAGTAAGTGAAAAAATTAGATTTAAAGGTCAATAATCATTATACTGGGCTGGACAGTCTCTGACGATTCCAGGAGGTTGCGGCTTCCAGGTTTCAGACAGTCGGCATATGAAAGTCTTAAGTTTGTCAGCCCTAGGGATCGGCCGCTTTTATCCCCCAGGAAATATTCCCGGTCCCATTCCTTTTAGGAGTTGAGTCGACACCAGGGCCACTTTTCGGCCGGAAGGATTAAGAACCCGCGACCTTCCGGTTTGTAGCCCTGTGTCTCAACCAACCGCGCCATTGCGTGCCCCGAATAAACGTAAATTAATTTGGAAAAAGAGAGGTCAAAAGCTGCAAGAAGGTAGACTGTCAAAATTAACATATAATCAAGAAGTGGTGGCTTAGAAGTAGATAGAACGAGCGGTTTTAAGAATTATAAACATTGGAATGATCTGTTATCTCGCCATCCTCTCCGCCGTCCTTATTGGCCCAAATGCTGTAAATCTTGCTGTATAATAGACACACGTTCTCGTCCCGAACAATACAGTATAACCACGAACCTACTTCAGCAAAACTGATGAATGAGGGAGTAGGTTCCTCTGAAAAGTCTGAAAGGACGCATTAAACCATACGGTGTGTAAACACAAACGACTCTCGTCCGAGTAAGAATCATCGTCCAGATTTGAACAGTTACACAAGAGGTATTGTTTGCAGCAGGGAATGCTGAAATAAGAAAGAATAAAGGGAAAAGGGGGTTAAATATATGGGGGGGGGGAAACTAACTTGATTTTCCGTTTGTTATTTCATTGTTAATATTTAGCGTCGTAAAATAAAGGAGAGGGTAGCTGCAAATTTATGAAATGATTAATCGAGGAAACCCAATTAAAGGGCAAACATCTAACTCAAGATTTGAACCATGAGCTAACAAATTCTCACACTTAAATATTGGCTGGTTACAAAATGCCAGGGATAAAATAAAGAAATGTAAGTTTGGAAGGGGGTGTTTTATGGATGGGGTACATTAAAAATGCTATAACAACTTCAGTATGAAAGCCTGAGGAGAATGTACTACTTAAAATACTTCCGAGTCAAGGAGAAAATAATCCTAAAAATGATTGTAAGGAAATAACATGTAAGAATATTGAACTAATACACTGCTATATAGTTCAGTCCATGTTTATAAGAAGTGTTGCAGCCTGTCTTCCAAACTACACTCTTATCATATTACAAAGGACCGTAATTTTGAAGTTAAAAATGTTTCAATCCTTGACATTCTGTTTTGCGTTGTAAAAGAGATATCATATATGAACAGAAGAGTAATGGAAAATATTTCCAGCTGAAGACATTGCCTGTATTAATCATGCACATTTCATATTGATCTTAGCATATCTTAACTAATGAATAAGGCATTATACTGAAATCTTTCTTATGTATCTACATTTTGTCTGCCAATCCTCTAAAAAGAAATAGAGCAATGGCTTGTCTGTAAAAGGTGAGCCCTCATAAGGCTCAACTGGTACATATAAAACTTAAAATCCATTCTAATACAGACAATGAAAGCACTGTGGATTTATTTCTTCTTTTCGAAACATTAGGAAGGTCCTCGCGAAAATATATAGATTACCTACAGTGTTTTAAAAAGCTTCTCAACGCCTCATCACCAGAATGATGTCATTTCCATATCACTTAACGGTCGTTTCGCACTTCTTTTTTTTTTAGATTCGGGATAGAACATGATTTGGTACACAGAGCATATTGTCTGTGGCGGAAATCTGATCAATTGTGATTTAAATGAGTCTTTTGTGAGGGAGAGGCAAGTGAACATTGAACGAACTGGAGGGGACAGTGAAGATGACAATACGGGTATTTTGAGTGGAGGGGGTTGTAAAATGGGTGGCGGATTTAAAGGAATACAACATAACGGCAACACTTTCTGAAATGGAGAATTATTTTAGAAACGTTAATTAGTGTTAATATACATATTTCTAATTATTCTTCTTCTTATTATTGTTATTAGTTTAAGATTTTTCTTCCTCCTGTGTGTGTAATTAATCGTGCGTAACAAATCAAGCGGTTAAATGTATTCGTAATTTGAAGATGAAGACTATTGTAATAAAAATAAAAATTGTTATACTATTGTATTAGTTTTGCATTTTCATTAATCAGGACTTCCGTAATTTAAAATAAATGTGTATTATTATAATGTTCAGCACAGAGAACACTTAATCTTATTATTCAGTTTCTACACTCACTGCTCATTCAAATTCAGCTCCTTGATAGAATGGGATCCTTATTTCTGTTTACAGACACGATTTGTGGCTGCCACCTAACACTAAGACAATCTAAGTCTTATAATTTTCTTGAAAAAATTATGTGTCTCAAAGACACTGGAAAGATTATTATCAGTTTCACAAATGCCGAATACTTTTTCTCTGTTCATGTTTGAATCCAGTCCAAATACACCTCTTTTCTATAAGAAGTACTATTTGTTTTCCTCGTCCACCCGCCTGGTAATTCTAAACCTAGTTTTCCAACAAGACTTGTGTATGTGATATTTTTTCCTCCACGTATGCTACACACCTCACGTCGTTTGTTTAAAGTCCATATAAATTATTTCTTTGCTCTATGACCACCAAAACATGAATTTGTGTATGGCCACATATGTATAATGTCGACAGGAGATGAAAGTAGAAGGTTGGCCTGACGGTACCCACTGGTAAAATAAAGGAGGGAGTCGGTGTGAAAAGTGCCAATAAGTAGAACTATTTGATGCGTACTTAGATTACTTAACAAAGTGTCTTTAACTAAATAAAATGTATGGTGTTAAATAGAAGAACGAATTTAAGTGGCTAATTAGATTAAATGAGAAAGGAAGAGTTTGTGGATTATTTTATGGATGTCTCCCAGTTTGATTGAAGATATTTAAACAGTTATAAAAATTCAAGTCAGAATATCATTTTCAGAACTGAGATTCGTAACACGGACTAGGCAGCTGCAGTCAGTCGCAGTATGAGAGTAGACAATTTTTGTCAGAGGCCGCCCTCGTTGTTTGTAGCTTCCACACAACGCGCCCGGAGGACATTGTGGCATTTGTCCATAAATTCGTCGCATACTGATCCTGAGTTACATGTACTCATCCGCAGTATACATTTTAAGTCAATATGCTTAATTTCAGATATGTCACTGAACACAAAGATATGAAAATCTGCCTAAAGTAAGGGTTCAGTTACCTAAAAAAAATGAAAGCATGAACCTCTTAATTTGATCATACGTGTTTGAAGAATAAATTTATGCATTCCATTGCCTTACACCAAGTACATTTGCTCTTCCAAAGCGACTTCTCCACAGATTGCGAACTAATGCTTCCGCTATCAATTTACAGTATCCTCTCGTTTCTTTCAGGTCATTCAATAGCTATTTACGTCTTCTTACTCGTCTTCCCTTCACTATCCTCCCTTTATACCTTTCCTTCAATATTGTGTTGTGGAAGACAGTTCCTATGCAAGATGTAACCTGATGAAGGAATACGGAGTATACTAAACACGTCTGTAGCAGTTCATCCGCATTTTGCTTCAAGTTCGGTTAAATATTAAGTATAATCTCTACAGAGTCAGTAGCCATGAGATAGAAAATTGTACTATGAAATGAAATGTCTGTGTTCTCTCAAGATACTGAAACCAGTTTCGAGCTTCTTTTCTTTGACTTCGTAGTAATTAACTAAATTAGAACGTCTACAATAAGCTATCCCTTGAAGAGGAAATGTAGCCTTATTGCCAGGCATTGATAGCATGGTATAGTTTGTCTGTAATGCTTCTGAGAGATGGATCTGCGGAGAAGAATGAAGGTATACATCTTCTTGTTTTATGCGGTCCAACACTACAGCGTCGCTTCGAAATAGGTAAGTCGTATAGCTGAAGTACCCTTCCCCACGCGCAGCAAAAAGACAATTTTATTATGGCTAGGTTTTCCTCTATTGTATCAGAATTAAGAAATTCGATTGCGCACATTTCTAGACGACTGCACGCATAACGAAGCGTGAATTCTGCTGGCGACAGCATGGCGACGAGAACAGCATTATCAAAACGAGAGAGGGAATTGCCGGAGTATAATGGCTTTGGAAGGTCAGTCACGTGTGCAGAATTGAGGAGCGGTGATAGTACTGCGTCGTCATATTCAGCTTTCAATTGACAAATTCAGATTATCCAAAATGACACTTGTAGTGGAATAAATTATATTAAAGTCTCTGTGCATGTCGTCTTTCTTTGCGCGATGATTGAAGTTTTTTTTTCTCCTGTACGTATCCTCTACGAGATAATCTGCATTGTCGGACACCCAGACACCCCATTATTTGTCCTGTGATCGTCAAAAGTCTATTTTTGAAAAGAGTTCTGAAAGGGAGTTCGGAAACCACGTGTTATGTTCTTGTTGGTCAGGCCGTCCGTCATTACAAAAGTTATTCCAAAGTACTGAACATAATTTCTTCAAATTCAACAAGTAGGCTGTTTCAAGTTACTGGAAGTTATCCCCTAATATACAGAGTAAGAAGCCACAAATAGCCGACAGTAGGTGTTTCCCAATCTTGGGGATTGATCTTTGGGATTACACGGATTTTTGGAACGGCGTTAAGCACATAACAAGAACACGGTAAATAACTAACATTGATTGCGGAAATAGTAGCTGTGACGATCGAAGGTGGACAATGCTAGTATAGAATCATGTTTTATTAAGGGCTTGTACTGAGAGTGTTGTCTCTTCCTGTTCTGCTGTCATGGTCCACGTGAATTAAAACCCAGTTCAGGGGTGCACAAATTATTCAGAATTCTAGAAACCACTTTGAAATTCTAACGCCAAAAGGTGACGTAAGTTAAATGCCATATTGACGACCTACAAGCTATTGGCGCCACCGGAACCAGCTTGGTCCCTAGGACGTTTTGCACCCATGACCTAGAGGTTTTTCGAGACTTTCTTTGCAAAAGCGAACTGTCCAATAGAGATTGGTTTATTGGTAAAATGAAGCTTTCTGTTTCACAATAAAAGTTGCATGTCTCGACCTTTAACACTATGATGTCGGGCTACTGTTATAAAATTATGCGCGAAGGGCAGAATAGAAAATGTATCATTTTTAATTTTCTTACCTTGTATCTTTAATTATGAAATACAGGAGTTTTACTAAAATGTTCATATATTGGTTGCTAGTAGTCTTATAGTACAAGTATTATTTATGAGATTGTTGTGTCTGTTTTAATAGATGCACCCTTATGTTATTATTACGTTTACTTTTTTTTAGAAAAACGTTATCTCTAGTATTATTATTTTATCATGAAGACAGGGAACAATCCTCTCCTAAAATCGTAGTGTTTTATTCACTTTTATTGCCTTTGAAACAACAAACGATGTACAAAGTCCATGAAGCTAATGGTTATAAATACATTCTAAAGTTTAAATTAATTTCGAAATAGGATGCAGCCATAATTAAATATTTTTTTCACCGCCTTTTATATCCCGCAAATGTTGATCTTTAAATTGAGTCGACATTGTGAAATGGGTACATAAAATTAAAGGGATTTAAAATACATTGCTGACTGAACTAAATTCGGCACCAGCTGCTAACTGTTCAACTAGTCATTAAATTCTTCATTTCAGTGGAAACCATATATTATTTACCATGTTTACAAGATTTAAGCTTTGGACCCTATTGTCACAAAATCGAAGCCGATCCACGATTTCACGCTATCATTGTTCTTTATATATTTTCATATTTTTCCAACATTTGCCCCATAGCTCACATAGATGCTTTACTGTTATTGAGGAATTCCGATTAAAAGTGTCGCACGCTCATATTTTTCTACTTTGCAAAAAATATTTTTAAGTGACTAATTTAAATTAGGTTATTTTATTCCTATTCTTGTACAGTTATGGAAAATAGAGGTAAGCTAGACATTTCCCTGTACACGACATGACGGTATGTGGGTGAACGAAGGTGCAGGTCCTCTCTTTCTGAACTTGGACACTAGACAGAAGTGAGCGGCCAGTTGCGGAACCGGTCGCTTTGCCCCAGGGCATAGAAGGAGGTCCCAGTACAAAATGAGTACGAAATGCAATGGGCTCCACAGCCGGTATGGACTATTTGGAGGAGAGAAAATTCTTTGGCTCTGCTGGAAATCGATCCACCATCCTCGATCTTAATGTAGTCACATCTATAGGTCTGCCACAGTTTTCAAATGAGAAAATACAAAGGTGTTAGGTAAATGGAGCACTCTAATACTTGGAACGTATTCACAAAGAAACCGAAGGGCGAAAAATCAGAAATTTTTATGGATGTATATGGAACATCTTGACCGCTATCTTGGCATCTTGCACAGAATGTGGTGTTCCTAAGTCTCCAAACATTCTTCTTCATAACGAATCGATGGTTTTATATCTGTACAAGAGGGTGAGGGAAATTCGCCCTTTAAGACACTCCTCGAGGTTCCCCGCGACCACCTTAACGACATCTCTAACCCAGGAAACCTTTTCCTCTTTTCACGCTCAATCCAGCTTCTGCATCCTGATATTATCGACGCCATGGCACACATGCGTTATTATGTCTCTCAGGGGGACGAAGAACATCACCACACACGCGTCTTACATCCGCCCACATCCAGGGGATGTACTTCTATCTTTTTTTCACCGTTGCTGTTGACTGTGTGTACACACATGCAAGTATGGATAAACAGACAGTTAACGCATCTGAAAAGGGAAAGGAAAGGACGAGGAAAGATGTGTGAGAAACGTATGTGTTTCCAGGTGATACAGCCGAAGAATGTCTTTGGTCTCGGAGCTACATTACTAGATACTAGGGTTCTGTTCGTGTAAGCCAATGTGTGATGCCTTCGATATACTCACAATACCTGATTTGAACCATGAAGCAGAATCCTTTCTTTCCGGTCTGATGTTGGCACAGAGCATTTTCCAAACCAAATATTCATTTGTATAATAAAAACAAATTTTTGTAGACGGCAAGCTAGTAGAATACTGATCTAACTTAGAAGGTGATGGTCATCATCTGGTACAGAAAATTTCCGCCTGTTTTGTGACGTAAAAATTCATTCTCAACACTCACAAGGTGTTTTATTAAAATCTGACAAGAATAAAGGATATTTGTTATGATGACCTATGTACACTGATGTTAGTATCTCACGTAATTCTTCTTTAAATGAGAAATGTTTCAGACATAGGTTTCAGAAAAAATGAAAATCCGTATTTTATGTTAAACAAGCTTTCTCCGAAAATCGTGCCGTTTATGAGATAATGTGGAAAAATGTGGTACAGCCAGACAGGTCACAGAGGAAATGGAGGAAAAAATTTCTGAAGACTGAGGATATCTCAGAAATCCACCGAAAGGAAGTAATGGAAATGGCTATTCGTAAGTTACTGCAAAATGCACGAGACAGATTTCTACAGCGACAGAAAATTTAATATCGTATGTAGACTGGACAAATATATCAATGTGCTCGAGGATTATGCTAAAAAATAATGATACTTCAATTAACAAATCGCTACATTTAACCTGTAATAACTTCTCCTTTGATTTTACGATCTATAGAAACTTACCTGTTAAACATTATTGCGCGCGCACGCACGCACGCACACACACACATATGAAGAGCACATGATTTTCTCTTGATTTAAATATTCATAACACAGAAGACCAAAGAATACAAATTATGAGGATTCTCCGTTTTCTTTTTGTGAGTCCTTAAGAAAAAGATTACTATATTCTGGAATGTGACGCCGTGTATATGGTATAAGCTTGTCACTAAATGGGAGACATCTTTTCCCCATGTCGCCGGGGTATGCTTCACTCATACGCACTGAAGAAGGAAGCAGCATCTTTGCGCGATGTATCGGTGCGTGCGTAGCAGACTATCAGACGTCATGTTACAGAATACCGTGTTTTTATATTCGCTGCCTTGAGAACCTCAAATGTCATTCATGATGCTTCCTCTTTCGTAGTTATAACCCTTTGTTCTCAAAATCCTTCAAACTACTTTATTTGTTAGACCAAAATTCATTTCCGTATAAAAGACACAAATGTGTTTCTTCTTTCGTAAGAGCATCTGTAAGATAGCAGATGGACTCGGAAAAAGCCGAGAATACTTTAATGGGTCTGTATCATACCCTGAACCATGAAACTTTACTACAACTCGATAAATCCTACTACAACTCACTGGTTTATTATAAGAACGTCACTATAGTGTCGCACTTTACTTAACAAGAAGTCGTTTGGTGTCTACTGGTATGTAACAAGCGAGAAACTTGTGGATATTTCGTGGAAATAGGAGGAAGAATAGAATAAAACGCATTTCAATAAATAACCATGAATGTCGAACTCAATTGTTACCAAGTAGTGACGTAACACACATTTAAATATCAGAGGTATCGTAACGGAAGTTTTTTTATCGTCTTGATCCTGAAAATCTTAAAATTTTTACTTGCAAGTTTAAAACTGCTTGGCCTTTGAAGATGATACTGATAGGCTGTACCAAAACGTCCGTACACAACTGTCAACATAAGCTGTGTAACAAACTAGAAAATCGAGGACCTCAGGAAAACATCCCTTAGGGATTGTTAGCAGAACTGGAATATTGAGGCTGTGTATCTTCGAGAATGTGTTTTTATCATTGAAGGAAAGTTTATTCTCGTGCAAACACATCTGTTGTTCAAACTGCCTAATAACTGATACGTGCATTTATATTCTAGTTCTTTCCACAGACACACTCGGAGGATAGTCTTCTTTAGAACATTATACTACTAACAACTTTAGCTGCTGTTTTCATTAAGCAAAACTAGCTTCTTCGGAAATGTTATCGAGAAAGGGTGAAAATTTGCAGATGTAAAAATCTTTCATTTAATATATACAAGATTTCCCAGCGTGTTAATTCCAAATACTGTGTTCTCCCCGGCACGTAATTCTCAAACACTGTGAAGTTTTCTCTTCCCTCGGGCTGAGAACATAAATGTGTCTCATGATACATCCGTAAAATGTTTTGGAAGACAATAATAAAAATTTTATTAGTCAAACACAACAATGTTTTATTATTTATTTTAACTTATTGGTGATAATTTAAAATAAATAATTAAATATTATCGTGTTTTGACTGAAACAAATAATTTTGTTATTATCTTTCAACTCTATAAAACAGCGGGATGTCATCTACAAAAATCGTAGAATGTTTTCTTCAAATTCATTCGGCGCCTGCAGCAATCGCAAAAGTTTCACAAGTTCTAATCGACATAATGGGGGATTGGCGACTAAAAATCTCTGTAGCCTTAGTACCATATTCGCCGCGCTCGGAGGGGAACATTTTGTTTTTAGGTTATGGTGTTAGTTCTTGTTTATATGTCATCTCTTGTGTGGTCCGTATTCCATGCGTTAATCAAAAGAATTAAATGTCAATACCAGCAACTGCGCAATAGTATTTTGACGTACGTCATGATGTTTTATTATAGAATGCCATGCAATGAAAGTACGTTAAAATAGTACTTTGTGCTTTTGGCATTTATATTGTAGTCGTATTTTTGGTTTATACACATTTTAGTGTTCTTTGTCCCGAAGAGAACCATGCTGCCTACTTTTTCAGAGGGATCGAATTTTCTTCCACCCCATCACATCAACATTCCATCCATCCATACATGGCGCTAAAACCCCTTCTGGGCCTTGGCCTCCCTCGTAAGACGCCTCCATCTACCTGAACGCAAATTCTTTTCCGGGGTGGGTTTGTCACCCCACAACTGACCCCCAACCTGGAGGACCAAGGTGTCCTTTCTTGTCTGGGTCATCACCTTTGACCTGTCCAGCTTGGGTGACCCTGCCAGTAGCTACGCTACCGCCAGCATAGCTCTCAGGATCATTTGACCACACAAGCCCAACCACTACGTCAAAGTAGGAACACCTTCGGGGGGACATCAACATTTACCTGAAATAATTCAGTCGCCCTAAAAACTGAGGCAGTATATATATATATATCCGAAACCTCAGAAAAACAAAGCAAATAACCCAAAACATGACCGTGATTTGGAGAAGAAGCTTGGTACATTTAACTTAAAAAAAGTACATCACTGTCCTGAAAACTGATAGATCCTCTTTCCAAACACAGTGCACGGCAGGTAAACGAATAGACTTTTGAACTTTGGCTTACCTGCAGGTAGTAATAAATTGTTAGTGAATTAATGACTTTACCTTATTGAATTTGAAAAGTAAACAGCAATTCGTCGAAAAGATTTGTAATTTTTATAATCTACACAGCCTTTTACGCAGAATACGCTATAAATAATATTTGCAACCCTGAAAACCCCGTTTCACATATTTTAGTTAATTTATAGCGCTACGGTTGTAGGAGAAAAATGTGTAACTTTGGAAACACTTCTGCAAGATACGTTCATGAGATCGTCGCTTCCCACGTCATTACTTCGTGGTTTGCCATCTTTCTCCTTTGCTGTTAACATCTCAAGAAGGAAGCATTGAAAATAACAACAGAACGTAATGTTGCAGGAGAATAAATCATCTTCCATTTATGTTGTTTTACAAAGAGTGTTTTTGTTCCACTTTTTGATGCACCATTAAGTCTTCTCTCCTTTACTTTTTATGTCATCAACCTGTTCTCCTTTCTTCGCACTTTCTAGACACGTGTATGGTAGAATTTTATATCGAATTGTTATTGTATTCAAATATGTAACTACCTTTTCAATTGCTTAGTAATGTAACTCAGTAAGACATTATGGCGTCGATTTCTCTCACACACGTATTTCTTGTAGGAAAACCGCAGAAAAATGTAATTGGAAAACCATTGCTAGTTAATACTGTTACGCAATGGTCAAAAGAGAATACTATACTAATAATTATAAGATTTCGCAATTTCTGACATAATATGTGTTATTTCCATTACACTTTGTGGTTCTTCTAGCATTTCAACTAATAGTTGCTTCAGTAATTTAGCGACAGTTCTTCATCTTCATTGGTTATACGGAGATGATTTCTTGAAATGATAAATTTAAATGCGTGTGGAAGGAAGTGGTTATGACCTAGATTAACAACCACTGCTCTCATTTATGTGGTGGGGCTGGATAAAGTCACATAAATATTAATGACTAGAAGCCATCTCCGGGTCAGGTTTAGAACCCACAACATTCTGTACATGAAGCTAGAGCGCCAATCACGTGCTTGTGACAGATATTTTCATGGTAGAAACAGTATTTACAAGAAATCTTTTTATTAGGCTACTTATCCACTGCATGGTTACTTAGTTTCGGCTAGGAGGGGGAAGGTTAATTATAAACTGTAAGAGTAGGGCAAAAAAAAGGTAATGGGTGTTGTATATACAAATGTGGTTTTACAGTTTTCATTCGTATAAATTGAAGAATACCACGAAAATTTCTTTTGTGATAAAAAGTTAACATAGTAGAGATTCTAATCGAGTGCCTCCACGCTTTTAAGTGTCATAATAAACTAATGCATAAGCACACAAAAATATTTTAATTTCACCTTGAGTTCCTGACTGCTCAGTTTTCCCCCAAACGTTATCTCTTGAACTTTTGCGGATTTGAAATGAAAATAACAGGTTACAGCAACGTGCCTTTTATCCGGCAGACAAAATGCGGCTGTAACGTGAGGAAATTTTTATTTTTAGGTGCGTTTACTTAGTCGCGATATGCGCCTATTATTTGCTTCATATCTGTCAACCTGTCTCTCCATCCGCCTTTCATCCTGTCCGCCTGTTCGAATGTTTCACTGCAGCTCCACCAACGCTGATTTCCATGAAATTTGATCCTGTATACTATTATGAGAGAATATCAACAAACTTGAACAGTTTTCTTACAATCGGACAAAAGTATCGGGCAATTTATATGAAGACCTCAGCGCGTTTCAATGTTGTCGGCGTCGTATATTCGCCATAAAATCGTCGTTGTGCAGCACTCAATATTTTTATAGTTTTGGCAGTGACATGTAACTCAACAATTCGCAGACAACACGTTTCATAATTTCAACTGCAACAATGGTTACTGGGACACGCCACGATATTGCGTTCTACATACATAGAGTATCTTGAAGTAGCCGTTACGTGAATCAATTCGATTCCCTTTAAAAAGTAACAGATTGTACCTACTTCAAAGGAATGGCGGACAAGTTGCACAATGCATCTCATATCTTCAGCTGGGGTGGTCTATAGACGCTTCCCTCTTATAATAATTTATGGCCGAGTTTGTATTCAGGTACCGAGCATTATGTTGCAGATAATAGGCATGATCTGGCCATCCACATCCTGCAGCATGCGGCGTGCAGGCTAGAAGGGAACCAGTAGCACTTATAATGACAAAATATACCCCTCACCTATTCAGAGGGCACAGTAACTTTCTTCCAGGTTTTAGGCGGCAGTGGCGTGACACCATTCACTTTCGTGTAGCACTGGGATTACAAATGCCTTAAAATACATCTCCCTTACCCCATACTACCTTCAAGGTTTGGTGCATAATTAAGCCCCCGGACAATTTTATATTCAATGAACACTTGCATTAAAATAATTGGCGCAGTGATTACGATGTAAGCTTACTCGTTTATGAGCATTTACTTAGTTACTTACTTACTTACTTACTCCATCGTGCAGAGTCCTTCTTGAGAAGCTAACTGGTTTGCAGCTAGTCAAGAAATTCCCCGCATTTCATGGAACCCGAAGGTTCATTACCGTACTCACAAGCGTCCGCCACCT
>Ga0123354_10010234_pt1 | contig 14436 bp, 12 predicted proteins | sample TergutLab28metaG_2_FD_97872 | JGI IMG/M metagenome (GOLD analysis project Ga0123354, IMG submission 97872) | Labiotermes labralis P4 segment gut microbial communities from Petit-Saut dam, French Guiana - Lab288 P4 | ecosystem: Host-associated > Arthropoda: Insects > Digestive system > Gut ... | reverse complement strand
TTGTATTGTATTGTATTTATTCATCGTTCATCAAATCCTTACAAGGCATATACCTACTGGATATTGAACTTGTCATATATAGAAACAATAATGGAAAACTATGAATTACAATTATAGTGAAAATTGTGAAAATATTTGGATATTTCCTTATATACATGTTGGTGTGGAACACTTAAAAAGAATTTTGTGATTTTGTGAGTCAAGTATCAACAAATATTACATTTTGCTAATGTGTGGTAATTATCAGTGCTTCTCACCTTAGAAAGGGTGCTTGAACTATGCCTGTCACTGTCATCTTTTACGTAAGAAAGAAAAATGAGTGTGAAATCAGGGAAGGTTTAATATGTGTGATTTGTCACACACTTGGTACAGACAAGAAATATGTATCAAATTTTAGCTTGTTAACTGCAAGGGAAGAGAACACTTGAAGGATATAAGCATGGATGGGAGGGTCAAATTAAAAATCTTTGATAAATATAGTGTGGCAATATAAACTGTATTCAACTGGCTGAGAATTTGATCCAATGTCAGGCTTTTGTTAAGTATTGTAATGAACAGAGATTTTAAGTTTTCTGGGATTTAACACCATGCTGATGTGTAAGTACTTACAAGCGTTTCAGTAGCAGGAAGCCCAGATATTTTGGTAACTCTTTACAAATTGACATGTTGCAATGCCCCAGACATTGTGTCATACAACATCACTTTAGTGTATGAAATTTACATATTTCAGACTGTAGTCTACAGACTGAAATAATAATAAAATTGCTACAGTTTAGCATTTCATTCACCTTCCAAATAAAGAGCAATAAACTCCATGTTTCGAAAGACATTCATGTCATTTATTCACTAATTTTGCATAATGTTATCACTCTGATTTACAAAACATTTATGATTTTTTTGTCTCTACGTTTTTAACATCCTGCAATGAGCAGTTTAGTTTACCTTGTGGTGCTGAAAGGTTTGCTGAGGTATGCCAATAAGTGAGGTGGGTTCCCTTTGTTCTCACATGTTGTGAATACCGGTAAGGTGAGAGAGAGAACAGCTGGTCACTGTTTTAATAAATGTTATAGAATCTGAATTATTTTTCAGATGGAGCGAGATGATACCTTGACTGAAATTGAAATACTGAAAGATAAGGTAGAGAAAGCCCAACTTGCAATGCAGAAAGCAACAGAAGATAAGGATGTAGCAAATAAGGAATTTGAAAGAATCCTTGAAAAGTTTGACAGGTAAAAGAAGTGTTATTGTCAGCAAACAAATGTTATAACCTTCATATGATAAAGACAGTTTAAGCAGCTAGCTATGTAACTAACTCTATGGATTGCAGTCCTGCTTGAAAAGCTGTTAGTCCCTCACCTAGTTTACAAATTGCTTGTATGTTATGAAAGGCAAAAACTTGGTATAATCTATGCTCCTCTCCAACTGATTTCTTGAAAACCCATTTAAATGTCATTCATCTGTGCGTAGGTCTCCCAAGTTGTCTCTTACCTTCACATGTACCCACCAACACCCTGTATGAGCCTCTCACCTCCCCCACACATGACACATGTCTTGCCCGTGTCATTCTTGTTTCATCACCCAAACAGTATATGGTGAAGAGGGCAGATCATAAAGTTTCTCATTATGTGGCCTTCTCCACTCCCCTATTGCCTCATGGATCTTAGGCCCAGATATCTTCCTCATACCATTTTCTCAACACCCCGCAGCCTTTGAAGCATCACTAATACGTACCAGGCCTTTTTCCATTATCACTGAACAACAGTACTCACAAGTATCTTCATTGTTATGGTTTCAATGCTCCTGGTCTGTTACTGCATTTTGTGTTTGAGGTGTATGTGTTCTGTTTCACACATGTGATTCATGATGACTTATTGGTTTTAGTTTAGTCACTCATTGTTTGAATTAGTGTTTTCACCTGATTCGAAACATGGTGAGTGTGTTCAGTGACAATGGGAAAAGTCTAGATACATTTTATTGGTGTTTCACGTGTTAAACCATTGTCAAACGATCATGTGGTACTCTCAGTTTTGTTACTCCCTGAAGGTGCAGACTGCATTTTGCACTCGTGTAAAACAACGGGTAAAATTATGCTTCCATATATTCTAAGCTTTATATTATTGGGCAACAAACAGGAAGATAAAAGATTCTGGATTAAATAATTGCAGGCATTCCATGAATTTAATCTTCTCTTAATTTCTGCAAGCATTCATATTTCATTTGTTAGTGTCATTTTCAGATATTTAAAGTTTGCACATTTTCAAGGATTTGTCAATGAAACATCAACCTGTGTTTGGTTTTCCCAGTATTTACTTCTAGACTAACATTATTATTGACAATTAATAAAGGTTCTGTGTTTTACCACATAGGATTTATGTTTTCAGAAGCCAGTATGTACCATTCAGTTTGAATCCCTTGTACTTTTCTTGAACCTCTGTAATGGCATATGCTAAAGCTAAGTTGTAAAGCAGTGGTGATAAAGCAACTCCTTTTTACAGAGCAATCTGAATATGAAACATTTGGGACAAATATTTGTCTTTCCAGACTTAAATGTTTTCATTAATCTATCAGTTTCATCTGGATACCAAACACAATGTGCTTATTATACAAAACCTCCTCTCCGCCTGCATTTTGCAGTTTATAATAGCTGATGCACTGCCCTGTTGCATTCCCATTCTTTCTAAAGTATTTAATGACTACAGAGTATATGATCAGTAGTAGATATGCCATGTCAAAATCCACACTGATGATCCCCAGTAATTTTGTCTACAATTGGAGTTAACCTTGAGAGAAAAATATCCAATAATATTTTTTATGTAGTTGTTAATGCTGATATGCCTCAATAACAATAGTCTGTCATATCACCCTTCTTGTAAACAGGTTCAGTGATTGGCTTATTCCACTGTTGAGGCAATTCTTCATTATTCCAAATCAGTATGTGTATCTCAGAATGCAATTTCCTGCCTTCTGCCTTACTTAGTTCTGCTGCAATTTCATTCTCATGATTTACATCTTCAAGGCTTTTCAGTAGCCATCTGAACCACAGAGGTACTGGGCTCAGGCACAAGTAACTCTGCTGTTTATGTTTAAGACTGCATATTGTTAACTCCCATGTACATTTAGCAACTGAAAAAAATTGTCCTCTGCTCATTCAAAATACTGTGGGAGTCTGCCAGCAGATCACCCTTGTTCAGTTTATTGATGGTCCTTTACCGGCTTCTGATATCCTTGTTTTTACTGTTAGTTTCAGGTTTATTAAATTTACCTCTCAAAAATTCTTGCCTTTATTCCTGAAATCTGTACTAAGGTCATTTCTCACATTGTTGATGAGCATTAATATGGCTTGGGTCCTGTTGCCACACAGCAATACAGGCTGCTTCTGTTGCTGTACCAATTAGCACATTCTTCATCAACAGATGATTTATTTTTGTACTGACCTAGACTCTCTTTAGCTGAGATCTTGATATTCCCTCAAATATTTTCGCAAGCCCTGTTTGTGTCCATATTATCATCTAAGTTCTCAAGTTGCAGAAGTCTTCTGTAACTTCCACCTTGTTCAGCTTCCTCAGTTTGAATCTCTCCATATCAAACTTCTGAGATGCTAATGTACATACTGACAATCTGTCCTCAAAATTTGCAATTAACGGTCAGTTCCTTTGAAAATCAGGCACCAAGTATGTGTGAATGCCATCTCTTGTCTGTCAAGATGTGATCATTCTAAATGTGAGTCCATCAGGAGATGTCCATGTGTTAGGAGTGTTTTTGTGCAAGAACATAGTGCTCTTGACAATTAGATTTTTTGGGGTGACAAAGTTTTTTATTCTAACATCATTTTTGTTACTACTTTCATGTAAACTCCCTCTGCCCATTATCTGTTCAAAAATATCTTCTGTCCCCAGTTTTCCATTCAAGTCTTTTGACTGACTTTTTTTATGGCACTTAGTGAAGGAATGAAGTACCTGGTCTGATTCACCATAGGAACTGTCCTTTGAGTCATCACTTCTCTCCTCATGGGGGGGGGGCATGCAGGTTCAGAACAACAACAACAAACAAACGAACACAAAAAACACCAGCAATTTCATAGCACTCTACATGACTTCCTGTAACTAACAAATTTGTTGTTGTAGCTACTAATGTGATTCTCCTGTGTACAATAATTTCCACACCTAATTTACGATTTTTGTATTCTTGTTATTAAAAGAGTATTATCCTCTGCTTGTTCAGTGAAAGTAATGGCACAGGAAATGCATTTGCTGTAGGCACAACTGCATGCTGAGGTGCTGCCAGCTGATGTGTTGAGTCTCAGTTGCCAGTTGACAGTCATTAGGTGGTCGTGAATGTGAGTTGCAGTCGTTACTGGGGGGTCTTATTTATTGCTGGAAGGGTCACAGTGTAGGGATCAGAAGACAAGCCATTGTAACTTGGAGTCTACTGCATATGGGGCATTAGAGATACAGGATGTTTCTATAATTTCAAAGAGGGTTGCTGTGTGAGTGAATTTGCTGCATAGCATGGCAGTTAACTTGATGAGTCTCATTCCCTGCCTCATAGTTCTATACCATGTCACATTCATATTTGGTGTCCTGGCTAAACAAATATACATATATGTCAGTGACTGGCCACCTTTTGTAATGTATTACCTCTTCTGTTGGCACCATCCACCAATTTTTTCTAATATTATTCCTTAGTAACTGTTTTTCTGAACAACTCATATTCTTTAGCTTAGCGTAAACCATGCCCTCTGTGATCTAAGCTTGTTCCCGCCTTAAAAAAACATTTACTTTGGATTTCCTTAAATTGCATTCAAATTCCACTCTTTATAATATTCATTTGCCTGATCATAAATAAGCCCACTTTAGGCCTTTCCTTCTTACTTCTATCTGCCTGATCCATAGCTCTTCTCCTGCCACTCATATCATTTATCTGCCTGATCTGTAGCTTTGACAGGCCAGTAAAATTGAAACATGTCACTGCTACATTTTTCAGATGCAGAAATTCTGTAATGGTCAAACCTCATGTCATTGGGATCATTCAGTGTTTGGACATTTGTACATCATCCTTGTGTACAACAAAGTTATTCACTGTGTTTTTCAGTGGCAGTGTCTTCACTCTCAGGCTCAGCTGTGTGGGTGTTGCACTCACTATTTTAACTAAATATATTGCTTTAAGTTTACTGTAAACATGGTTGCTGGAGAAAGTCTGAGAAGTGAATAATTCAGAATGTATTGTACCATCATCTGAACACTACTGTATTCTTATTACTGCTTCATGCAAATTCTTTTTTACTTATGCAGCATGTAGTGTCATCTGTGGACAGATGTTTGGGTCACCCCTCTCATTTGAGTTACAAAATCTGGTGCTTTATTTTCACCAGAACTTAAACAAAACCAAACATCCACTTACACTGTTCAGTGGTGATGGAAGTAGCAGTAGAAGAGGAGGGACAATGGTGATGACTGGCAGAGAATTTTGAATGTGGAAAATCAGGACATAGTTAAAAAAAATATGATAGGCAGAATAAAATGAATTGGGGCAGTTGGTCAAGGGTGTTGAAGGAGGAATTTGAAAAATAGGGTTAACATTTTTTTGGAAGGGTAAGCTGGAGAATGTTAACAGGATATATATGGTATTCTGAAGAAGGTGCAATGATGCTGGAAGAGAAACATGTTTATGATAGTAGACAAAGATATCTTTGGTGTTCTGTTGGGACGTGAAACGTACATGAGGGACAGAAAAATGTACGAGATGTTGTGGAAGGAAAGAGAGAAAAGGTAGAAACTGTGAGCATGGAAAATAAGGGAAAAGCGAAGAGTAGAGATGGATAGACATCCATTGTATCTGACAAGGAGAATGTGGTGCACCCTGTTGGGAGTGTGTGAAAACAAGGAGGTGGAAGGAGGGTTTAGCAGTGAAGGAGAGTCTCGTAGGAAACGCAGATTTGGTGTACTTGAGAATTCTGAGATGTACAAATAAAGTTAATCTTAATGGATAGAGGGAAATATTTATGAAGATTCACTGTAAGTGAGATAGCACAGTAAAAAAGATTAACGAGGAACATTTTTAAAAAAAGGTATTATGTAATGAAAATGAAATAATGTTAGATGTGACCACTATTTTGGATATTGTCTATTACTGTGGGCTAAAGAAATGTACATTGTTATGAGGATGGGTCGGACTCTGTCTTCAGATGGAAAGGGAAGAAGAAGAACTTACTGTGATGGGCCCTATACAAAGAGCTAGGCTGTGTCACTGGACCTGTAATGTTAATGTAGAATAAGATTTCTGGAGGGTGTCAGAGTCAGTGTACCCATGACAGGGAAATATCTGAGGACAGTTACCTGTAGCAGTGTGACACTGTGCAGGTGCAGATCTGGTAATTCAGACTTAACTTGATACATATAAATATCATGAAAATCTAAATTTCTCACAGCATGTCACCATTGTGGTATCTTAGATTCCGATAGGGAAATTGAGTGAAATAGTTCAGAATTTCCTCTGTTTTCATGTACTGCAGTAAGTATGTTGTGCCTTGTTGTTTGCTTGTGGCATGAAAATCTTTGTGAAGTAGAAAATATTGCTAAAAATCAAACACTTAAGTGAACTGTCCTGTTGAAAGGGGTGTGCAATGAATTAAGTGTGGTAGTTGTTCCAAGTCCATGAATAGTCAGTAAGTTACTGCATGCCTGAACTCCCGTAGACCTTTCAGTAGTGCACAAATTTCTATTGTGTTTGTTTTGGTTAATTTATGGACAAAAGTATATTATTTTCAATTTTAAAAGAGTCCAACCTGGACACAGTAATATTTTTGTTATTATATATCTAAATTTATGACCAGACAATTTTTCACAAACATGCAGTTCGAAATTGTCATGTACATGAATTTTTCACTGACAGTCATCACACCATTTATTATGAGTAAATTAGTTATGCATATTTGATTTGTTAACTGTGTGCCATCAATTGATGCTTCAAATTTTGTGCCACTGTTATGTTGTAGATCTCAAGGCGAGATTTACCGTTTGCAAAATAAGTTGGAAGCTTCTGAGACTGAGAAAGACCGCCTGGAGATGGAGGCAGAGAAGGCCCAACTGCTCGCAACCAAGTCTCGAGAAGACCAACGCAAATTGCAGGATGACTTACAGCGCATTCAGGAGGCATATGACCGTGCTGCACTGCAGCTGGGTCGCACCAAGGAGAATGAAGAGAAGTTCAAGGAAGAGATAGATCGCATCACTGTGGACCTAGAAATGGTTCGTGAGCGCTATGAGAAAACACAGATTGAAATGCGCCGCCTCCAGAGTGAGCGTGAGAAGTTCCAGGCGGACAGTGAGCACCTCACATTTGAGCTTGAACGTGCACACACACAGTATGCGAAAGCTCAGGCCAGCAATGAAAAGAACCAAGAAGAGATAGGACGCTTACAAGTGGAACTTGAGAAGATGTATGATAAGTATGATAAGGTGCAGGTGGAACTACGTAAGAGCTTGGCCGAGATAGACAGGTATCGAACTGAGACAGAAGGGCTCCGTGAAGAGGCAGACCGCTATGCCGCCAGGATGGGCAAGTACCAAGACACACAAGAACGGACTATAGAGGAACAGGACCGCCTTAAGGTAGAGCTGGAACGCTTGAGGGAACGGCTGGAGAAAACAACGGCTGAGTTGGAGCGAACACGCAAGGCAGAGCAGGAGGCAGTGAGGCTACGGATGGATCTGGAGAGGGCAGAGGGTGTGAGAGGTAAATACCAGTTTGAGCAGGAGAAGTGGGCTGTGGAGGGCTCACGGCTACAGGCTGAGTGTGAGAAGCTGCGCGAGCGGCTGGACACCAGTCAGCTGGAGCTACAGCGCTCCCTGGTGGCCAATGAAAAGCAGGAGGAGCGTCTGCATGAACTGCAGTTGGAGCTTGAATTGAGTCGTGCAGAGGTAGGCAAGCTGGCTGGCGGTCAGGACAAGCAGCAGGGTGAGTTAGAGCGCTTGCACATAGAGTGCGAGAAGTTGCGAGACCGCCACGAGAAGTTAATGGCACGATCAGAGGGCCTAGAGAAGGAGAATGAGCGACTCAGGATAGAACTGGCACAAACAGATCGTCAAAGTGAGAAGAACCGCTCTGACTTAGACAGACTGGAGAAAGCCCAGCAGGCCAGAGAGCATGCAGAGAATGAAGTGAGCAGGTTAACACGTGAACTAGAGAAGTCACAGCTCCACCTTGGTAAGTACCAGGAGAACACTGAGGCAGCACGGATTGAGTTTGAGCGCATGGCCACGGAACTGAGTAGGCTTCATGAGAAACTTGAGCGGTCACAGGCTGACCTTCGGAAAGCAACAGAAGAACGAGATGTATTGAGCACAGACAGAGAGACCCTCAAGAAGGAGTTGCAACAGACCAAAATTGCCATTGAGCAGCTTCAGAGTAACCAGCAGCGTGTGCGCCAGGACTTGGACCATAGGACACAAGATGAAGTGGCTAAACTTAAGCAGGAACTGGCTCAGGCCAACAGAGACAGGGACAAAATGGCCTCCATCCTTGATAAGAGAGATAAGCAGGCTGAGAAAATTGATAAACAGTTAGGCAAAATGGAGGCAGAGATAAAACAGTTGACTCTGGAGAGGGATCAACTGGTGATACAGCTGGAGAAGTCACAGGATATGCTGATGAACTTCCAGCAGGAGCTGCTGCAGTCAGAATCAGAGCTGCAGAGGGAACGTGAGGAGGCGCGGCGGATGAAAGGCGAACAGCGCCACATGCCTCAGGATGTGGAAAGAGACAACAGAGACATAATTGACAACAAAGACCGAGAAATTAAACAACTTCATTTGCAGGTACAAGCTGTTCAGAAAGAAAGGGACAAAGAGAAGGACCGTTGTGAGAAATTGGAAAAAGTGCTTCAACAGATTGGGGTACAAGGAGACCTTGAGATAGAACAGTGGCGTAAGGCAGTTGAGGCTGAACGTACCAGGGCAGACACAGCTGAAAAGGCAGTGACAGAAATGCAGAAAACCGTGCAAGGGACAGAGAAGCAGATGCAAGCATTGCAGCAGCAGATTGCTCAGTTGCAACAACAGGCTATGACAACAGCACCTGCTGCCAGCAACAAGGAAGACATGAAAATGCGCAGAGAACTGGAAAAGGCGCAAGAAGACCTGAAGAATGCAGCAGTTGAACGAGAAAGGTTCCAGGCACAACTTGAGATGCTAGTGCAAGAACTGGAGAAGAACCAGGTTAGTTGGAGGATTGCCCAAACTTCAGCAGGTGTATGTATTTGTGTATCTGTTGTGTGCCTGACAAAAAGCTTGTTTATTTCTGTACACAGAGTCATCATAAATGATCTTTGCACTTTCAAATATTTTTGGGGGATTACATCATCCCATTGAATTTGTTAAATCCTTGTTAGTTTATTGATTCTCCAATAACTATAAATTATTGTTTATTTATTTATTTATTCATTGCATTTACTATGACATTTTTTGGCCAGTAATTGCAGCCATCTTCAGCTAGTGTAATGATGGCTGCAGTTACTGGCCAAAACATGTTGTAAGGAGTGTGATAAATAAATGAGTATACAATCATTTGTAGTGTTGCATTAATTGGAAAATTGGTACACTAACATTGTTTAAATATTTCTTTAAATAAAATCTGCAAAGTATGAAATCTGTACAGCGTATTATAGTAGTCTCGTAGTTTGTATTGCCATTTGTTAGATTTCAGTGTGAACACCATTGGTAATTTGACACATATCAAGACAGTAATCAGTCTCCATACAAATGCTGGGCAACTTGAATTTCAGTGTATTCAGAAGCAACTTGAATGCAGATTTTGAATTCATTAAAGACATTGAGACAATGAAATGGGTGTGTGTAAACAGCCTCCTTGACACACCCCAGAAGTGAATGTAGTGGATTTAGAACCAGGGTTCCAGTGTTTGGAATGTGATTGGTTGTAGCTCTGAAGTGTTTCACATCACCAATGGGACTCATGACAAAATCGGATATGTGACAGTCAAAACTTTGGGACTTCTACATTATGCTGTACAAAGTTCATTTCTGTTTGTAGCACACATTTCCTAGGATAATTTTGCAAATGTGTTAAGGTCATATATAATCACCCTGTATTTCCTTTCAGTTCAGTGTGCATATGTCCATTATGTGTCGGTGTTTATTGTAAATTTTTTATAAGGAATCATTTTTCTGGTCTCCTGATAAGTTACAGCTACTTTTCTCCAGTATGGGCATTATTTTATTATGATTGTGTCGTAATGTTTTAATTCATTATTACAAGGTTGTCATAACTTAGCTTACAGTTGTGTAAAGTATCTAGAAATTCTCTGGCACACTTTTAAATGTTGAGCATTAGATTTCAGCATGCTCTGCACTGAACCTGTATCCTTTGGGCATATCCTCCAACCCATGCTAGTTTTGTATATTTCTGTACACCCTTGTCATTTGTTTATTTAATGCACATGGCATCTGTATACAAGATAGTCAATAATGAACACGTGTTTCCACGTTTTCATGCACAGCTCATTTTTCATGTTGCATTTTTTATTACTTTAAGTTGGATTTTCCCTACAATTATTCATACCTTTTATAATAGCATGATGATTGTGTGTTACTTTTGTGAGCATAAACTGGAGCCTTACTACATGAACTACAATTTACTGCAGTAAAAATTATGAACATTTTCTTTCAAACTACTTAGTCCAGTGTGAAAGTTCTTTGTCACAGTTTTGTCTTTCCTGTACTGCAGACTACACAAACACATATAGTGGGGCTTCATTGTGCATTAATATTTTTTCCATATGTGCAGCTTATTTTTGGAACTCTTGATGTGTTTAACTTGTTTATGTCCTGAAGCTGCCATGTGGACAGATTTTGGTATTTTACTTCTTTATTATTTTTGTGTATGGTAAAGTTACATGTATATATAGTGGCTCCCATACAATTGTGACTGCAGTTTAACAACCTGCCAGTTACTGCTGTCATGTAATTTGTGCCAGTGGGTAGCATCTGTGTCAAGTATTGTTAAGTGAAGTGTTAATTGCAATTTAAGGTTATTATTTGTCTGATCTCACACAACTTGCAATTTATTATTCATTTTACATAAACAGCTATTTATGTACTTACTAGTAGTGTTAAAATTGGAAAATATAATCATTTAGTGGGGCAATAAGTAGGAGGTAAATACTTCATAGAATGTTATGAAAATTCTTGAAACCAATGCAAGAAACATGACAAGGTTTTTATTCTGTATAAATTGTGAAAGTTTTTCCAGAGGTATGTTACAGCCAACATCACTTTTCTTATGAGAAACGTGCTGTAAGAAAACAAAATGCATTCCCACCACCATAAATTGGGCACTATATTTATTTTCTTTAAAGGATTTTTGTATAAATTTAATAACAGCTGTACTACATTCCGTTTCATTTCTGTAGGTAATGACATTTGAAATGTACATTTCTTTAATGTGTTCAGGTTTGGTGAAGCATTTGCACAGCTGTATTGGGCTACTGCATATTTATTACTACTGACTCCTGTACATTTTTGTGCCTAGGGTTATTTTGATTAAAACAAATTCAAAGCCTTCTTTTAGAGGGAAATATAGAGAGCTCATATGCACACACACACACACACACACACACACACACACCACACCACACACACACACACACACACACACACACATCCCTGTGCAATGTAGTGGTACTAGAATGGGCTGTCTGCATAGAAATAAAACAGTTTATGCTGTAATGAAACATGAAAACAATGAATTGTTAAAGGAGGAGACTTTAAAAAAAAACATACATTCTCCTTTTGAAATCTCCAGCTTGGTAACAGAACAAGCCTTTGACATTATGATGATTATAAAAATGTCAATAATTTGAGTCATTTGTGGACCTGTTCTAGCTTCAGTTGTCAAGTACTCTCATGTCAGTTTCTGGTTGTAGTTTGTACTTGCTTATTTATTTGTATATTCCATATCTGTCTCTTATATAAATTTGACACATTAGTCTGTTTCTATACTTCCAAATTTTGCTTCATCTTTAAGAGTAATGTCTTCTGGAATATGATGTCATGTAGTTTGGTACATAGGTACCAACATTTTGTCATGTCCTTTGTAGACGTTCATGAAGAAGAGGACATCATGTTCCTATCTACCAAGTTATGTGATATCACAGACCAGAAAATCGTCATTCTGAAATTCACTGCCTTGAAAATATGACATCATTTATTTACTTTCTGTTGATCTGTACAGGATTACAAAATCCATATGGATATGGAAATAGTCATATTTTTGGGAATCAAGAGGTGAAACCCACACAAAGATGTACAACAATCCTCATGTTAATTTGGCTTCCTATTGTTGTCATTCTATTTATATTTTATAGTCATTTCAAATAGTGTAATATATAAATGGAAGTTTGCATGTACTTGATTGGATTTATTATGAGGAAAGACCTTGAGAAGGATGTGAATTTCTCTCTCCAAATTGTGTACCTTGGAATGGTTTTGATAATCAGGCCATCCAGAGTCCTATTATTTTTGCAGTAAGTTAATGCAACTATGTGTGAATAATTGATACAGATAATACAGAGACATTATGTGGTTCAGGTAATTTCAAAACAGTTTTGTTAAATCTTTTTACTTCTGCATATATTTCAAGACATTGTTTGCAAATGCACAGTTCTATGAAGTTTTACACATTTTGCATGCCATGTGAGTGAGTAATGGACTTGAAATTCAAAATTCAAAATGTTTTGAACTCTATTTTAAATAAAGTCATTTATATAATGTAACATTTGACATAAGACATAAAACACAGCATCTTTTGAGTACGGAATTTATACAGAAGTGTTGACATTGTAGACAGGGTCTTGTATTACACTGTCATCACAAATAACTTATTTTGATAGTAGGAATGCTTTCATTTCTTATTCAGCATTAGACCAATTGTGAAGATTAAACTAAAATTGAGCAAGCTGCCTTTGTTCTTATGAAAAACCTACAAATAAACTGGTTGTGCTGAGAATATGGATAATATTGAATACAGTTTCAGAATGTTATGATAATTTATATTACGTAATTTTACAAAAATCCATAAATTTTTGTATCATGAAATTGTACCACTAAGATATGACAATTTTATTTTTATTTTTTCTTCTTCATTTCTAATGTATGAGTAATAAGCTTTTGACAGCTGTCTGTAAGAGTCTGCAGTTTGAGGTGGTTACTGTAGTAGGCAGACAGATGTACAAAATGTTGGCCGATATTTTCTTTCAATATGGTGCCGTGACTTAGCAATGTTTAGTTGAATGTTGGTTCACACACGTATGAGATGCAAATATTTTTGCTTATAATCCAGGTAGTCCGTGTGTATTTTATATAGATTAAGAAATAATAATTGAATTGCAGATTTGGAAAACAAGGAGTTTATTACTCTCTCTTAAATGTTTCAATGAAAGTTACATTTTCCTTTTCTGTTTTACATCCTGTGAATTTGTTCAGCATATGACAGAAAAACATGTGCTAATGCCTTGAAGTTGTTTAAATGTATTTCTCACATTCAGAATTGACTGTTTTAGCTGGATCTGCACGAGGCGAACAAGAAATTAGCAAATGGTGCAGCAAGAGCTGGCGAAGAAACCACCGCTCTTAAGATGCAGTTAGATGAACAGAAAAAACAATTAGAGGATCAGAGAAGAAAACTAGAAGAACATAAGAAGGGATTAGATAGCAAAAGTAGGCAGTTAGAAGAAAAAGAAAAGTCTATAGTAGATTTAGATCAAAAACTAAAGAAGAGGAAGGAGAAACTGGACCAATTAGAAGCACAGATACAAAAGGCAAGTGCAATAAGAAGAATAGTTGAAAGTATAAAAACTTACACAAATGGAGACTGAAGAAACTGTTTCTTGTGTGTGTATGTGTGTGAGAGAGAGAGAAGGCAAAATTTAAAGTAACATTAGAATACCTAATTACATTATCCTTTCACTCTATAGATGAATTTTTTTGTGTTTAAAGATGATATATGATACTGTTTTGTAAAATGTTTGTCATATTATACACTGTAAAAATTGTGTGTGTTTGTGTTTTATGACTTGTTCCTCAACTTATTATCTTTGTGACACACTTATGGATCCACGGAATGTGTGTATGCATGTATGTATGTATGTATGGTATATTTGTACAGTATGCATATATGGTATATATGTGTGTATGTATAGTATGTATGTGTGTACAGTATTTTGTATTTTTTTTATTGCATGCTCCATTACTTGCAGTAATACTACATACCTTATTGTGGTATTTACAAATACAGTGTTTAGAAATACTACATTGATTATTTCATATTATGAAATTAGCTTAATCTACTTGGTATGATGGATTTAACACTTCGTTAAGTTTGTCAAAAGAAATCTCGTTAGTAAATTTAGCAAATATTTAAAAT
>Ga0123354_10010233_pt1 | contig 14437 bp, 7 predicted proteins | sample TergutLab28metaG_2_FD_97872 | JGI IMG/M metagenome (GOLD analysis project Ga0123354, IMG submission 97872) | Labiotermes labralis P4 segment gut microbial communities from Petit-Saut dam, French Guiana - Lab288 P4 | ecosystem: Host-associated > Arthropoda: Insects > Digestive system > Gut ... | reverse complement strand
TTTATAAAATATGCTAAAAGGAAACATGACAAAACAAAACAAACCTAGGGAAAAAAAAATTAAAAAAATAAAAATTTCCCTTATTTCCCGACCACACCCCCCCCCCCAGTAATCATTCCTCACCTTTGTGTTCTCAGTTCAAGATTTTCTAAATTGATAATCTACATGTCTTCATCTCCATCTCCTATTCATTTTCTGAAGTGGTTCGTTATTGGTTATCCAGCTCCCACAGATGGTTTATCCCATTGTGAGGAAGTCAGAATATACGTGTGCATTGTCAGAAATATATTAGTATGATTTAGGAAAATCTGGGACATTTTGCAGCCTGAACCAAATGTTGCAGGATACCAGGACAGAGGTCCCTAAAAACCACACAACCAGGACTGTCCCAAGAAAACCAGGAAGAATAGGACTGCTATGCATAGGGAGAGACCATCTTCCCTGTTCACATGGTTGGAATGGGGCTTCATGCTTCCTTCATGATCAGTGTGAAATTTCTTGTGTACTATGACAGAACATAATGGCCACAGTTGTGCTATGTTGTGTGCTGTGGCTGATGTATGGATGATATATGAGTCATGTTGATGGTGCTCTTTTTTATGTCCTAATGTCCTGTCCGGACATCATGAACTATACCACACCCACAGGTAACGCTGCACATGCCTACTGTCCAAGGCCTGACCATCACTTCTGGGCTGAAATAAACTGAATTTAAGTCAGCAGGAGGCCCATTGTTCTGATGCGTTTCGGGAGCATCGTACTAACACAGTGCAAGATGTTGCAAAGATTCAAAGGTCCTTGAAGCTGCCAGTTTCTTTGTACCTCACTTGACTGTGTCAGGTGTATTAGGATCCTGGTGAACATGCCTGCAATGCCTTATGGACAAGTTCCCATGCAACATGAAGACTGTCCTGGTTGCAAATGGCTTTACAATGAAAGGATGAAACAAGCTCTGTGGACAAGTCTTTCCTTTGTCCACAAGGGCATTGGTTCTTTTCCTCATGTGGCTCTGAAGAGCCTTCTATCTGAGTCTTCCTTATGTGCCCTAGGGAGGGCTGCTGCTGTCCTGGAGTAGTTGCCCTTTTCAGGACCAGACTGGATGAAATTTGGTCACACAATTTTCCATTACCACGGTTGGACCTTCAAATTCTAATTTTGCTAAGTGAATCTAAAGTCTGAAAGACCTTGAGACCTTTGGTACTATTCATATTTATTTTTACTAAAAATGTACAAATACTTCATTTCAACATGCCTCTTGTAATGACTCCTGATGGTGGATCACCCAATTCAGTTACTCCAGCCAGGCCATCTTGTGATATCCGTGCATGTGCCACTTTAACCAGAGACTGAAAAATAAATACATTTATCACATACTATACCAGTGCATAATTTCTACTGCATAAATTACTCTGTACAATTTTATAATTTTTCATAAGAAACAAGGTTATAAAAGCTGCCTTAACCGCGTTGTCCTATATTGCAGTAGAAGATGTGGCAACGGAAAGGCGTGGTCACATAGGTAAGAATTGAAACATACAAAAAACTTCCATGCAAGGAACTTTTATGTATCAAAAAATACCACGAATGGTAACAGTCCAAGCAAGAAGAAGTGGGAAGGTGTGTTCTCTCATTAGTCTGATTTCCAAAAGAAGAAAGAGCTGTACCACATGACAAGCCATGCACTCTGTGTGTGCTGTGTATATTAAAAAATGGTACTTAGAAAACTTCTTGAGGGGGTGGGGAGAGAGACGCTCGGTACTTGTGCTCTTTAGCATGCACTTTTATCAGAAATGGACACAGTCCAAATGGGAGTGCCACAACAACCAGTAAAATATCACTTTCTTCACACATCTGCTTCACAAGTAGTGATGTTTTTCTCTGCTACCCTATCCATAAAAGTAAACCAAATCAGCCCTGTTGTTTTAAATCCATGTGGTATGGTGGTAAGGAAAGGACAAAATGTGCACATCAGCCAACACACCATCAATATGGTGTTTGTGACATTGTGACTGGCACATCTGTAGATCAGAACAAGTTCAGAGTGCGGGGTAGCAAACGGATTGTCCTGCTGTGCCAGTCACAACTGCATGTCCAATCTTCTAGCATAGGATATCTTTATATGTTTAAACTGCACTGTAGATCCATAATAAGGGATGTGGTAGAAAACTGGCACAAACTTTTCTTGTACCCATTTATCAGTCTATAACTCGTCATTGTGTTGAGTCACCAAACTCCCACTGTGATCTGAACATCAGTACTGCCTGCCTATAAGAGGATTCACTGATTGCAGTATACCATTGGTCTTACAGCAACAGTGCTGCAGCCTCATGCAACTTACATCCTTGCTGCATTTGTACAGTATTTAATGTGTTATGCATATGCGCATGTTAGAACACACTATAAATTAGAATTGTCGTATAGAATGTGTCAGCAAGGTGGAGGCCACGACTTTAACTGGCTGCAACCCCCGCAAAGAAACTCAATGTGTATGTTGTTAAGGTATATCTCATTTATTTGCCAATCACAATGAATTATGAACACTTCCACCTAACAACCATCAAGCTAAAAGTTACATCTGCACATACTACTGACAACCAGCACCTAATTCTTTGCAAATCAACCTGTAAAGTAAAAGTGGTGACAGTGGTCTACTCTAAATTGTGCATCACGTACTGCCAAATCCTGCTCTCCACCTGCATAAGACTGCTACTGCCCTTTTGGATATTGGTGCCACACCACAACTCCCTTTTGTTTTGCTGTTTGTCAGTGATGCTATGACCGTAAGTGGGCCTTGACCACTGCTAGGATTCTCCACCATCTCTATCCTTAAATTCTACCCACAGTTCTTAAAACCTGCCTCCTTATGCCAGTATTCACTATATCAATGCACCTTATTTTGGGCTGTCCTACCCTTCTTGTTCCTTCTGCCTTGTAATTCATAATTCTTTTTGGTGTTTTGCTATCATTCTGATCACATGTCCTGGCCACCTAAGCCTTTTTTTATTTTACAATTAGTGCTGTTGACCTATGTTTCGTCAAGGTAATCACCTCACACTACACATGCACTGCATACATAGCCAACTCAAAGAATGTGAATATTTCCACATTCCACTAAAACGTCTTATAAGGTGCCTTTTTCAGTGCAATTCAAGGCTCATAACCCTTCATTTAAATTCTCGAGCTGACCTATGTATCACATGGAATTTGGTCACTTTCATTGCAGTGTTCTGATGATCAGTCTCTACTGTATTCATGTATACACCTAAACACATCTCTTAAAGTTATGAAGCTCCAGCTTTTCTCAGGACAGCCAAAGAATACATAGGATGTATGTTTTACTGGGTGTGCTGTGGTTTTCCCTGCTTGTACCATTCTTGGCAATGCATTCAAACACTTGTGGTGCATCTGTTTTTGAATCTGATGAAAGCTGATGGGTGTATGTGGCCCCTTGCTTCATGAATGTGTAAATATTACATATTACCTCATTCTAGAGACTATGTGGTTTTCCTCCATGGCATGCTGGTCACCTCTGTGCAGTTACAGGTACATAAACTGAACTCGATACCCAATCTTAAACTAGGTATGTATGAATGGAGAGGGTTATGTCTAACAGCTGTTTGAAAGCTAACATTCATAGTACTGCCAATACACACTACAAAGAAAATGGAATGAAATGACATAAGCACTAACTGTTCTCCACATCACCACCAACTTGAGTCTTAATGATTACATCAACCAGTAATCTGTAAACACTATTTAATAAAATTCTATTATCACAGAAGGCTTGGGTACTTTTAACACCTTGCCAGGTCAAGGTAGGCCCAAAAGTCTGTAAAATTATACATGCCTGGAATAAAGACAGGCCAATAAGGATCAAAAAAACTCATAACAAAAAAATACCTTAAATGTACGAGGTTCCCATATGGCAAGATCTGCAAGCGTTTTCCTATTCAGCAAGATGTTGCATCGTGCCAGACCTTCTCGAAACAAAGGATACGTCATGTTGTGTTCCTCACACCCTGCTGTAATGCGAGTCTCCCAAAGCTGTAAAAGTAGTGAACAAATGAAGCCATGCAATACTCATTGTGCATCCACTGACAAACTAGTACACACATAATTGTAGTACACTATACCCACAGCAGCCATATCTTGCTTCTTCAGCTTCCTTCCTTTCGTAGCAAACACTAATGCTCGGTGAACAGCCCTGACAGCAATTGAATAGCAGTTTCTGGCCCTCCCATAGAAGTGCTGAAAAAGTTAAATAAAGCTGGATGTTTACACCGTAATTGTTAGTAAGATTACGGTATTCTGGGCTGTCACACTGTGCCGTAGTCTTTCGACCTGGCACCACATCCTAAGAGACAGCAATCTTAATTTAGGTAATAAGTTGGTCTGAAAAGTACCACGTAAGACGTGACAGGTTAGACTCTTGAAATGAGGAGTGCTCTGCCGGATTTTGACCTATCACCGCACTGACACTCTATAAACTCGCATGGTAAATACTTTATTACTGTGAACAGTCTATGCGATAAAATTTGCACGTGCAAATGCATAGTGCTAATTACTTCACCAAACCCAAGAGAACTCAACACGCAATTTATCACAGCATATAAAGGCGCTAGCAATATATATGCATATAAGCTCTTACAGCTGACAGTTTTAAAATTCTTCTCTTCTTCCAAAATTCGTCCGGCCCTCTATTTCGAACAAACAATGCCACTGTTTTGAATACCATTGTTTAACCACGGAATACAATATTCCAATGGATCACTGATAACAGCACTCCGTGACACCATGCATAGATGCTGGCAACTACATTGCAGAATCGTGGCCCCCGAACAGTAGCTCACCGAAACGTGTGTCGCTGCAGTAGTGGCGCCAAACGATTTATCAGGACGGATAAAGGTTAGATGGGTTTTAGGTTATTTGTATAATCATAATTCAACCTTCACTTCCTTCATTTATCACGACGGACAAAGCTTAGATGGGTGTCATGATAGTTGTATAATTGCAATACGGCCAGAGGTTAGATAAGTTTTAAGTTGGTTGTATAATTGCAATTCATAATTCAATTCTTTACGTTTCTTCAGGTTTTCATTTCTACCAACAACACACATGTATTCCGTTCACATTTTTCTTCGGGTTTCTTTTTTAGCAACCAGAGTGAAACGCACTTCCTGTAACGGTTTTACAGCCATTCCTCGTGCGGTAATCCAAGGATACTAATAAGGTGAGACTGCTTCCGACAGCAGATTGGTGCAAAATATCTGAGAAGTTGCTACGGAGTACGAGACACGCTTGCAGTGGATGCCGTTCATGCCGAGGTCGTCATACGCACGTCCCATGCTGGGGGAAAAAGGTGGACCGAACAAGATATCACATACATTTTCTGTGATAGGCCATCGTCATACAGTTCCTGAAGGACGTGGGCTTGCTTCGCTGTAAGATGCAGTACAACACCTGCGGTCGAGATATTACGTGGTCCGTAGAATCAAATATTCATGAAGGATTTTGGTCGCAATGTCGAAGGAAGGATGCTGGGCCATAGTATTCAAAGTCGAGATCCATCAAACACGGCTCGTAGTTCCAGCAGAGTAATCTCACATTCTATGAAATTCTACACTTCACGTACAACATCGCGCGCCGCGAACCTGACCACTGAATCCAAAAAGAATGTCCCTTCCGCCCTCAGGTACGAACGCGCTACAGTCGTCCACTATAGCGTCATTTCCGTGACGTAAACTATCTCCTTCTTTCGTCACGGAAATAACGCTGTCACGGATGACGTACGCTGTCAGCCACCATGGTGCAACGATCTAAGTGTCCACTCATTCCCATTTCTAGGTGGATTGCGTCAAATGAGAAAAAGAATTTCACACATTCACACTACTCTTGTTGATGTAAAAATATTAATTAAACTGCTACATGAATCGTCTATTTTTCAATCTATCATCAGGCACCCATGCCACATGGCAGTATTTGCGTTAGCACTTATCTTAACTTTGCACGTTACTTACTTACTCCATGGTGCACATTCCTTCTTGAGAAGCTAGCTGGTTTGCAGCTAGTCAAGAAATTCCCTGCATTTCACACAACCCGAAAGTTCATCACCGCACTCACAAGCCTCCGCCACCCGTCCCTAGCCTGGGCCAGCCCAATCCAGTCCACATACCCACATCCAACCTCCTGGAGATCCATCCTAATATTACCCATCCGTCTACGTCTAGGTCTCCCCAGTCGGCTCCTTCCCTTCGGTTTCCCCACCAAGACCCTATACACCCCCCACTCCACCCCCATACGCGCCACAGGCCCAGCAGATCTCATTCTTCTAGATTTTATCACCCGCACAATATTGGGGGAGGAGTACAAATTATTTAGCTCCACGTTATGTAATCTCCTCCATTCTCCCGATACCACGTCCCTCCTAGGTCCAAATATTCTCCTCAACACCATGTTTTCAAACATCATCAGCTTCCTATCCTCCCGCAATTTTAGCGACCAAGCTTCACACTCATACAAAACAACAGGCAAAATTATAGTTCTATATAACTTGATCTTTATATTTTTGGATAGCAACCTGGAAGACAAAAGGTTCTGTATCGAATGATAGCAAGCATTTCCTGACTCAAGCTGCCCTTAATTTTTTCCGGAATAGAATTTTGATTTGTTAAAGTTGTTACCAAGTATTTAATCTCTTCCACCCTCTCGAAGGTACTATTATCAATCCTCACATTATGAATTCGTCCTGCATTCTGATCTCGAGACATGACCATGTACTTTGTTTTTTCAGCACTTACATTCAGTCCGATCTCCCTAGTAGCTGCTACTAAAGCTTCTGCATTTTTCTTTAGAGTATGTATGGTTACTCCCAGTAGATTAACATCATCGGCATAAACCAGAAGCTGATGTGTACCATTTAGTATCAAGCCATTCCTTTTCACCTGAACCCTCCTAATGGCGTACTCTAAAGCAAAGTTCAAAAGCATTGGTGTTAGAGCGTCTTCTTGTTTCAAACCATTCCTAATAGGGAACCTGTCAGACATTCTTACCTACTCGCAATCTCCTATATATTTCAGTCAGACTCATTTTTATTCACCTTACAAGTTTCCTAGGAATAACAAACTCAAGGAGAATCTTATATAAGACCTGTTTCCTAACTGAATCATAAACTTTCTTGAAGTCCATAAAGAGCTGATGAATTTCTTCGTTTTATTCCCGTTTTTTCTCAAGCATTTGGCGAATGCAGAATATATGATCAATAGTCGACCTGTTGCGTTGAAAGCCATATTGATGATCCCCTATAATTTCCTTCGCATACGGAATTAACCTTGAGAGCAGGATGTTGGATAAAATTTTGTAAGTGGTTGGCAAAAGTGATATGCCTCTCTAATTATTAAAGTCTGTTGTATCCCCCTTCTTATGAATAGGTACTATGATCGAGTCCTTACACTCTTCAGGCAATTCCTTTCTTCCAAATAGAAGTAATAAGTTTATGAATCTCGAAATAAATTGTTCTACCTCCTGCTTTAATCAGTTCTGCCGGTATTTGATCAATACCTGGCGATTTGTGACTTTTTAGCCTGTAGATAACCAATTCAACCTAAGTGTCACTTGTCTCAGGTACTAGTGGTTCTTCTGTATTTCTTGCTGCCCAACATCCTTAACCTCATGCACATTGAATAGCTGGGAGAAATAGTCCCTCCACCCAACCACAATTCTGTGGGAGTCTGCAACCAAGCACAAATCTATGGATTAGATAAAAGTAGAGAAATTCAGCAGTTGGGCTAGTCAGTACATGGTTTTGTAATGGACAAGGTGCAATATTCCGCGCTTGTAGACACCACGTAACGTGTGTCCACCACACACTGCCAAGTAGTAATCTGTGCTGCCAATGATCCCTGTTCATCCGTGGCATCGGCGATGCGCGCTACATCTAATGTTCACCCGGGTGTAACTAGTGGTACACCTAATCTGTGGTTGTATCTGTTCATCGAAGGTTTGTGTAAATGTTGAGTAATGTATCATGTTGGAAGTAACGTAGGCATGACTGTTTTGTGATTGTCAGTTTGTACAGATATACTTGTCATTGCATGCGATTCGTTTACGTTGAATCTATTACGTAAATTATGGATGAACATATTCTGACAACATTGAAGATTCTGATAATAGGCGAAAGTGGTGTAGGTAAATCCAGGTTAGTTCAAGTTCAGTTTCATTTTATTTATGTGAAGGCATTGGAGGTTACATTTGGACCTACTTTCGGTTATTGAAACATGTTATAGTGACGAATACTGCTTTATTTCCTTCGTGTTTATAGTTTGCTGCTGCGGTTCGTCGACGATAACTTCGATCCCAGCCAGGCTCTGACTATTGGGGTGGATTTCAAGACTAAGAAAATCACAGTTGATGATAATACGGTGAAATTAGCAATATGGGTAAATTTATCACATACAAGTAGCTTTTCACAATGTTATGTCTTTGGGCTTGTACATAAGATATGTGTGAAATCTGTAGGTACAATTCTTGTCTTTTAATCTTGTAGGATACTGCTGGACAGGAGAGATTTCGAACGTTAACTCCTAGTTACTATCGAGATGCACAAGGTGCAGTTCTGGTGTATGATGTCACCAGTGTACAGACTTTTGCAAAACTGGAAACATGGCTGGATGAACTGGAGACATACTCCACAAAGAACAATATTGTTAAGATGGTTGTCGGAAATAAGATTGACAAGGTAGGTTTCATTCAGTAATACCACATCAGTGATGCAATTGCTGAGCACACACACACACACACACACACATATATATATATATGGCTAACATCTTAATTTTCACTACTGTGCTAACCATATAATGGTCATACATTTTTCATACCTGTCTGTATCTGTTAATGCAATCAGTTTGTAGAATAAGGCAGCATAAATCCTTTTTCTTTGTAGATGTTATGTTTAGCTATGTTTGACAGTATTCCATAGGTATTATGGGAAAATATAATGCAAGAGTAATGCAGTGGAATTGGGTACTACCATTAGTCCCGTTCTGTCACCCAGCCTAAAGTTGTGGCAATGAGCCTGAGAGGTTCAGCACAGTTAATATCAAATCTTAGCACTGGAACTGATGCTGAAACATTTACATCCAGCTGTTAGCAGTCTACTTTCCTATGGTAAGATTTTTGTATGAAGGTGCAAAGCAGCTGCTTGTGCTCACTGTAGCATAAGGTGGACCAGAGCAGAACATATATTGTATTATTGTTCAGGCAGTGGCTGACCACCAGATATTCTGATGCCTACCATAATTTAATTTGAGTTGATTTTTTTTGGGGGGGGGGTGGATGAAATAAGACTGCTTATAAACATTATTTAACTAAATATTTTCAGCTGCTATAAATTGCTGATGTCATGTTAGGTGTTACATGCCAGTTTAACAATGAAGACTGTCAGATGGGATGTATGCATTCTAAGTCTGCAGTAAAATATGTGACTTCAGGAGGTACCTGACATCAGTCATGTTGTGGTGTCATCCATCTTGTTTTGCTCAGTCCTTTGAGTTGAATATCGGAGCCATACATGAAGCATATTACAAAATAACATCAGCATAAAACATTAAATAAGTTGTGTTTCAAGAACAGCATTAATGATTTGTGTTCTTTGTGTAATTTGAGTTTTCCGGTATGTTTTACATTTAAGTGAGTAACAGTAAAGTATGTGTTTGGTGTTGACGTGTGACAAGCCATAGTACATTTTTAAGGATGAAATATGACTGTAATGTTGCTAGCAGAGACAACCCAGTCTGAAACAGTGAAATCCATTGCAAGTGCTTCTTCCACCAAGTTAAGACAAATAATTCATTCAAATGAAGAGACTGAGCTGTACTGATCCCTAGCAGTTTGTGTTCCTTGCTAGAATAGAACATAATTATAGTAGCAGCTAAGATTAAGGAAGGAGCAAGATCAAGGAGGATTGAATAGGAATAAGGAACATTTGTAGTTAATTTTTATAAATAATTGAACCTAATGATAGACAGATCAGAACTGTATATGCTGTGAAGGTTTAATCCTTGTTGCAGGAGAATCGGGAGGTGAGCCGAGAACAGGGCATGAAATTTGCAAGGAGGCATAAAACACTGTTTATCGAATCCAGTGCAAAAACAAAAGATGGTGTCCAATGTGCTTTTGAAGAGTTAGTTCAAAAGGTTAGCGTATGCCCTTTTTTTTCCCCCCTTCGTGCACCTAGTTAGAACCAACATTACAGCAACATATGAATACCAAGAAGCCTTACAATTCTAACTGGAAAATTTTGGGAATGCACAAACATGAACTTCTCGGATGGTCATGAATGACTATGCAGGCTGTGTTGCGTTTGTCTGTCAGACTGCATGATATGATTCTACTTGACAGTTATGAATGCATTTTGACATTGGCAACCTTTACGCTCCATCTTATGTAATGCACTTGGTGTGACTGGGTGAGTGAGTCACACAAGGGTTGGTATTTTTGTGATAGAGCTTGGTTTATGAGTGATATCTCAGATGTATGTCATTTTTACTAGGTTGTATCTACCTTGCGTAAGTAAGACTGGTCCTATCAAGTGACAAGGGAATATAATTTTTCACATTACCCCCCACCATAGGTCATTTTTGTACAAAAAGTACTGTATTAATCTGTGGTAATTTTGGAAGTCCAAGCTTTGACTTCTGTTACAAACCACGCTGTATAATGACTAGGACAGTCAGGTTTGATGCATTCAGCCACACAACATGGTTTAGCACAGTTACGACAGATTGGTTTCGGTGGAAATTATTCCAAAATCTTATTTGCGTATGATAGCACTGAAGTGGAAATCTGAGTTACTTACAGTAGCATCACCATATGCATGGGGAGAATCAGTAGGTGAAATTGGCTGTGAAGACAAGTGGTTATGCTGCTAAAATATGGAGAGAAAAAAAGTCATGGGAGATGTTTTCTTCTCATGTTAGCAACAGATTAACAGTACTGGTATTTAAAAGTTGCAGCAGTTGGTTCATATTGTTAACACTGATCTTCAAAATGGTTAATAGGTGCATTTCACAGTTTTCAAGAGTTGCCTAAAGTAAGAGTGACATATTCACCTTCCAAGTAAAGAATAGCCCTTCATGTGCCTGATATTCTGTTGCAGATTATCCAAACACCTGGCCTGTGGGAGGTGTACGAGACAGGCAATGATCACCTGAGGCTTTCAGATAGTGATAAACAATGGCCAGTGCCAAGCTGCAGTGGATGGAAATGCAGTCTTTTGTAACATGTTGAACTCATATTATCAGGATGTGTTGCATCGAATATGATAGTGAGAGCTGTTTGAGCATTGACCATAGGTTTCAAGTTTCAGGCTCTTCACAATCAGGTGAAAGGATTTGCGTGCTTAGGCAATGAGTGATGCGTTATTTTACTGTTCATCTAGTGTTGAAATTCAGTATCCATTGTCTGGTAATACAGTGAAAAACAATTGTAACATTGCATTTAGTGCATTCCATGGTGCACATATTCTAATGTAATGCCATAGTTAACCCATTATTCAGAAGCATTTTATCATGTTCATTTTCAGAATGCCATCTGTTTTGTGCTCGTATCCAGTTTTTGGCTCATTTGAATGGGATCTGCCTAGTTGGTTTTAATGAACATGTCATTATATCCATGTAAGTCAGAAATGTATTATGGTACCCTAATATGCTGAATGACAGCTGATATGTTGCTTATACTCTAATTGGAGATTTTAAGAGCATTATAATAATACTTTTCTGTTGTGCTTTTGTTGTTTATGTAATTTTGTAACTCACATCCTTTATAAGGAAGCAATTTCAGAATGAGCAATAGCCTAGGTTTCCAATCCAGCATGCTCAAAACTGCAAGTAAATACTCAACAGCTGCTGTTTTATATATGAATGTAGGTGATACTATATCTTGTCATGTAATCAGGACATTTTGTAGAATTACAGTTTTAATGAGGCCTACATGCTAGCAAGGAATAAACTGTGACATTGCAATTTTCAGATGAGACTATTAACATTTTTATTATCGTTGTTATTAATTACCATTGTAATCCAAATACATCCACATGGTTATTACAAAATAAGAATTTAAGTGTGGGGAAAACAGTTGAACAGCATTTGCCAAGGCCCCTCTGAAATATATGTGTGGACAGAGATAGGTCATAATATATAGTAGGCACAGTATCTTTCACGTTGATCTTAAAATAGATGTGGCAGATTATTTTCTGCATTCTTGTCTGTGATTCAGTCAACTTTCAATTTAAGTGGCCCAATTCATGTATACGAGGCCTGTCCCAAAATTAATGAGAATGATTTTTAAAAAAAATTTTTATTGACCATATATGCAATTACAGTTTATCCCCTTGAAAATAGGCTCCTTGTGATCGAATACAGTGATTCCAGCTTTGCTGCCACTCTTCATAGCAGTGGAGGAAGTCTTCACTTGAGATGTTGTTCAAAGCCCTCATCGCAGCTGCCTGGACGTTTTCAACTGTCCCAAAATGATGTCCTTGAGGTGGGTTTTGAGCTTGGGGAATAAAAAGAAATCGCACAGAGCCAAGTCAGGGCTGTACGGTGGGTGGGGAAGCATTGTGATATTATTTTGATCCAAAAATTCCCACACATCATACAAATTCTTTGGGACCAGTTTTGCACAAATTTTTCTCGTGCAGATCTTCTGTAATGATTCGGTGGATGTCCGTTTTCGGTAGTCCTACCTCCTCTGCGATTAACGACATTCAAACATCGGTCCCTACCCAGAACAGCCTTCACATCAGCCACATTGTTCTCAGTTCCTGAAGTTGAAGGACGCCCTGCACGCTGTTCATCCTTAACACTCTCCCTTCCGTCCTTGAACAACTTGTGCCAACTGAAGACTTGGGCTGAAGACAAAACAACATCCCCATAAGCTGTCCTCAACAACTGCAACGTTTCGGAACCAGATTTGCAGGGTTTCGCGCAGAACTTAATCGCGTAATACTGCTCCAGACTCCTCTGCATTTTCGCCTGTGACAAGACATAAAAACTACTATGCACTTTGCTAACTTACCGACTGCTACAAAGGCACGGAATCAACTGAGGAAGGTCAAACTGCATACCTGGGTTTCCCCTCCACCTGCCTTGACCCCCTCTTTCTTTTCCTGGCCCTTCTGCGCTGCGCAAAAAAATCATTCTCATTACTTTTTGGACAGACCATGTATGTTATTAACAGCAGATAAAAATGGGTTTTATTTTATGGTCCAAATTGTGCATTTATCTTCATTTGTCACAGAAAATGAGAGACATTACTTCACACAGTATGATTAGCTATGAGCATGATGTGTTACCAGTGTTGAGGGTACTTTATGTAGTACACTATACATACTTCCTCAACAGCAGTCTGTGAAATGTGTTTTTTAAATCAAAGTACAGGTATGAACAAGGATGAAAGACAGTGTTGCATGGTGATAAAACTGTGTCATTTGTCTCTTGGTGATACTTGGTAATCCATTTTACTGTGGATTATGCTATGCACTTGTTGAGCAGGAAATTTTTCCCTCAGATGTGTGTCATGCTATGACAATGGAACAAGCAAGTTTAAAGAATGTCCTTTTATTGTGGGAGGAGAAGTAAAAAAAAGGATTTTTTTCACTTGGTCTTGCCCTACTAGAGACATACATGAACAAATGCACTATTATTTTTCAAAATGGTCCATTACATTCTCCACACATTTGTTACTGATGTCCATGAGTTTCCTGATTCCATCTGCAGAGAATATTTTTGCTTGCTTTTGGAGCCACATATGCACTGTGTCCTTGGCTACTTCTGTATTTGAAAATTGCCTGTATTTAAGCAGTCTGTGAGAGTGGTAATGAGATGGAGCTGCTGTATGAGGTCAAGCACTATTATGGTGCAGGAAAACAACTTTTTTCAGCATTTTATATGTTAGTGCAACAAATTACATGAACTCTAAAATCACAGTAGATATGGAATGTGCTGATGTCCAGCTGTTGGCTATTATCTGTCAGTAATTTTTCTGGCCTCTTGAACCAGAATATTGCCCATAACTCATTCAATATTGTCCACCATTCATAAACTGGACCAGCTTGAATGGCTACATCTTTGATGCTTGTTCCATCACTTTGCATATTTTGTACCAACTGTTACACCTGTCTTCGCATGATCTGGGTTTTGTGTACTGTAATAATATTTTGCAGTTGCTATCATTCGGTGCAGAATCTTTTGTCTTCCAGGTTGCTGTCCAGGAAATTAAAGATTAAGATATATAGAACGATAATCTTGCCAGTTGATTTGTATGGGTGTGAAGCTTGGTCGCTGACATTGAGGGAGGAAAGGAAGCTGAGGGTGTTTGAGAATATGGTGTTGAGGAGAATATTTGGACCTAGGAGGGACGAGGTAACGGGGGAATGGAG
>Ga0123354_10010232_pt1 | contig 14437 bp, 9 predicted proteins | sample TergutLab28metaG_2_FD_97872 | JGI IMG/M metagenome (GOLD analysis project Ga0123354, IMG submission 97872) | Labiotermes labralis P4 segment gut microbial communities from Petit-Saut dam, French Guiana - Lab288 P4 | ecosystem: Host-associated > Arthropoda: Insects > Digestive system > Gut ... | reverse complement strand
GTCGGCCTAGACAACACAACAAGTACTCGCTAGCTCCTGAAGATGGACGTATTAACGTCTGAAACATGTTGAGCAATATATAATAAAGCAAGTGTCATCTAGTTGGTCAACCATTATTCAAATTTGTTTCCTTAGTGTGTCATCTTTGGAAATGAGGATATTCCACGGCCTGCAAGATCGCCTGATCTTAGAGCATGCAGTTTTTTCTTGTGGTTCCATTTAAAAAGCAAGGTCATAAGTGCACCACCCCCACAGAATATCCCAAAAACTTAAACACGGAATTCAGGAAGATGTTACCACAATTCCTGTGTAGATACTGTGCTGTGAAATGAACAGCGCACACTCTAGATTGGAGGAGTGTGTAAGCAGAAACGGAGGCCATATTCAAGAAATGAGACTTAAGAAGAAATTGGCCATTGGTAACAAATTACATGCTTTTATTTGTACTCCAGAATTGTGTAATAGTTCCTAAATAAATTCCTTTAATCAGTCGTGAAGTTATTGAAATTGCCAATTTTTTTTGGCTCAACCAGTATATCAGACGTGAAGCGTTCACACTCTGTACAATTCAAAGGTTTGAAGTATTTCATGTACAACCTGAAGATAGCCATTATCAAGCACCAAAACATGTAGTCATACCTTATGTAGAAAATACTTTTATATTCTACCAGTAAATATAGTTGTGTTAGACAAGTACACACTCTACATTAGTTATTTCATGGAATACAAAGGGTATGATGAACCTCATGTTTGAAGCCCACTTTAATCCTGAGGGTGGAGGCGATATTTCGTTCTTCCAAAACATTGGGCTGTAAGCCAGAAGACCTCATCGTGGTAGTTTTTGTGTTTGTTAATAGTCGGAAATGTAATTTAAAGTGAGTGATGATTTTTTATTTTCACCCCACTACTACCCATGTCAGTCAGAGTAGACGACATTGAATTTGACACAGAAATAAGCGTTTCCAATTTTCTGACAGTGAATTTTATAAACATCGACACAATTATCTTCACCATTCACATTACCTATAACATAATCGTCTTGAGTTGTGATGAATGTTATGGTAAGTAAACGTAAAAAGGCAAAGTGCACCCTTGTACAGGCACTGAGGCTCTGTAGAGGCCATTCGGCCCTTAGGGGGAGTAGACATATAGCTCTACTCTTTCTTGACCACGGCACTAGAAGGAGGAGAGGGGTCAGCGTCACGCCCCAGCCGTTCTTTTTCCTCGGGAAAGACCCGGTACCCATTGTGCAGGAGGCTGGGTGGGCCCCAGGACCGGTCTGGTCAGGTGTGGAAAATCTCGCCCCCCACTGGGATTTGATCCCCAGACCATCCAGCCTATAGCCAGTCACTATACCGACTGAGCTATACCGGCCCACGTTATGGTAAGTAGTTAATTAAAATACTTTTTTTATATTGCAGGTACAAAGTGTGGACATTGCAGCCTTCAACAAAGTTTAGGAACTTCTCATCGAGCTGATTTACAAGATGGCTGCATGTGTGTAAAATTTCATTCCGATCTTTCCTTCACCTCTGTGATAAAAGTAACACTATACCGCAATGTGAAAGGTACATAACTTTCTGAAATGTCAGTAACCTGGAATGTTCTTAGTCAAGGAGTAAAAATTGTATAGAATACCATCACTGTGTACACCTACAGAAGTGTATGTAAGAAGCGTGCATGATGGCACACAGCACATGGGTGTGCCACCCTCACTTGCCCCAAGTTTTGTGTTGGTTCCCATTATGAGCTCACTATAAGGACAGGTATTTGACTACAGACGAACTGCACCGAATTATGTACCAGTAAATAAAAAATTTTAAAGTAGTAGCTGAATTACATGGTTCCAGTTGATTTTCAGTGTTGTAATGCAGCTATATTGATGTGGATCAGTGTTGAATGTTGACAAAATAATTGCACCGTAATAAAGGAAAAAACAGCTTAACTGCGTTTCATTGGAGAATTTTGAAGATATGCTCAGGTTTTTATACGTCTTGCATGTGTAATTCTACACCATGTTTTGTGTTCATGGCGTGGGGTTGTCAGTTCCAGCTTCAAAATAGTATTTAAACATGTAGGTACAGTTTCACTTACAGAAATTACTTAGAAATCTTATTTATGTTGGAGTAAATCACCTTAAATGCTGTAAACTATTTAGCAAGTCCTTAGTTTTGTCATGCCTGATATTCTTTTGCTTATGAAGACGGTGGATACAAGACAGGGTAAGCTGTGATGTGGACGTTGTGTGAGTATATATTGTCTTGAAGTATTATATTAAATTGAATCTCTTGAGAATTTGATCATTCATACACGTTGAACCAGACCCAAGTGGCAAATGTGATCCAGTTGCTAATTTTTATGTGGTGAATCTTTAGGTTTCAGCTACTTGGAGCTTCCTGTTAATGTGAATAATATCGGTTCAGTAAAGCTGCTGTATCAAGGAGATACAGAAAACTGGCATTCTACATCATACACCCAGGTTCCCTTACACATTCTGTATGTTTCTATCATTTTGCATTCCCAGATGGCGCCAGTAATTTAGTGGCAAGAGTGAGCGTGTAACATTTCTTTTGTTTTATAATTTTGTGGTAAAATGAGCTATGCGTCCATTTGAATGTTAAGAACTGGTTTTAGACCTGATACAGGTAAATGAGGTATTAAGGAATTCAAGGATCGAATGTAGGGGTTCAGCACCATTTGGCTTATATAAGAAGGCAAAAGTTGATGTTATCACACACTATGTTCTTCAGAACAGAAAATTGTAAAATAGGTGTCAACAGTTGTTATGCTTGAATATATGCCAAATTATAACTAACTGGGACCCCCGACTATAATTTATGCTTGATGATGGCCTAGTTCCTTGTCGGTGGCCCCAAGTGCCTTGCCTTGTATGGTGTTTGAATATCTTTAGATGGTTATGTGCATAAAACGGGCACGTGCTCATTTTTCGTACTGGATGCTGATCGGAAATTACACGCATATCACTGCTAAATTAATAAAAAAAAATATTTCCATGTGGTAATACGGCATTCATTATTTGCGGAGATTAACGACGCTATTACACATTCGTATTTCCCGGCACCGTTAACGCGACGTTGTAGTTCAGAAATTTATCTGTAGAATGCGACACGATTGGATGCGAAATAGCGTAAGGTAGTTTTGGTGATCGTTCTTTTCTTGTTTTCAGAACAGTAAGATAAGAAAGTAATTTATTTACCAAAATGGCAATGATGCAACGACGAACTAATGTGAGTATGCAGATATATTAAATTGTTCATAAAGCAAATATATTTGGATTAGGCTTTGTGTAGGTGTGAAACCAGACATAACCTACAAATCGACAGTACATTTTTCTCTTATCGATTTACATCTAATGGATATTAAGTGTCGATATTCTGTGGGGAGGTAATGTCTGTAACTTGTAGTCTCACATTCGATGCATGTGTGGTTTTAGGTGAGACTTCCTCCGGAAGTCAACAGGATACTGTACATACGTAACCTTCCATACAAGATAACTGCCGAAGAAATGTACGACATATTTGGGAAGTATGGAGCAATAAGGCAAATAAGAGTGTGAGTTACCTGGTCCATGAAACTCTATTCGTATACATTTGTAATAAACTCGCTGCATATGTTGTTACCAAAAGTTTGTTACATCAGCAGTTGCTTTCATTTCAGTGGTAACACTCCTGAAACAAGAGGAACAGCATTTGTTGTATATGAAGATATTTTTGATGCCAAGAATGCTTGTGACCATTTATCAGGCTTTAATGTCTGTAATCGGTACCTTGTCGTCTTGTATTATCAGGTAAGTGAGGTGTTGTATTTGTAATTTTTATTGTGGTTAGTATTTACAGCTAAATCATTACTTGTTCATTTTCTGGTGTAGACGTGATATCTCTCAGTTAAATAATTGATTATAAATGTGTAGGTAAGACTTGATTATGTAAGTACTGCTGGTTAAAATATGAAACAGCTTGATGGTGCACTGTTTTATGACACAATGTGGTATCAAATATTACTACACAGTTGACTAAACAGAAGCTTAATTTGCATTACTGTGTAATATTTAGGCAACATACATACATATATATGTATATATACACACATACATACATACATACCTTGTCAGATGTGGTGGCTCCATTCCCAAATAAAAACACTCATTGGCCATATACTTTCTGCATAAAGCACAGTCCTCCTTGAGAACTTACCAGTCATTTAATATATCATACTACTTTCTACTGAGCGGCAAATTGTCATGCCAAATTCACACTCTGCAGGATTTGTGGACTTAGTTGTAAGGACAGTAAGTATTTTTCATGTACTTTGTTTATTTTAGAATATAATATTACCCTTGTTCATTTGAGATGGTTTACATTTAATGGTATTTATTTCGTACAGTCTAACAAAGCATTCAAGAGGGTTGATATTGATAAAAAGAAGGAAGAAATTGACAAGATGAAAACTAAGTATGGTATCAACAGTGAAGAGAAGAAATGAAACTGTGGTGATTTCTTGTGACGCTGATGAACTTGGGACCCGAGCAAATGGTGGTGCATCATGAACACAGCCATTAGAACTTAACTTTTTTCTCACCACTTTTCTAAGTTGAACAGTACAGAAGAAGAATACAGTTATGTGTAATATTGAAATGTAAGTAAATTGTAGAAAATAAGCGTGACTGTATGCAGCATTTACAGATTTATTATGACACACGTCTACAGGACCTTAATTGTGCTGTAACATGTATTACACAGTATGAAGCAACAATGAATATTTTTATTACCTCAGTAAATCTTTTGTACTGGACATGCGTGAGGGGAGGGCCATTATGTTGAAGGCATGCTATTGAGTTGGTGATTACAGTTTTCGAATAACCTTTGAGTAGTTCCATGTGATGTTTGTATGGAAGTTTGGTAGAGCTGCCAGTTTGAGACTGTGTGATCTCCCCTCCCTCTCCTTTAGAAGTCCCTACATATTAGCATCCATTGTGAAGGATAATTCAATGTGCTGGTCCTGGAAGTGTGGCCTTTTAGGAAAGCCTGCTATACCATTTCTGTGGCTGCTTTGGCTGTACGTGTCATACTGTGCCATCTTGCTGGCACAACAGAGTCAGGATTTCACAACAACTGAATCCTTTGCTTTGCTGCCAGCAGCTTTTTTAAACTCAAGCTTATATATTTATCCAACCAATTTTTACAATGATATCGACCGTAACTGATGTATGAAGAGGGAAAATAGCCCACAATAAAACTCTTTACAGGTGACTCATTGTGGTCAGGTACCTGAACTACAGACGAGTAGAAACAAATCAACTTTCTGCTGCATAACAAAATGCATATGCTGTTCTAGTGTCATCACCATCTGTTGGGCTACCTTATGCTATAGAATTATGCAGTTGACCTTTTAGAGACCTGCATTCGCACATGTGAATGCATGTTGGAAAATGTTCCAGGAAATTTATATTATATATTTAGGCAACGGGGAAATTTACTGCAATTTTAAGATGTACCGCATAATCTCTGTTTCATTTTCCACAAAAATTCCATCTATTTCTTACTTATATCTGTTTCTGTTCACACAATATGTTTTTCGTAAACCATGTGCTAATATTTAAATACCAGCCTGGTAGGATAAAGGATAAAATTGATGTAAAACCAACATAGATTGGGAATATGGTCTTATTGCTCTACATTCTTCTGCTGCTAAACAAGGAAATGCTGGAATTTGACATGTGAAATTTTCTGCAGTAAAATCTCAGTGTAACAGAGATCACTGTGACAGACTAATGAAAATTGTATAATTTTACAGTCTAACACAACTTTTATTATGTAAATACAATTAAAAGAATATTAAAAAATCATAACAGCGACATGTTTCAGCTTTTTTTTCAGAAAGCCATCTGGCTGCGACCCATAAAGGTTTTTGTATGCAGTTGACCGAAGTCTGAGAATAGTCAAGGTCTTGTTTGCATGGTTACTGTGACAGCATCACCATTGCAACACCAATATTGCTCACCCTTTTAGGCTCTTGTGACTGTGCATCATGAACATAAGGTGAAGAGAGAGAAAAACCAACAAGATGCAACTAATCCGATGTTTATTATCAAACTTCTATCTCAACATATAGGGGACCGCAGTAGCACAGTGGTTAAGGTGCTGTGCTACAAATTGGAAGGTCGCTGGTTCGATCCCAGCTGGTGTCAGTGGATTTTTCATTGACATAATCCTTCCAATCGCACCAAGGCCCTGAGTTCGACTTAGCCTCTAACAGAAATGAGCACCAGGAGTATGTCCTGGGGGTAAAGACGGCCGGTGCGTAGGGCTGACAACCTTACCACCATCCTGTGCTGTTGTCACGAAATCTGGGAACCTTAACTTCCTGGAACCCTCTGGGCCTGTCCAGGCCTGTAATGGGACTGCTTTTATCTCAACATGTTTCAGGCATCATTATTGCCCATCATCAGGAGAACAAGACTGTGTACTACCGCATATGGTGTTCTGCACTGGTTGTGCTGACTATGGTTGTGTGGAGCTGGGTCGTAAGCTGTGTGTGCTGTGTGAAAGTTACCGTTCGACTGAGTCGAACAGTAACTTTCACACAGTGCACACGGCTTACGATGCAGCTCCACACAACCATAGTCAGCACAACCAGTGCAGAACACCATATGCGGTAGTACACAGTCTTGTTCTCCTGATGATGGGCATAATGATGCCTGAAACATATTGAGATAGAAGTGTGATAATAAACATCTTATTGTTGCTTCTTGTAGGTTTCTCTCTCTTCATCCTATTGTTCACACTGTGTTAGAGTGTCATTACACTTGTGTTAGAATACTTGATTATAACATCTGTCGTTATAATGACGGTTCAGCATGACAGAGTGAAAAACGCGTCCCGTTTCGGAGGTACGTTCACTTAAAAAAAACAAGCTTTTTAACCACATGATGTGCCATTATTATTTTTTTGGGGGGGGGCGTTAATTTAAAGGATGTAATTTATGAAATTTTAAGGTAAGAATCTTGTTACAGATATTAGTTTTACCATGTTTGTAGCCAGTAAGAGGATAAAAATTTGGCAACATACAGTTTAAATACAGGGGACCGCGGTAGCACAGTGGTTAAGGTGCTGTGCTACAAATCAGAAGGTCGCTGGTTTGATCCCAGCTGGTGTCAGTGGATTTTTCATTGGCATAAAGTCCTTCCGATCGCACTATGGCCCTGAGGTCGACTCGGCCTCTAACAGAAAGGAGTACCAGTAGCATTTCCTGGGGGTAAAGGCGGCCGGTGCGTAAGGCTGACAACCTTACCACCATCTTGTGTTGTTGTCACGAAATCTGGGAACCTTAACTTCCTGGAACCCTCTGGGCCTGTCCAGGCCTGTAATGGGACTGCTTTACAGTTTAAATACTTTGTACCGTATTTGCAGAACACATTTTTACAGCCACTTAATTGCTTGAAACTAACAAGTGTTTATGACATGTATAAATCACTCTCAAACCATGAAACTTCCAAATGCACATGACATTTATGTGCAACCTAAAATTTTTTAGATATTTGTGTGTGTGGGAGGGGGGAGGGGGGTGTATTTGACGGTAGGGTGATGAATGTGGGTAACATAATTGTCATAGTGTGGCCTGGTTAGCAACTACACCTGCTGGGAATTTTACTGTAGTGTTAGGGATTTTGTTTTTGTGATAGGCTGTAACTGCTTTCTTCCATAGATTCTCCAGTTTAGCAATGAGAGTCACTTGTCTGTCCTGTCATATACACCTTATGCTGTTGATAAATGGATAAATGAAGAATCAGTCATGAAAGTAAGATCATTTTTGACTGATTTGACACAGCTCTTGTTTGTTGGTAATCAAAGTTGTTTAACTTGATGATGGCTTTGGTATAAAAGCCAAAACATGTAGCAATTCGCTGTGGAACATAAAGACCAGTATATGAGAGTTGTATAGTCTTAGCCAAAAAAGCTATTATGGTTGCATATTAGAAACCAGAACGGGATGCCACATGCTAATAATCAATCAGTCATTCATCTTTGTGACACGGAAGTTACTTTGATCAGCATTCTTTAACTAGATTACCTAAGTGCACTTGTTTGTTCTGTGGATCTTTATACTGGAAAATCTGCTTTATATTCTCACCTGTCCCAACTGCTACCTGTGTTTACAAGTCATTTTATCTGCATTGTGCGTAAGTATTCCCTCGAACTAAGTATGACGCTGTAATGGCTGTGGGTCCCCATCAGGAAAGGACCTCAGTGCATTTACCTGACCCTTGAAGGTGAAGTCACTGGGATCCTTGAACACATCTGCACCCTCTCGCACTGTCATGCAGCATCACGTCCTTCTGGACTTGAATCATCAGCAGCATCATTTTAAGAACTTTCATTCTTGGATTCCATTATGTTTTCTTGATGTGAACTGTTGATAAATCAGCACCCTGGTAGGGTCACTGGTAATCTATTAGGATCAAGCCCCAGTCACATTTTCATGTCATTGAAGTTCAGGTTGTTGACATGTTTGAGATAACAGTGCTTTCAGCAGTATGCCTCAAGAAATGTGGCAATAAATGAATGAAACTTCATAACTGATTGGGAAATGGGAGTGACTGTGGAAGGTGGGCCACCATCAGCATTTCATACAGGCACTAAATGTGCGTAACCTAGCATAAAACAAAAATATGGTTAATGTCAAAAAGCTTGTGGAGGCGTAATGACCAGATGCCTACTGTACAACCAGGGTTTGATTCGTGGGGGAAGCAGGCATTTTTTTTTCACCATATAATGTACATTGGCCCAGCATGTTGCCTAGTTGGTACTGGGATATTTTGTCTGGGAATAAGGTGGCTGGGGTGTGACATGGACCAGGTACTGCAATATAGCATTGAAAGTAAAAATGTAAGTGTATGTTTTATGGCATGCTTAATGAAACAAGTGTAAAGTTCTTGTGTGCATGATGAAGGCATGCTGTCAAGTAGAAGTATAGCTTCACTTGATTTTGGTAAACTCCAGTTGAAATGTGATGGCACATGGTGATGCATGGTAGGGGGGTGAAGGGGAAACTGACAAATGGAGTGGGTAGCCATACCCTTCACACTACCTCGGAACATGGTGTATACAGCATTACTACCGCTGATGCGCGCACCTCGGCTGCCAGTAGTCGACTGAACTGACACCCCCGCTGATTTAAATGGACTTGTCCGTTTCGCCGAAAGACAAAATCTGGTTTCTGCGTGTGTGCTGTCACATTTCAACTGGCCTTTACTAGAAGGAGGTGAGGGGTGAACTTCACATCCTGGCTTCTTTGCTGCTGAGTAAAGAATCCCATGGCACTAGTTGAATGTGAAACTGGGTGGGCCCTAGAGCCAGTGTGGATATTTTGGAGACAAGAAAATTCTTGTGCCTCCCACCCACACTTTGAATTTAATCCCTGGTCCCACAAATGGCAGGGAATTTTTAAACAACATAAGTGCTTCTCAGTGAGGACCATTCCATGCTGTTAATTTCAGTATGGAATGGCAATAGTTTACAGTGCTTTAGAATGTATTAATATACTTAGAATTGATTTTTTAATGGAAATAATTTAATAATATACAATTTAACAAATAAACGCTGGACAGTTTGAAAACCCCTAAGCTTGTACTATGTAACTACATTAATGCAGTTGTGGGTTTTCCGTGGGTGGTGTCTAGTGACTTTTTTTTACATTGGTAACGCGCGTATAATTAGCAGACATGTTTCCCCGATGTACAAGACTGCGCTCGTGCGGTTAACTGTGGTACTACTCGGTCATCTGTCGTCTGCTTAAACGTGGGATTGAGGGGCGTATCGGGGAGGAATGCAATAGCAGAAACCAAAAAAAGCCGCCATGGTCAAGTTCAAGGAGAGATTCCTTTAGTCAGAAAGACAGGGAAACGTTTACAGAACAAGGCTGTGACTGTTACAGTTCTAGATTTTGTTAACGTAAGTTACCGTGATTTTTATTAAAAGACTCACTTGAACGGTTCTGAACGTGATCATCATGCTGTAGAGGTGCTTTGAAGGTAAGGAACACGTGATCAAGCCGACATTTACATATCTTCAATAAGTGCAAATCACACTGTTCTAAAGAGAGTGTCGTCTGAATAGATTTATTTAAGTCTGACGTGAAGAAGTATCTTACTACGTGTATCAGTTCTTTCATTGTGTGCCATAAGTCGAAAAACATTTACGAGGTCATTATTTCAGGAATATCGTTGTTTATAATTAGCAGTAGTTCACAGTCATGCACTTGCTACACGATTTTGTGTAATACCACGGAACTTCATAATTATTAATTTGACAGAATCATCAGTTCATGTGAGCAGTTTGAAACTGTGAAGCCACGGAACTTCATAATTATTAATTTGACAGAATCATCAGTTCATGTGAGCAGTTTGAAACTGTGAAGCCATACCGTTGTCACGACAATTCTGTACGTACGTGATGATATCAAACACATTGTACCATTGTACATTTCGTGTGTTGCAATTTGTGGTTATTATATACATGTGAAATCACGTGGTCGGTTTGTTTCTTTTGCTTTCGCCAAGGCAGCTGAAGCAAACCTGCGTGTTTGCACCTGAAGTTATGTTAGTACTGCTTGTTACTGTGTATTCATGTATGTACTGACTGAGATGAGCCGTGAAAAAAATACACATAACTATTACAAATCGAATAGGCCTAACATCCAATAACACTAGTGTTTAGTTTGTAGACCTATTTGTGGGGTAAGGATATATTCGTTGCTGTTGTCACTTTTTCGATTTCTGTCACCATTCATTACAAATGGAAGTGTATGATATACAGTCCTTGCGTGTGTGTGTGCGTGCGTGCGTGCGCGTAGTCTTATGTTTTTGAATTCCCGGACCCTTTGTCGAATGCTGGTGAACAAATTGTGCAAGACACTCTTACAAGAATTTAATGATAAAACATTAATGTGCATTGTACAAACCGTTAAAAAATTTGCCCAGTTACTGAACATTTTCGTGTTTAATTTTACTTACAATGTCTTGTCCCTTAAAAAGTTCAGGTTTTATTATTCTTCCCCCAAGCGAGTTCCAGCCTTAATCATAGTCCTCAAAATCCCAAGAGACCCGCAGTTCGTGATAAAGCTCACATCTCTTACCGTGGTGCATACATACACCGAGCGTTCAGGGTTGTATCTCCATATATATATATATATACGTACGTGATGATATCAAACACACACACATATATATATATATATTACGTGATGATATCAAACACATTGTACCGTGGTGCATACATACACCGAGCGTTCAGGGTTTATCCCCATACATACATATATATATATATATGTGTGTATATATATATATATGTGTGTGTGTATATATATATATATATACGTACGTGATGATATCAAACACACACATACACACACACACACACACATATATATATATATATATATATACTACGTGATGATATCAAACACATTGTACCGTGGTGCATACATACACCGAGCGTCCAGGGTTGTATCTCCATATATATATATATATACGTACGTGATGATATCAAACACATTGTACTGTGGTGCATACATACACCGAGCGTTCAGGGTTGTATCTCCATATGTATATATATATATATATATACGTACGTGATGATATCAAACACATTGTACCGTGGTGCATACATACACCGAGCGTTCAGGGTTGTATCTCGATATATATATATATAGATATATACGTACGTGATGATATCAAATACACACACACACACACACACATATATATATATATATATATATATAATAGCCTAAATGTGAGTGAAACACACTGTGATTCTCCGTGGGGTGCGAGCTGGTTGTGTCATTTATTAGATGCTGTGTATTCTACTCTTCCTTTAGCCTCACATATTTCTTAAATAACGCACGAATCAATAAGTGGGATGACACTGCTCTTTCGACCGTTCTGTTGAGCAAATATTCGATAGTGTTGTCGGATGACATGAACCCGACATTTTCTTCCTCACCATTTCATTAGTTAACTGGCTGCTTAGTTCAGGCAGTCTACTGTGAGAAAATCCAAAGTGTGTTTGAAGGTTCATAAAAAATGTACGCACAGGTCAGTGCACCGACATATGCTAGAAACACTTTACCTGATATTAGATTCTCCGGCACTCTATTCAGTCGAAATCGGCTCACATGTTTCGGCAAGGAAATGTATGGAAGAATGAAGAGACAGAGGCTAATCATGATATCTTTATTATGCGTTCAATTGCTACTAACAAATGCTGCTAGTAGACCTAACTTATTCGTTTAACTTGTCATTAGTATTTGTTAATGTTTATAAATTTTTAAAATTTGAAACATATATTTCTGCAGTAATCTGGCTTTTAACGCATGCAGTCTTTAAACAGTTCTATTCGACCCTCATGCAAAACCCCATTTCTGACAGTCTAATGTGGTCATCATTTCCCTGTGTACAGAACGCGAGGCAAATGAAGACTGGAGGCGAGACAAACCATTACGAATGATTTATATATTTTTACCGACTGTATTTTAATTGCGCAGGTTGGTTGAGAGGTGGATTTGGTCAGATACTTTGAGTAAGAATTTGAAAGGAGACGTTAGTGGTCTGTTTCATGGCAGTATCCAGGCATTCGCGTGGAGGGACTGCAGAAAACCAGGGACATTATGCATCAGGGTGGCCAGTAGTCTGATCAGAATCATTATCGGTCACCCAAATACAAAGAGGGTTACCCTATTTATATCAGACAGAAGTTTGTGTGTCGTTACGTCAGCTTATCCGTAGAAGTGAAGCCTGCGTAAAGTGAAGACTCTTCACAAAACTTAGTATCAGCGTCATGCCGCTAAACGTCACGCCACCTACGTAGTTTCTAAGTTATCACTATCAATAATCCCGAAGTCGTAGATACGAGAAATTTTGAGGCGATAGTGATATTAGAGTTTTTGGTTAGTGATATTTAATTTTTTTTTTTGTTTTGCTGTAATAAGCTAGATTTTCTAATAATATGCAACATGGCCGTCGCCCGAAATAGAAAATGGTTTAATTTTGGGCTTTGCGATGCGAAACAAAGAAGCACTCCAGACATATGCGTCAATGTGGAGTTAATAGCGAGAAAACAGGACATAATTACGTTTAAGATTTCAGAACGAAATACCGTAGGCCTGTTAGCGGTTACAAACATGGCGACGGGGCGAAACGTGTACATTTATTTGTTCGAGCAAAGGGTGCTGAGGACAATATTTGGGTCTGGTTGGGTGGACAAGATTGTATATCGAGGAACTTAATGTTGCATGTACTGCGCACCGAATATCGTTCGGGTGGTCAAACCAATGAGCATGAGATGCGCGGCACACATGAAACACCAGGGGCAGAAGAGAAATACGTGAATGAATTTGTTAGAGGAAGCTTAAAGAAAGAGATCACTGTCAAGACCTAGGCGTAGATGGAAGGAAAATACTAAAATGGATCTTAAAGACATAGGTTGGGAAGATATGGACTGGACTAATTCGACTCAGAGCAGTGACAAGTGGTGTGATTTTGTGAACAAGGTCATGAATCTCGAGGGAGAAAATGTGCTCCATGGAGTTTGTTTGGCTGGTTAGGCTGGCCGTATACACGGAAGATCTGGATTAAGATTGTAAAAATGAAAGAAGTAGTTCCTCCCCATAAACCCCATCTTGGTGATGCGAGACACTGCTGTAGTCGAGATGTTTCTAAAAACAAACACGTTCTTCAGGCTTTACGGATTTATTCAAATTCTTAAACCATAAATCCGCTTTATACGTTTGCTAGGACTCCTCGAAATCTTTGACTGGCCGATCGAAAGGCCTGTACCTACACAGGACAACAAAAACACAAAAATAAAAATAGGCAAGTACGTACATCCATGTTTCGAGGGAGTTCGAACCCGAAACCATTATCCCAATCGAGCAGAAGAAAACCATACTTATACACCTTCAATCACGGCATTTTATTTGGAAACAAATCTTTGTGCTCACACTAGTAACATGTTTCAGCTTATTCAAGCCATTATCAGAATTATCTTCATAAAAACTTAATGAAATTGAAGAGAACGTGTCTTTGTGTTATACTAGTCACTCGATACGAGTTCTCAGTGTTCTGTTAAAACACGATATTGAAGCGTCATTCTTCACTGTTGCTATATACATGTTATTCGTATCCTAGCAACAGCACAACAACCAAGCGCGTTCGACGTAACTCTGTCGTTAGGAATAGGAGGAAACTTAACTGTGGGTTCACTTTTATTATAACCAACTTATGCACATATATGTCAATATTTATGTTGATACTTTAAAACATTAAAATATAACACATTAAAATCTTTGATCACTCCTACATGTTTCGGTTACTATATGTAACCATCCTCAGGGAGTCGTTGTACATTCTAAAGTTACT
>Ga0123354_10010230_pt1 | contig 14439 bp, 5 predicted proteins | sample TergutLab28metaG_2_FD_97872 | JGI IMG/M metagenome (GOLD analysis project Ga0123354, IMG submission 97872) | Labiotermes labralis P4 segment gut microbial communities from Petit-Saut dam, French Guiana - Lab288 P4 | ecosystem: Host-associated > Arthropoda: Insects > Digestive system > Gut ... | reverse complement strand
GGGGGGGGGGGGGGGGGGGGGGGGGGGGGGGGGTGGGGGGGGGGGGGGGGGGGGGGGGGGGGGGGGGGGGGGGGGGGGGGGGTGGGGTGGGGGGGGGGGGGGGGGGGGGGGGGGGGGGGGGGGGGGGGGGGGGGGGGGGGGGGGCGGTGGTTGTAGTAGTAGTAGTGACGGGGGCGGCGGCGGAGGTGGTAGTGGTGGTGATAATAGGAACACCAATGATGTGTGAACTGGCAAACCTTCATTTTGACTAAGACGAACTGCCGAAACGGCCGTTTAGATGAAACGTTGCACCGAGGAAATAACAAAATTAATTTATTTAAGTGCATCACATCAACAAAGAAACCGATTAGGCCTACAGCCATGCATTGAAATAAAACAAGATATAAAACTGGAAATAAAGCAGCAAATTACGGTAATGACAAACAGCAATATTAGTACAGGGTTAGCTGCAAAGCACAAAGCTTTAACAGCTTTCGAATTAATTTATTGGATATCACAAGAGTAAAAAATGACCTTGACCGAAGTGTGGTCTTTGTTGATCACGAAATAGTAGCCTAAGAATAATGAAATTCATATCAATTTTTGTTCATTGACGTGCTGAGTCAAGAGCCAAGCGGCCCACGACAGAAACAGCACAACATACAACAAATGACAAACGACAATAAACGCGAAAGATATGAAACGCACGAAACAAACACAAGAACATTTAAATATTTCGTTAGCACGCGTAACTAAGTAACTCCATGGGGCGCAGTCCTTAAGAGGCTAACAGTTTCTAGCTAGTCAAGAAATTCCCCGCATTTTATGGAACCCGAAGGTTCATACCGCGTTTACAACAGCCCGAAACCCGTCCCCATTCCGAACCGTATCAATCCAGTCCACGCCACACCCAACTTCCTGAAGATCCATTTTAATATTATCCTCCTATCTAGGCCAGGGTCTTCCATGTTGTCTCTTTCCTTCAGGTTTCCCCAACAAAACCCTGTGTATACCTCTCTATGTGCCCCCGATCACCTCATTTTCGATTTGATCACCCGCAAAATATTTGTTCAGGAATACAGATCTTTAAGCTCCTGATTATGTAGTTTTCTCCACTCCCCTGTTACCTCGCCCCTCATAGGCCCAAATATCCGTCTCAGCGCCCTATTTTCAAACAACCCCAGCCTGTGTTCCTCCTTCAATATGGGCGACCATGTTTCACACCCATACAAAACAACAGCAAAATTATATTTCTGTGTATCTTAGTCCATTATATTTTTGGAGTGCAGACTGCCAGAAAAACGCGTTAAGACACATTTGATATAAAACTAAAATAATATAAAATTCGACTAAGCGAGGTAAATTACCTTCTGAAGAGATCAGAATCGCAACAAACTACGGTGGCACACCTCGAGGTGTAACAATTTCTGAAGGACGGACTGACAAGGAAAACACGAAGGTCTCGGAAATTCCGAGTGGGAATTCGATGGCCTATAGTGTCTATGGAGATCTATACTACTACTACTACTACTACTACTACTAGTAGTAGTAGTACAATCTATATATATATATATATATATATATATATGCGATTATGTAGATATGTTTCTTACAAGCCTGGGTTTTACTAGTTACGAATAGGAAGCTGTAGGTTGTGGTAATAAACTACAGCAGGAATTATGCTTCTGGTGTCGGTGTTAAAATAAGTTCGTTATTTTAGTACTGCGTGCAGATTACAAAATTTATATATGTGGAACTGAAGTAGATTGCACTCTACTGAGGTGAGGTGATTTTGATGAGGCTCTTTCTTATGGGCAGCTATACTACACCTACACAGAAACAGCTTTATCAGTTGAATTTACGTTTAAAATTTTCCGTTTGAAATATCAACGGTTTTGTTGTAGTTAGACCCATAATACATTCATTCACCTAGACACTTCACATCCCTCAGTTTATGGACCAGAATTTGTTGTAGTACTGACCATATTTAATTACTGACGTTATAAAAAGCAGAATTTCTTCTTCTTCTTCTTCTTCTTCTTCTTCTTCTTCTTCTTCTTCTTCTCCTTCTTCTTCTTCGTCTTTCTCTATTTTCAAGCATTTTTTTGTATTGCAACATTATCTTCAGTTCTTCCTGTTCTATTCCACAAAATTCTTCCTCCACTGTTCAGAGCTTCATTAAATGAATTCATGTCGATACAGACATTAATTTTGTAAACGTTAAATGGTGCACAGCATTTTTATTACGTGGGACTGTGTGTACCGCAATTAAGTTCACGTCATTACAAAACGATTAATGTGTGTTTTTAGAGTTTCTGTTACAATGTGTAAACTTTGTGTTTCGTCTACCATTCTTTTCATGTACGATTATCCCTGTTGTTTACAAACTTCATTACAGGCCAAAGCTCAGTTGTTCCTACTTCATTTTCACCTGGCCTCTATTTATTGTATCGTTATTCATTCCCCAGTTCTGTTTCCTATATATTTGTTTTACTTATCTTCTATATTTATAAACACGATTCACTGATAAAATAACGAGAGGGTTTTAAATGAGTCAAAACACAACTAAGTTTTTCAGATGTTGTTATTTTAAACTGACGACACACAGGGGCCGAAACGTGTCGTCAGTTTAAAATAACAACATCTAAAAAAAACTTAGTTTGTTTTGACTCATTAAAAACCCTCTCATTATTGTATTACTAAACACGACGGGGGTGACGCATCTGAAGTTTGTAAATGATGCAATGAATGCGTATAACTGACCGTCCATCGAACCACTCACTCTCTGACACACACCTACTCACACACATTCGTCTGTTTCTCTCTTTGCGTGTCAATAAACTCGGTTCAGTACCGCGGATGGCGTCTCCCTGGGGGGTTCCAGCTCGTTTCCAGCGAATAAGGGAAAAATATTTCGTTAAAAAAAAATAATGCGTTCATGACCTTGAAATAAACGTAGGCGTGTGATTATACGTTTATATAGATTACCTTTAACCTTTTGACCCCTAATATCAACTCTAGTGGTCGTACCGCACCGCTAACCTCTACAGTTGCATTTTATATATTTATTCAACAAATATAGGTACCGAATATTTTAAACACGGTATATACTCTCCGTTTCTTTCTCTTCAAAATGCAGTTTGTTTCATAATTCTAACGTATTTGGTTTCTGTATTATACACATTTTATATACAGGGTGTGCTAAAATTAAAAAAAAAAATTCCGGCGCCAAAAGTTTAAATTCTGATGCACTACCTACAGTATAGTTAGTATAGTGATTGGACTAAGCGACAGACGAGCAAGGGATCGGGGTTCTACTTCCGGCAGAAGCAAGAGATTTTTCTGCTCCAAGGCTTCCAGGCTGGCTTTGGGGACCGCGTAGACTAAGATCCATAAAACCATCCTTACACTGCCCTTAGCTGCCTTGTATCAAAATGGAGCGAACGCTGGTTATAAACTAGATTGCCAGGAGGCCACACACGGTTCATTTTCAGTAGCCGAGACAGCAGAGTGGGTCTCACATTTGTTTGTGGGATCGTTAACTGATTAAAAGAATAAGATGAAAAGATTGTAAATGCGTTAGTAGAGTAAAAGATGTAAGTCAATGGGAGGTTGCAATACACTTAACTGGGTTTTGGATGACAGATAATGTATTCGTCGTAATAAAATTATTACATAAATTAAAATTTATTAAAACACTGTTCTGAAATAAAACACATTGCTTTCCGTTCAGCTAAGCTAGAACAGGTACTGAAAGTTACCTCATGCAGGAAATAAAAAACGTGCACAAAACGGATCCAGGCGAGTTGTATTTCGTGGAACGAATGCTTGGAAGTGAACAGGCGATGTCATTTAGTGCCAGAAATTCCGTGATATCGCCAAACGGGCTTAAGGCATTGGACTCATTGTCAGTTGGTTAAAGATTAATACAAAACACATTTCTCATATTGCAGGGCCAATTCCACAAAGTCTCCAGCTTTAGGCGCAGGTAACGTTAGTTAGCCTAGGCTCATATCACAAGACGGGAGAGTGCACAAAGTCGTGTACGCGCACATCAGTGTGTTTCTGCAATCAGAGAGGTGGAGGTGCTAGTATCGTCTGCTTACGTAGCAGCGGCAATCGTGTGACTGGGGTAGAAGGACTGTAAGGTTTGTGAGACTCGCGCTGAACGTTGCTATGCCAAAATGGCGGGGATTTTTTGGATGTAATCCTGCTATATTCAAGTAACAACACGTGCTGAGAATGGCCCCTACGTGCTTTTAGACTGAATACGAGGAATGGGGCAGTACACGTGCAGAGAGGCTTTTGTCACGTTGTACATAGCGTCGAATAAATGGATGGTAGTAAATTATGAACCGGAAGGGACGCAGAAAGAAACGACAGTGGTATAATTTAAGTTACTAACCAAGCATTAGTAGGCAATGGATTAAACTGCGAGGACTAGAGCCACGGCAGTGATGCAGCAGAGATTCGAGCCTGGGACCTCCACAATACAAGTGAGAGCGCTACCAGTTAAGAGAAATTGTTCGGTAGCGGTCTGGTCATTATGCTGAGCTACGTACATTGTCTGATTCGGGCATGGAAAGTGTCTATATAAAAAAATATAGTAATATCACCAGCTTACAAATAGGAATATAAGAAGATCAATTATCGTGCAATTAATTCGTTGTTCCGGCGTTCAGGTCTTCTAATAGCATATAAATGAGATACAATACACTACAGACACACATAGCCACTAACACACACATAAGGTCACGTGACCCTTTCAGGCAGGCTAAATATCCATTGAACAGAACAATATTAAAGCTCTCTGAATCTGTCAGTTGGATTGTAATGTAGTGGTCACACAAAGGGAATAAATTACAGCGCAAAACACATGAATATTCAAATGGAAGCACAGTGTATGTAAACTCTGGTTCAGTTTTAATTTCGGAGGCTGAATTGTGTTAAAGCGGGCTAAATTCGTTCCAAATAAACGGAGAAAACTTTACTGCACAGAGATGAACTCTCGCTTAGAAGTCATATTTCCCCTCTTGTTTTCTGGTTAACGAGCTGTAAACCTAACTGATCGCATTTTAATGAGTCTGTGAACATATAATAGGTGTTATTATTAGATTGGTCAATGGAAGGATCACGGTTCGAGCACCACTTCTAGAATCACCTAACTGAGCATAGTAGAGTACGGCTTTGTAAATCCAGTCACCAAATAGGTCAGTAAATTTCGCGCCTCTTTATGGTAACCAAAAACTCATTACCGTGTTCAAAAAAACTCCCGTTGGACTCTGTATTGTGCTAAATAAATCCAGTTCGCCTTTTCTTGCCTATTTTCACAGTACTATCCTCCAGTCGTCGTCCAGGTCTACCAAGCTGTCTGTCCCCTTCAGATCTGCCAATCAAAATGCTGTAAAGCTTCTAAGACTAAGATTAGCTCGACCTACGTTTACAGATCCAGCTCGTACCGCGCAGTGAACACTCTCCGTCTCAAACTTAATATTAAAAATCTTCCGTGCAACTGATATACATAAATAAGTTTATTAAAAACATTGCAATTGTTTATAAATAGATAACCACTTGTACATTTTTTTTTTGTTTTGCTGACCGTGCATCTCAGTATAATCTTAGTAATTAACCAACTTAATGCACAAATTCTTGTTTTATAATAAGTTTATTATATGCCTCTACATGTTTCGAGCAATATGTGCTCATCATCAGGTGGTCAAAATTGTATTATACAGCATCTGGTATCATCACACTCTGTAGGTGGCCGTCCGGTGCGCACCTGCGCACCGGACGGCCACCTACAGATGCATTAAGTTTGTTAATTATTAAGATAACACTTCTATATGTTTCGGTTATTATTTACAGCCACCTTCAGGGAGCGTATGTTTTTTAGTACAAACTGATACTCCTTGAAGAAGGCTACAAATAATATCCGCAACAAGGAGTGGTTACGTATTTAAGGACAAGTGCAATTTGTTGGTAATATACGAGTACTACTAATTTATATTTATATATTCCCCGTCTCAGTAAAATTCTTCATAAGGAAATAATAATCAGTAATAAAGATCGGTACTTCCATCAGCTTATCACCACTGCATCGTCAAATTATTTTCGACATTTTTTTATATTTTTTTTTCTTAATTTTATGTTTGCGAAGTTCATCGATGCTTCTCACTTGTATAGTACTGTGCCTTAGGCTTGATCCAAACCAACAGCCGATGTAGCTGTGTTCGGTAGCGCCACGTGATTAACTGCAAGATTACACAATTAATATTTCCCCGAGCCCAGGAGGTCATTAATTCCAACCTGTCATTTTCACACTGGCCGGTACATTAGGTACACCTGTGCGGATAACCTGGCGAATGATTTTTATATGCGACGATATACTACAGACAGACCGGTGTAGTGCCCGGTGAAAATGCCGAGGAATGTCTTCTGACGTAGTGAGTATATTGTAACGTACGTGTAACATCACAATTCTGACAAGTTCGTTCGCTCATCTTAAACATTCTGACACAGAAAGTTTTAAACTTCGACAAAGTAACGGTTAGCTTATACATTTATAATTATTTTCATGGCATGACAGCCCCCAGTGGGCCAGAGCCTCCTTATTATCGAGGCTTTACGATTATACTCAGGCACACTACACTCGGTAGGTCTCCTCTGGACGAGTGATCAGCCCGACGTAGAGACCTCTACCTGACAACACACAACACTCATAAAAAACAGATATACATGGTCCCAGCGGGATTCGAACCCGTCATCCCAGCAAGCGAATGGCCGCAGACTCACGCCTCAGACCGCGCGGTCACTGGAACCGGCGTCTATTCAGTTGTACTTTAACTGAAAGCAGTAAGAAAGAGAGAGAGAAAGCACTGACTGGAAAACTCTCATCGGGAGAGGATACGGATCTGTCGCAGGACAGACAACGAACGAAATGAATGAATGCAGTATGGTAAAGGTATAGGTATCCCATTAGAGACCAGGACAGGCCTTTGGAATCCAGAAGGCTGAGGCTCCCAGAATTTCTAAACAATCGGAACACGAAGGTGGCAAGGTTGTCAGCCGTAGATACCGGCCGCATTTAGCCGGAAGTATATATCCCTGGTAGTCATTTCTGTCAGAACCTGAGTTGACCCCAAATATCCCAACAATCCCATCGGAAAGAAAACCCGCGACCTTTCGGCTTGAAACGCAGTGTCTGAACCAAATGCGCTACTGGGTCACTTAGTCAACGGTACGTCGTCGGCAGGTGAGGTAATTTTGCGTCGCCGTATCTCGCCGACACCCTGCAGAATACACAATGGCTCCGGATATGCTGCCAAATTTTCCCCCAAAACAGCTTGCAATCTTCAATCTTGAAATTGGAAGCATATCAATGGCCCGCACAGAATGCAACTATAGATGAACGCCAATTTACTTAATCAACCAAACTGCCAAGTATTCGAACAGCTTTATGCAGAAAACATTCACCGAAATGGAAGTTTCACAACAGATTTACGAATTATTTAAACCATATCTATATAAATGGTTAATCCTTATGCAGCACGTTTCTTTCGGTGTCCCTTAACGTCGAAGGCGTAACGGGATGTCTCGGCGGATGCAGGCTTCCTATGCGATAAAACTGCGTGCTTACGGACATAACAAAAAAATCTGTGCTTCTTTCCAGGTTCTCAGAAACTTTAGGCTCTTCCATGGACTTGGTATTCCCTTCTTACTCGTATATCCAGTACCTAACTATGCTTTGTGAATCCTCTCTGCCTTCCAAAACAAGCATACAACTCCAAGGAAGCAGTAGTAGCAGTAGTAGTAGTAGTAGTAGTAGTAGTAGTAGTAGTAGTAGTAGTAGTAGTAGTAGTATAAGTAATAAGTAGTAGTAGTATTAGTAGTAGTAATATAAGTAGTCGTAGTAGTAGTGGGGTTAAGGTGCTGTGCTACAAATCGGAAGGTCGCTGGTTCGATCCCAGCTGGTGTCATTGGAATTTTTTATTGACATAAAATCCTACCGATCGCACTATGGCCCTGGGGTCGACTCAGCCTCTAACAGAAATGAGTACCAGGAGTATTTACTGGGGTAAAAAGCGGCCGGTACGTAAGGCCGACAATCTTACCACCAACCTGTATCGGTGTCACGAAATCTGGGTACCTTAACTTCCTGGAACCCTCTGGGCCACTCCAGGCCTGTAATGGGACTGCTTTACCTTTAACTTTTAGTAGTAGTAGTAGTAGTAGTAGCAGAAGTACAAAAGGATCATAAACGTTTCATTGCATGATAGCAAAATTTAAAGTTATTATTCCCATTGTTGGACATTACACAAAATTTATTACACGTAGGCCTACATTTCATTTAATGACTCCTCTTCAAGCACAAAACTTTCAACAATGCAGAACAAAAACTACGTTAAGAAAGATGAATTATGGAGTATATCAAACAAGAATCATTCGTATCCTGTTTGCAGTAGTATCCCAGGATTAAACTGGAGAAGTTGAACTATGAAAAAACCGTTGGAGCAGCTGGCCTCCGGGCACTGTTAACCTGCCATAGCCAGTGGTGCAGCTAGGTTTTTTAATGTCTGAGTCAAGCAACAATAGTGACGACCCATGACAGAAATTACAAACTTACAAAAAAAATTTTTTTTTTTTTTAAATTTAAACTCTTCATATTACTGCCCCTTGCACTCTGCTGTCCGGGGTGCCTGCACCACTCGCCTCACCCTCGCCAGGCCGTTAGTCACACCAGCAGACGACCCCTCCAGGGCGCTCTTAACCCGTCACAGCAGCCGGCTGTCGGACAATATTAACTCGTTTTTCAGTCTATCATATCTTCTTCGAAGACCCATTCAGGAACTCGTCTCGGAAAATCCTAAAAGTCCTTTTGAGTACCACGCAACATATACGTGGTCCTCTCCCCTCCTTCTTCTTCTTAATGTGATACATTCGTTGGTCCTTCAGAAGTTACACATCTCTCTTGTACAGCGCTAGGTTCCATGCAAAAATGTGCGCCCCCATTTCTTCTTATCGTTCTGTGATCCATTCCTTTATCTTACGTTGCACGTGTCTGATGAATATACTTCCGGATTGGTCTCTTCTAGATTTCCTTACCACATTATATCACCTCCATTTCAGACTTCAGTGAGCCGACTCCGTTGTAGAGTCAAGTTTCCGAAACAATGTTAAAAGAAGACGATTTCGCATTAACTTCGCAAATTCAACTTTGAATCCTATGCGAACTCACAGCTTATTCAAGGATTACGTGATGGCTTCATCACTTAGGCTGAGTGACATAAGGCGTGGGTTCGATGCACCAGCTGTTCAGTACGGCTCTGCGATCCAAACATCCTCGTAGTAAGATAGCCAAATGGCCGAAAAGTGAGGACGACATTTGACCATCGAGGTCTGAAGATTTATATTTCTGAATGTCCCATTTTCGCCTCAGTGCAGAGTGGACCTTACGAACGGGGTCACGGCACTAGTATGAGAACACACACACACACACACGCACGCACACACTTTTGCGCGTACAAAAGTTCCGTAACTAAAACTTATGATGTTCACTTTTGTCGGTTGACTTTAGTGTGTATTGTGCGGCATGTTCGATTCATCCGTCTGCTCCACAGGTGTCGTTTCCTAAGCAACGCCCGTCGACCAGAGAACGGCCTCTCTAATCCCTTCACGTACCGACGTCACCCATCTTTCCGACTCCGACATTCCTAACACATAAGGGCCGAAGTTATGCTTTCGACACAAACTAACATGTGCTCAGATTACAGTCGATTCACAGAGGGAATATTCCACTTTCACTGAAGAGTTTCGTTATCGAATTCAGCAGTCCGCATTCCGGCGAAAAAATACCACGCATGTTGACACACTGACCGGGTAATGGCTGTGACGTTATCCTCTCACTATTTAACATGAAGGACTCAGTCTGCATGTTGCCATTAAGCGGCATGTTCCATAAATCTGTGCATACCTCCAGGTAACGGACTTTTAATCATTGTTTCAAAAATTCTGAAGAAGAATAAATCTCGAATCACGACCAAAGTTGATAACACCGCAATTCTCTGTTTCAAAATTAAAGAAATAAACTGTATCATTATACACAGCAACCGGTCACACCGGACACTCCTGAATAGTGGTAGAGACCTGTATTAAATACACAGACCTGCCTCAATGGACAATGGGTAACGTAATTAAGGATAACCATGGGGAACAGTTACTTTCAAATTATTTTTGTTACTCATGAAAGTAGATGGCGGATACACTTAAACGTCATTTTTACGTAGCTGAATAAATTCAACGTTCATAATATTAGAGGAAAGGATTACAACAGTCAAACACAACAGTATTTTATTGTAACCTTAAAATATATTACAGGATGGGACAGAAACAATTAGACGATTTAAATTTAGCGCCATGCCGACATCTTTGTAGGTGGCACGGTGAAACACACATCGCTGGGTAGAGAGGTTTGATGCCTTCAGTCTTCATGGAGCGTTGGTCGGTAGAGCATCGAGCGTTTGCTGTGGAAATGCTTTTTTTTAAAAAACAAAGATTACGCTACTGTAATGCAGCGTGTTTTTCGATGACATTTTGACATCGGGAGGAATGGAAAGGCTCCGGCACGCCAAACAATTTGAATTGGGTTACACAATTCAGGACTACTGCATTCATTGTCAACTAGAAGCCTCCTGGTCGACCTCGAACTGTACGAACACGGGAAAATGTGCGCCGAGTGGTACATGCATTTCAGTGTACAGAGATGTGCCTTACCTCCAATGGAGCTCACCTGAATGATATTATCTTGAAAAAGTGACGTGCAAACATAATGCTTTTCCATGTTGTTTACCGCTGTTTAGCTACTTATGATTTAATTTTCAATTAAAGTGTTCATTTTCAAGTTATTAATCGTCTAATGGTTTCTGCCCCACCCTGTATAATATTTTGGGCTACATGTTTCGACTTCTACCGAGTCATCCTCAGGCCCTCAAGATGTAGATCCAGACACACAAATGTTTACTGCATTGTGGGATTCCCAACGCTTACAAAATTAAAATATAAAACATAATAAAACATGAAACACTTGAGGGCCTGAGGACGGCCCGATAGAAGTAGAAACATGTAGCCCATAATATTATAATTTATTTTAAATATTGTTGTGTTTGACTGTTGTAATCCTTCCCTCTAATATTATAATTCAAACACGTCGGGATGGTCAACGTTACGTTTAAATTCAACTTCCACTGACTCACCCTGTTGAATCCCATGCTGAGTAAAGGCTCGACACTTGAATCTTCTTTGTCGGAGGTACTGCAAGAAAATTAACACAAAGCAGTGTATAACACTTATAATCCTAAAATTCAGCCAAACAATATTTAAAGTCTCAGTTCCTGACTCACACAAAACACGCGACTTTTCAGTTACAAAGAAAACCGGTTGATCATCTTTATAAAGAGACCAGCTTTTACACTGGGAATCGTAAAAATAAACAGTGCGGGCAAAATGCTGAGTTTTTAAGTGTAGAGGCGGTATCACCTACAGCAGCGTTTCCCAAACTGTGTTCCGCGAGACGTGAATAAGTATTCTGTAACTAATCGAGGAACAAAACAGATCATAAACGTTCCATTAAATTTGAATTTAGCACATTTTATCACATCTTAAGAAACTGTTGATATAATAATTTTTATGGTGACCTTCCATTTGATTACTAGCAAATCTCTTTATGCTGACTTTTATTTAACAAATGAAGGAACACAAAATATGTGTGTTCCGTGAATATTTACTCAGTTAAAAAGTGTCCCGTGACCAAAAACGTTTTGGAAACGCTGACCCACAGTAACCACTGTGTTGCAAGGGATTAATACCGGTACCTCATAAACGGAGCCAAATGTAGCTTGTACTCTTTTACAACTGATTCTGAATGGGACAGAACAAACAGTAGAGTACAGTGGTGTGTAACCTTCTGGTTACAAGGGCCAAATCAAGAGCAAATAATATTTATGGGCCACGCTATAACTAATACCTATAAAACTTCATGTTTTTTGTATCGTGTGCTACATAATAATAACTATATATTTTATTGGGCCGGGTAGCTCAGTCGGTATAGCGACTGAGCTACGGGCTGGACGGTCCGGGATCGAATCCCGATGAGGACGAGATGCTCCGCCCATCCAGACCGGCCCTGGGGTCCACTCAGCCTCCTGTAAAATGGGTACCGGGTTTTTCCCGGGGGTAAAGTGCGGTCGGGGCGTGCTGCTGACCACTCACCTCCTTCTAGTGCCGCAGTCATGGAAGAGTAGAGCTATACCTCTACCCACCCTCTGGGCCACACCGGGCCTGTAACGGGATCACTTTACCTGTACCTTTACCTATATATTTTACACATGTTTCATGAATGATAATACCCTGTCGACAACAATGCCAGTATTGGGGTGGCAAAACTTATCTGAAATAAATCCTATACAACTTGAACTATTCTTACAACATTTGAAACTTATGGTACTTGACAAGATCCTACTTCGAGAAACATACTGTGTTACCAAGTACTTACATTTAGCAGCCACCTTACGTTCCGGTTTCTGAACCTAAAAGCAACGAATCCACGTGGCGCAATGATTACTTTTATATTAGATCCATGTTTCATTCACACTTTTTATGAAACATTTTTCTATTGTAAATAATACAATGTATTTCTGAATAATATGTTTGTATGAATGCGAATAAAATAATTATGCCTGGAATTTCTATTTTTTTGTCTTATGTTTCTGTAATTATATTGCGGGCCGCAATGCAAATGTACAAGGACCGCATTGCGCTCATCGCTGGTTCAATCCACGCAGATTTCGGGATACCAAAATAATCGGGGTTTTCTTCTCGTACTGACTTCAAAACAGTATACTTCAGCGGATAACCCCCCCACCCGCCCCTCCCCCCCCAAAAAAAAACAAATTAATTCAAATTAAGTAAGGCAGACACTAAAATGAGTACAGTATGGCCGGGGCGAAGTTCGCCTACAGATGTGCTTCGTACAGACAAACAAAAATAATTATGCTACACACAGTTCGCGAATTCTGCCAAAAAAAAACACTTTCGAATGTTTCCATTAAAAAGACAAATTCCCATACATAATAGCTCTTTTTTAAAGTGTTTCCATCCAATAATGTTAATAGCGACTAACCCGTAAGAGGCAGCATAAAACTGATAAATTCATTTCGGAAAGACCATTTCATAATTAAAAAACAAAAATTAACTGATCACGGTTCATCTGAGGACTCCGTTCTTTTGGTGTAGGACGCGGTGTCACAGCGTAATCGGCTTCCGACGTTTCGTATCCACCATGTTCCCTCGAAAAGTCGGGAACCGATCTCCCGGTGACACTGCGTCATATCCCAGATGAACTCTATCTTCAACGACACCGTTAACGAAAATCTCGAAGTAGTCGCAAGGGCCATCTGGATTGCCGAATTAAAAATTCACTGTATGCTGTAAAACAACTAACTAGACCCTAACATAGAGGCCACGAACTCACCTTCTCCGCACGACTCCAACTACCACGGTGTACTGAGTAGTCTTTAAACCGCGAAGAGCTCTGAAACAAAAGCACCAGTGAAGATTACGAGAATTTACATGTAATTTATCTCAGCTGAATTTTTTGCCTCTAAAACGACTTCTAGAGGCGAGATAAAATTTCTCTCAGTAGTTTACAAAACAAAGGAGGGAAAAGGTAATGTTTAAAATATTAACCGTTCCTTGTATTGGATGTGTTATTCTAAGGTTGCTGATGAAAATTAAGTTATACGGTATAGCCTACACAGTTTCGGCCAACTGGTAGATAAGGCTTAGGATTTGGTAAAGGGGTAACAATCTCGCACTATTACTAACTATAACAAAAAGAATCGGATTAGGGCAGGATTTAGCACGGTCCTATGAACAGAATGTGGTTATATAATGAACACAATTATATACGTCAGCACTACTTATTTATTAAAGAACATGCTACATGTTTCGACCCAACATTAGGTCATCCTCAGGCCTGCGGCAGACTAAGTCATTGGTGCTGTGTGTGTGTATTGACTTAGTCTGCTGCAGGCCTGAGGATGACCTAATGTTGGGTCGAAACACCTAACCTATGTTTAAATAAATAATTAATGCTGACATACATGATTGTGTTCATTATATGTTCATTCTAGCAATTCGTGATGCCTTCTTTCAAGAATATGGTTAGCTATTGTCGTTTATGGGGATGAACACCCCTCCGTCCTTTTGAAGGAAAAGATTTCTTTTCGAAAAAAAGAAAGTGATGAGGGGAAACTTTGGAACAGCTCAATAACTGACACTGTTAGTGAACACTGACCGCCTCTGTGGTCTAGTGGTCAGAGTTTCTGGCTACAGATACAGAGGTCCCGGGTTCGTTCCCCGGCGCTACCAGATTTTCTGAGTAGTAGTGGGTCTGGAACGGGGTCC
>Ga0123354_10010229_pt1 | contig 14440 bp, 8 predicted proteins | sample TergutLab28metaG_2_FD_97872 | JGI IMG/M metagenome (GOLD analysis project Ga0123354, IMG submission 97872) | Labiotermes labralis P4 segment gut microbial communities from Petit-Saut dam, French Guiana - Lab288 P4 | ecosystem: Host-associated > Arthropoda: Insects > Digestive system > Gut ... | reverse complement strand
TCAAGGTCAAGGTCAAGGTCAAAAGTGTTCTCAGCCTACGTACGTCCCTCTACTACATTACAGAACACATTTTCTAGCATCGATCAGTACACATGGTTACACACTAGGTGAATATGTACATGTGACTACTAAATAAGGGAATCCTTGAATAGAATTCACATTATTGACAGAGGGAAATAATATTGACGAGTGAGCTGAACGTCTTAACTGAATAAACATTGAGGTGTGTTAAATAGAAATTACGCAAACAGTGGCAAGCGTAACATGACAGAGACAAGGAGCAAGTGGCAAAAGCGTCCCTTTTCCTTTTAGAATCAAAATCTGAAAAAATCTAAATTGATATGTCAGTCAAGAACCGCGGAGGAGAGAAAATGTTTGCTTTCACTTTCGTAAGTGGCTTGAAAGAGATTTAAAATGATGTGTGCGACAAACTTCTTTTGACTGTGTACTGAGAAGCTGTTACAATAGATGCCATTAACATTATCATATAAAGGGGAACAAGATTGGCGAATGATTTGAGCACGCATCAGACGTACGAGATGCACACTAAAATTTGGTCGCAAAACCCGAAGAGAAAAATTACTTGGGAAATACGTTCACATAGACGTGGGAATGGTACTGCATTGGATTTTAAGGGTATGAGTTGTGAATACAACTCAGTTGAGGGCTCTGAATTTCTGGATTCTATAAGACGCGAAGAGCGTCTGAGCAGTTAGTTGTAACTTGCTTCTTAAAAAAATGTTAGTTCTAGCCAAAAAAAAAGCAAATATAACAACAACAACAACAACAATAACAACATTATAAACCTGCCTGATTTGTTTTCGGATTGCGTTGCTTTCTTTCTTACTTGCAGTCTTAGCACACAGACGATAACTTCATTATTTGCCACCAGAGGAGTTGTATTAAGATTCTGCAGACAACTGTGACGTCAGCAGGAGTGCGACGTGCATGTGTCATTATGTGGAATAGTGCTGCTTTCCTCGGCTCGTGTCGGTATTCAACAATAACAGTACGGCAACAGTGTTGCTCTTTACAAATTTCTGCGTCACGGGGTGGTTATAGAGCCATGTAAATAGCGGATATTGAGCCCTCAGTGACGCAGTAAGGGCATGTGCTATTGTCACTGTTACCAGCAATCTTATGTGGCTGGTAAGTCAGGTGTCTTTCCGTTACATACCGACGTTTAGAGGTACGACATTTGTAAGAAGCTCTTTTGTATGACCTCCTTCTTAGTGTCCATACTCTCCTCTTCAGTGTTGCTTACCGTTACTTATTCGTGATTTCATATCCCATCCATACAATACAGTGTACCCTTCTTTTATTGGGAATCGTAAAAATTAAAGTGCCCACAGTTGCTTATTTATATTAAATTTGGCCAGCGCCTCTCTGCACTCTGTAGCCTTCCTGTGGCCATACGCGTTTCGACGCCGTGTGCCTAAGAGATCTATAATCTGTTATTGGTTTACGTGTTCGTGTGGCAAGTTACATCCTTGACCTGCTGTGGTTATTTTTCTTTGGATTTTTACCCAACCCTGTCTATCCGACTTAACTCATTTCTTATTATACCTCCTTGCTGGTTTTGCACTCACTGTTAGACAGAATACTTTATTATATCATCTCTTTCTTATTGGTTGCACATTCCTTGTGGTTTCTTCTTCTTGCTGTTCTTCTACTCCTTTATATTGCTGTGTGTACTGGTTTTCTCTCGTCCACGGGGCCGTATTAATATTCCGCATATTGGTCATGGTCGCTTTCCAGTGGGCCTATTGCACTCCTTCTTAGAGGCTTTTGTGTCTAGCAGGCGGCTCCCGAATGCCACTTGTCTCTTCAACATTTTTATTCTGCTTTTTAAGGCCTATTCTGTCCCCAGGTGGTTTCTTCTGTGTTCCATACTTGTACACTTTGCTTGATGTCGCTTTCAGGCTTTGTTACTGAAACATAATGGAATAACATACTAGATTCATAGCGTGAGACGGGGTTCTGAAGAGAACATCTGAACCTAAGGGAGCAGTAGTAATAGGAGGATGGGAAGGTTAGGTAATAAGAAGCTGAACATGTTGTTGTTGTAACAGGGGGGATGGGCCCAGTGGCCTATATAACACATACGAGATGATAAATGATGTATATGTCCCTGTAATCTTTGGAGGGAGAGGCCTCTTTGAAGACGTAGACTGACAGGGGAAGTCAATACTACAACGGATCCTAAATAAATATGGAGTGACGAATACTGAGTGGACTGAACTGGTTTAGGATGGAATCCCAAGCGAGTTCTGGAGGACACAGTAAAGTGTTCTGGTTTATGACACCGGTAAGTACTTCGTGATTACCAAAATTTCGAGGAAGCCTGCTGCCTCTAACGCCAGGTTTGACCGAAAAGTCGGTAAGCACATAACATGCTGCACGTTATCATAGACTAGAAGACTGTAGACCGTATAGTCACCACATGAAATCCTTAAGTCTTCCGTGGTAAAGGGAATTGGATTGAATATGAGGCCGGGAATTTCGTGACGGTCTGAGCGAGTTTCAGGATGAAAAGACGCGTTCTGCACCCTGAAGTTGGTTGATTTATGTTTGTATTATAAATAGACACACTTAAATATGACCGGCAGACCATTACACGTATTTGCACTCTGCAATGTCGGATAGCTGGGGCGTCATTTCTCAGAAATTCCGCTGCACTTTTCTTGTCCATGAATGTGAAAAGTATGTATCGCATTTTGTTTGCGATGCTGCTGCAGTAAACGTCAGTATAACAGGCGATGGGAATGTCTTGCTCTTGGAATTGTGAAATTCATGAAGCAACTGAAGCCCCCCTGCGCGAAATCTTTACTGCGTCTCTGTAAAGCAGGTTTAAGTTTTTTTTATTGTGTTTCTGCACTGTTCAAGTTTAATTTATCTTCAAAACTGTACAAAGCAACAGAGGTGGAGCATACATCAGTACCACAATTTTATAATATGGTAATGACGTGCAATTTCTGCTAAAATATTCTCTCCTTGTGAAGTGTTCAGCACGAATTGTATTATAATAATAGTAATAATAATAATGACAATAACACAAGCATATAGCTGCACTTTTTAACAAATTGATTGAAGAAGTTCAAATACCGGAGTGGTTAACGGCATGAGTAGCATTCCTTATTCCAAAAAACGAGAATACTGAAAATCCAAAGAATTACAGACGTGTGACCTGTTTGCCTACAATATACAAACTCATGACGTCTATTATAAGCAGGCGTATGCCAAAATATATGTGTGATGAAAATTTGATGCCAAAAGAGCAGAAAGGGTGCTGCAGCGGATCAAAAGGATGCAAAGATCAGCTGCTAATTTCAAAGGCAATACTACGAGAATGTAAGCTCAGAAAAAAAATGTGTATGGCGTGGATTGATTATCAGAAAGCCTTCAACAGGGTGCCACACAGTTGGATAATTAAATCCCTAGAATTAATTGGGGTGAAAAATAAAGTTATATCATTCACCAAGAAGGTTATGAGCTACTGGAGAACACGTATGCGCCTACACACAGAAAATAAGCTAATAGAAAAAAAAAAGACATAAAAATACAATGTGGAATATTTCAAGAAGACTCATTATCACCACTGCTATTTTGCATTTGCTTAATCCCTCTCACTGAATAACTGAATAGGTTGAACACAGGATACGAAGAACACACAACAAATACAAAAATATCACACTTACTTTACATGGATGATTTAAAGTTGATCGCTAAATCAGTGGAAGAGCTCCAAAAACGGATACAAACAGTTAAAACTTTCAGTGATGATATCCATATGGAATTTGGACTTGAAAATATGCCAAAATTGCATTTAAAAGAGGTAAGAGGTATCCGAGTGTAGGCTGAACTACTAGTAGCAAGTGTCATCTAGTTGGTCAACCTTTATTCAAATAACAGATGACGGTGTTTAGGGTGAGGGAGCTGAGGAAAGTTTTTAACTTAAGAAGGGAGTAGGAGAAGGGTTGAGAAAAATGTATAATGAATGCTTCGTAATTATAATTCATAAAATTGCTTTTGGGATCACCAAATCATGGAGGACGAGATGGGCGGAACATGTAGCTCATACGGGGGAAGGGAAATGCTTAGAATATTTTGTTTACAAAACCTTCAGCAAGGGATAGCTTGGAAGACCTAGGCATAGATGGAAATATGTTAAAAGTGATAGGAAAGAAAGCGTTTATGTGAATGTGTGGATAAATCGGTTTGGCTCAGTAAGAATCCGAGTCTGCTGTTGTGAACACAGTGACGAACCTTCAGGATTTTGTTCTGTAGCTATTTGGGTAGTTACGCCGTCTCAAGGAGGACTTCACTGCTTGGAGTTTATTAGTAGTAAGAAAACAGCAAAGAAGGAAAACGAAAGAAGGAAATTAGTAACAGCTCATATGTGTATCCTGAACCGATACTTGCCCTTCTGTCTTTCGCCTGATGTTGTGTTCTAATGTGAGTTTCTTTAGCGATGAGTGGTTCTACTGAGTGGCAGAAGCAGCTCGAAACGGAAGACAGATGTAGCTACATTCATGTCTGTCAGTATTGCTTCCTCGACCTTCGCAGAATTCCAGATTCATTTCAGTCGTGATTACATGTGTCTATTTAGGACTATAATTTGTAATGGTGAATAAGCATATGTTGTATATGTGCAGAATGTAGCTGGAGGAGGGAACCATCTGATTTATCGTTGAAGTTTTGAAGTCCTTTTTACAAGGTGGTCATAAACGAATGTTTCAATAGTTGGTACAGTTTTCCGCTTTTCTGCCTGCCCGAGTTCCTGCGGTAATTTCACGGACAAACTGCAGTTTTGAAAATACCTAGGGAAGCATGAGCTAGCATTATGTTTAGCTTCGTTATGGAAAGATCTGTAATTGCAGGCTGTGTGTTGAGATAAGCACCTGTGCGTGTTAGAAGTTTATTTAATGCCTCTTGCTGTCTGGAACACTGGCTGAAGGCCGTCCTGTTCTTTTCACCTTCATACATTGCACGATGAAGAAAATGGAATAAAAATGTAAATACGTTGCGCAAGAATTTCGTATCTTAGACCAGTTGCTTGTTATTACAGTCCAGGCATTGATATGCACAGTGGTTAACGATTCGAAATCTCGACTTCAGGTTTTACTGCTGAAGAATGAACAACACGTGTGTGATTCTCAAGTGTTACAGATTTATCCTTGACTGTCTGCTCCAAAGATAATAATAATGAACGTGGTGTTGTGTGTAACATACAGACACGGACAATAAGCGCACTCTAACACAATCATTTTTGATAATAGCTGTGTTAGTGTGCTTATCATTTTCTATGTTCACATAATAGGCGAACAAGCACTGACCCTCAAGATTGATCGCTGAACTTGTAATAAATATTCAAAACAAATGCTCTGAACTTCAATACACATTTTGAAACGTGGGATATATATATATATATATATATATATATATATATATATAATATATATGTGTTTTGTGTTAGCGGCCTTAATCTTCAGAAATTTTTACCCGAGGAAAATAATTTATTCCCAACCAAATTATGATATTCTTCGTTTGTTGCCGAATGGGTGTGTAAAGTTTCTGCCCTTGTTGTCCATCCATTTTTAATCAGCTGTGATAGAAACTATGTGGTTCGCAAGCCACGTAATAGCCTGAACGTATGTCCCCGCATATTTCTGCTTATCCCAATGTAAGCAGAAAGTTGAAAATTTTTAGTTGTCCAATTAAATCTTGAGAAATTTGTTTTCTATGAGAATCCTAAGTAAATTTTGTTAGACTGACGTTGATAATTGTGGCATTTTTTGTTCATCCGATTTTTAAAAGGAACTGGCAAATTGAGAAGGTAATGAAGACCAAATTTGTAGCGTTGAATTACTGGTTGTTTGAAAATAATGCTTGCTTATTTAATTAAGTTAAACTAAAAGTAAATCATTCCCATTGTAAAAGCAAGTTCATTTTGCATAACAACCGGCCCACGAATATACATCACATCACTGCACACATTGCAATGCTCTGGAAATGTCTGGCCTTTCATACCACCTATTCTGAACTAATTTAATAGAATTTACACCCTCACACCATTTTTACTTTAGGTTCATTTGTAACATTATGGCTCCATTTAAGCCTTCGAGTCTCAACTGGCCCTGCCACTTTTTTCGAACTGAAACGTTGTATGGGTTTCTCGCCTCGGCCAAGATGTGTCGTCCCCACCCCTCTTATGCACCTAGATTTTTCGTATTATTTACCAAAAAAAAAATTATTCAATATGTAGTTTTATCCATTACCCTGTTACTGTGTATCTTTGTGATTTTTTTTATAAAAACCCCGTTCTGGAACATGAATTCCAAGTGTCTTCCTGACTTTTAACTATTCAACATACCAGCTTCCTGTTATGAATTCAATCCCCCCCCCCCCAAAAAAAGGGAGGAGAAATATGAAATTCAAATATATTATTTTGTGTTTCATTATGCCTCCTTTTTTTGTAAGTGGAAGAAGGGATGATAGGAAGATCTTCAGTAGCACATATAAACTTATTTTTCATATTACATGTACCTTTTATTTCCTACACAATTTTATGTGGTTTGCAACTAGTTGTGCCTTTTTACTGGGTGCATCCAGCTGAGATTTTGAGCGTGGTAAAATTAAATGATGAAATTGTAAAACAAATTATTACCAGTGTTTATGAAAGTTTCAGAAAGTATCAACCATTAAAATAAATTTATTCTTAATTATTTTTACATTATGGATAACTGTGTAAAATAACAGGGTTTTCTTAATACTCGATTAAAATTCTTCATGTTGTGTTTTAGTGAGAATTCTTTGAACATTTAAAGCTCAGTGTTTGCGAGATTTACCACGTGCTCTCTTACTCATAATGCACTTCGTTGCACAGTATACTTATACGTTTTGTAGGCTTCCTAGAATAAACGGCGTGTGCATTTCCTGCAACAGCATCAATTCGCCAGTGTTTATAAAGTACACGGGCAGTTCTTTGTGAAGTAGGAATTGAATTTATATATATATATATAATCTAAATAAGTGTCAAATTTGATAAGTTTAACAAAGTTTATGTTTTAATATTGAGAATTTATCAAATATTACAAATGTATGGATTACGTATGTTTTTACACTTAGATGTGGGCCAACTAGGTGTGCTTTACATGCTTCAACTCAAGAACAAAATTTACTGTGCTTTTCCTTCTCAATCGAGACAAGTTATACTAATTATTTACACTTACGTGCGGTAGTTTATATGTCGCAAAGAACGACCACAGTGACAAGTTAACCCTAGCACGGGTAGCACTCATTCCAATCCTTGTTCAATGTCCACTGGCTTTGTGTTTTTAGGGTACTCAAATATAATTAAATTTTAGGTCCAGGCAGTAATATCCAAATTTGATGAAAGGGTTTTTATCTTTTTTCCCTCGATTTTTTAAATGGCCCCTTACGGTAGTTTTGCGTGGTAGTTATTTGTATGTTGCAGACGCTAAGAGAGCACTCAGACCAACTGAGGGTCATACACACTGAAAGGAATGACAAGCCAACCGCACAGATATATATCTTTTTAATTTTACAAGTTCCATTCTACCCAAGACACTAGATTGGAATGTGATTTCCGCACGTGATGAAAACATTTCAGCTGAGAGCAATATTTGAGTTCAGCCATCTTTGACCGTTGTCAGTTTTTGTACGACTGTTAATCTGTCAGACATTGAAAATAAAAGAGCTAAACATGGCACAGATATGTATAAATAGGGGCTGAAAGAAGGCGGTGTAATGCTGCTCACTAGTCCTTTACATATCTGTCAATACGCGGTATACAAACCAGTTCCCTCTTCGCGTGCGTTGGTCTTTCTAGCTTCTGTTTGATGTAAATTCGTTCTTCTTTTACCCGGAAAGTATTCATACACTAACCTGCGAATGCTTGTAACGTTTATTGTTAATAAATCTTGTATCTACAGGCATATATTACCGCCAACAATTTCTTTCAAATTGTGCGTATACGTAGTTATTTTCTTGTACTTATTTTTTGGTTTTATGGTTTACATCCTAGAACCGATTTCGACAAATTCTTCTGCATTTATTTTTAATATATAATTCTTTCTCACTAAATCTTCACGGTATGTCCCTGACATGATAATTGTTGAGCGGTGTATTTTTATATGCTCTCTGTAGTAAGGTAACTGCGTACCATCCTCAGTATCTTCATCTTCAGCATTGTGCCTATGTTGTGATTAATTGATAAGCCATAGTTCTTCAATGTGTGTGTCCTGTAACACTGCAACTGCGATAATGTTTTGATATGCCTTCATACGTGCGCAGACGTCATGAAGGATGTTTTCAAATTAAGATGTTATCCGAGCAGGAACCTCGAAACATAGCAAGTCCTTGTTTCCACGAGAGCTAACGGCCCAGTGGACCACGACTCTCAGCTGCAAAGAGCCAAGAAATGGCAACATTAGTGTAAATGGCACTAGCGGCTCGTCGAATAGGGTTTACGGAACTTAGGGCTACGTATGAAAATTAACATATCAAATATTATGTAGTCCTGCGCAAAGAGGTCGGCGTACCACTTTTTATTAAATGAAAAATGTTAGAAAACCTTGAGTGTCGGTCTTTCTCTTTTTCCAAAATATGCTTCTTTTTCGTACACTGTGTAGAATGACCAGGAAGACCCTTAGTAACCACTTCGGGATTATTAGATTTGCATTCTGACAACATGCCGCTACATGACCTTGATACTAACTTATAATTATCGTGTTGAACGCGACTGAATTCCAGTATCTTGTGGAAACACGGTAAGCATGTTACCTGTAACTTGCCCGGTTCTACAAAACTGTTCCACATATGTTATAAGTAGCACGATTTTCGAAAAAAAAAAGTTGTTGAACATAAAATGTTTGTTTTGATTTTCTCTACAACTTTTGTCTGAAACATTTCTCATTCTAAGAAGAAATGAGCGAAATAGATCAAAAACATATATAATGGTCTTCATGAAAAGCACCCGTTATTCTTGTCGGATTTTAATGAAACTTGAATTTCTCGACAGATTTTCGAAGGGTACTCATATATAAAATTTAATGAAAATCCGTCCAGTGAGAACCGAGTTGTTCTTATCGGACGTATTGACGGACAGACATGACGAAGCCAATACTCGCTTATCGCAAACTGACAAAACCTAACATTGCATAACACTTGGATCTTCAGCTTGTCAAATGTCTACATTTGGATTTGCGTGGTTCAGTAGGAGACAGCAGCACTAGTACTCTATGCCTTTCATTTCGCAGTCGTACAAAACTATCGGAAAGTGTATTCACTAAATACCGACTTACTGTCATTTCATAATTTCTACTGGCGAACGGTTTGAAGTGTTTCCTTTTATTGCGGGATGGTACGCACGCCGTAGCTTGCCGCCCATTCCTGATGTAGCGTCCCGTTGTACATTACGGATTTAAAATGAATGGGGTTTGCGAAATTTGGCGGTCTGAAATAGGGTGTATCAAAACAACGTGCTTCATGCCATTGGAAGTACTGTCGACCATATAACCTATTCCTGCTTCTTTCTAATGGCAGGCCAGGAAATGTATGCAAATTGGAAGATTTCTGACGCTTTGGCTGTCTGGTCGCCAGCAGATTACCAGTTCATGAATGTCAATTTTTATGCTGCCTTACATGCAGCTTGAAAGTGGTGATTTCGAGCCAATATGTCTTTCTACTATTTCTTAAACATACCCATCAGTTCCGAAAAGATTCAGACTACAAGGTACAACTGATATAGCTCGTCGGTATGGCAACTTGCTATGGGGTGGAAGGTCCGGAGCTCAAACCATTGTTGGGGCGAGATTTTCTGGACTCCTCCAGATCGGCCAAGAGTTTCCTACCTCTTTCCCGGAAGAAAAGCTGATGGAGCGTGGCGTTGCCTACCCTCCCTCTTCTAGCGCCGCTGTCGAGTACCTCTACGTTTCCTTTACAAGGTAGAAATACAAATAAGATGCCTAGGTAATCTTCGCTAGTGTTGGAAATACCATAATTGAGTGTTGAGTATACGAGTTTGGAGATGCAGTCCTAGCGCAACTGTTTCGGGACTTCGCTTATCCCTGTTTGGAAAGCAGTTTAGTAAAGGGCGTTTTGGACAAAACGGGGTTTACAACAGCCTGGAAGTGGCATCCAAATAGCATTAAACACGCAATTAGTGTCACATTGTTTCTTTGACATCTCGGCAGTTCAGGTATTGTTGTTGAAAGGTCTTCGTAGAGCTTAAGTACGTGGATACGTACCTTTGGATACATTTCGAGAACCTTGAAGGCGTTTTTGTAAACATAGTCCTGACCAGCTTTCAGCGGACACCCAGCTTTGCTACCGTCGGGCAAGAAGATCTTAGAACAGGCGTCGGTCCCGTCTACACCGATGAATGGGAATGGAATTCCCGCAATCTTAGCGTACACCGTGTTCCTCACAGAAGCGACATCTTCGTCTGGAAGAAGTCGGTGTTAGTAGAGTTGGCATGTGATCGTATGAATTTGTTTATGATGCAGATAGGAGGAAGTGAGGTGTGCTGCGTTAGGCAACATAGCTATACTATAGCCCAGCTTCTCTCTTCAGATTCAGCTTCTAACACAGCAGCTAACAATCAGCATTTCAGTGGTAATTTAGAAGACAAGTACGGACTTATTTACAGTTAGAGGATGTTAAGATTAGGGTTGAGGGGTTTTGGACATGAAACCGAGAAGGTAGTCAGAGGGCTGAGAAATTGGTACAATTAATCAGAAATCCCATAAACTGTATCTTGACTTTTTTTTTTAATTTCACTAATGATTCGCGTAGGGCAAGTCGGGGATGTAAAAACATGCGCGGGAAATGTGAGAAGTTCCTAAAACATTTTAGTCAGAAACCCTGGAAAAACGAGACCACCTGAAGACCTAGGAGGAGATGGGAGGATAACAATAAAACGCAATTTATGGTTATCTGAATGGCTAGGGTTCAGTTGCAAGATCTTGTGAACATGCTAACAAAGTAGGTTCTGTAGACGGTAACTCTTTGTTTCTAAAGAAGAATTATGATTCATGGAGTTTCTATTTTTTTGATAAGTGATATAACTTCGCTACGGTAATACAATTGAAGAGTTGATACATCATGGGGGAGATCTAAGGACCATGCAGGTATGGAGACAGGTGGCCCTAGATGATATAGAGATATAAATAATCACAGATAAAACTAGGTTGAGAAACGTGGTGAAGGAAAGACGATTTCGGGGTCGGTACAAGATGCGTAATGAATGCAGAAAGGAAAAATATGAAGAATAAGTCAAATTAATAAATTTTGATTCGTACATCAAATTGTGAAACATATAAAATAAAAATAAAGGAATATGCCTTCGAATACAAGTCTATATGATCATGTAATGCATTATACTACATGTTTCGGCATGTATGGCCGTCATCAGGTATGTCACATCACAAAATACTTTGAGGAAGAAATAACTGAAATAACAATTTTCGGTGATAAATAACATCTTATTATGTACAGCGACAATAAGATGTATAGAGATAAATGTTCATAGTTTTGATGAGCATAATGCTGGTGATGTTGTACAGTATGTTAAACAATCGTATAAATGGACAGTATATTCCCTTATTTTTAGTTTTAATCAACTGAAGGTTCCAAAGGATTAGACTCCATTTCCACCAGCGGTTTTTTTAGCAGCGCTGCTATCACGGACAACTTCCATCAGCGGCACTGCCGTTCGCTGCTGCCCTTCCCCACACCATGTCACTGTATGTAATGGACGTAGAGGAGGAAGTTGTTACGCTTGCATTGTTACACAAAAAGAGTGGGGGGGGGGAGAATATTAAATACATTTCTTGCAAAAATCTCCTATGCGTGGGGGTTTCCTTGTTCATTTCTGCAAGAAGACGATTTGGAGTACCAAATAGCTGGCCGTAGCTGTTTTTCAGTAATAAATAATTTCGTGTCGATTGAATCAAGAATTTAGAAAAGTCCGGACTAGATGACACAACATAGCAACTTTCCGGTCAGAGCAGCGCGTGTTTGAGCCACTCGTGGAAATGGCACGACTCTTCACACTGCCTCTCACCTAGCAGCGTGGCTGAACACAGCCACTGCTAGCCGCAGGTACCAGCATTTCCCCACGGCTGCCTGCGTCAGCTCTGCTGTGACCTTGACAGCAGCGCTCCTATAATCCGCTCGAGGAAAACTAGCCTTATTTGCTCATATGCTGTTTACCTGTCTTTGAAGTGTGGTACTAATCAAAATATTTATTACCGTCTTCACTCACTGGTCTTTCAACGGATATGCCGTTTATTCTTATATTAATTTCTGTCTCTCCCAACCATTACGTAATTACCAGCTTTCTGAAGTGAAATTGTGGGCGTATTTCTTGTTACCCCAAGCGTACTGGTATGTATTTCGTTGAGCATTTTTTGCCTGGTGCGGCCGTAATTACAAGCTTGCATTTACATAAACCTGTAATTATATGTAATCTGTCTCAACTAATATCATCTGAATTCATATGGCGAGTACAATGCGATTGCAGTCACACGGCCGGACACGCATTTGCCGGCGGCTGCTACTTCGTTAGGTCTCAAAGGAACTGCGGAATTGACGGAGTGGCTGGGCGACGGGCCGCTGAGGCCGAGCAAGAGCTCTCCCAGCCAGCAGCTGTAACACTTCCTAGTGGCTGGGCAACTGAAGGAACACAGTTTCATGAGAACTTTCACACGAGCCACAACAGTGACAAAATGTAGAAAGATTATCATGGCAATTCAAGCCTGGCCTATGATGTCAGAGCTATGCGAGTCCTGTCAAACCACTTCCGTTTCCTGGGCTGGGACACTAGCGGCTCGTCCAAACAGTGGCCCATGGAAGACACGCTTATGGCGACAGGCATTTCTATCGAAAGGGACAAGCTATTGGATCTACTCAATTGCCAAAGGTGAATGTCCATTTACCGGGTGTAAATTTCAATTCCATAGTAATATTTGTATTCCTCTTCAGTTTGCAAGGGGGTTTTGTGCATTCAATGATATTGTAGTTTTCAGAAAGTGGGTGCGGTCCACCTGAAACAAAAACACACAGGAATTATACTCTGATCGTATATTCGTACCGTTTAATAAGCCTATATGAGCTGCATTATTGCAAGAATAATATGGAAATTTATGAACAGAAATCCTCTTCAAAAAGCAGAGTGAAGTAAATGTGCCTGTGTGCTTGCCAAGGGGTATACGGGGGTGTGAGTTGTACAGCTCTACTCCACATAGAGTGAGTCGTCTGCTTTAGGCTTGATGAATCCCGTTTACCCACTGATAGGTGACTGGATGGGCCCAAGAACCGACCTGGACTCTTTGGACAATAAATACAATATATGCCTCTGCCCGGAATCGAATTTGATTCCCAGGTTGGCCAAACCGTATCCTGGTAACTATACTGACCACGTTCTGTCTGCTCACAGAAGTGTTTTTAAAGTTGTACGAGTTTTAATGTCGTACCAAAATTCACCACCACCCGCCGTTTTTGTGTGAAAATGCGAGAATATATGAGGGTTCATTTGTTGAAAACCGCTAACATTGGGAAGCGTGACTGGCCATGGCTCGACCTACAGTTGTACTTTATAGCAACAGTGTTGAAAGCAGAGCCATCACACATAACATTTGTTTTATAAGTTTGCCGGATGCTTCGGTGCTTCAGGACCTTTTAGCCAGTAACGATTGCGCCATTGTTACTTATTTATCTGTCACAGTGTTTTTCAAACTTGAGGGCTCAAAGGGTTTCTCACTGCCGTTCTTCCTGTCATTTTCGTCTCGCTCATCTTCTTGAGATTTTCCGGCTTTTACACCGCATTTCTTCTGTTCGTGGACTCCTCCGAATTTTCAACGAAGGAAAACGCCAACGGCCAGTGTCTGGAAACCACTGGTTAGGGTAGGCAGTTGCCCCTGTCCTACTTAATTGCCACGCTGCTGCCTGGTGGTGACAATGACGGTCGTCCTTGTGAACAGATGACCGATGGGCCAGCAGTTGCACCTTTGTGAACTTGGATTTGTCAGGTTTCAAAACAGAGATACAGGATTAACAGTGGGTCCGATGTCTGTGGCTCTTCCAAGATCTATTCCAGAATGGGAGAAGAAATTAAGGAAAATGCTCTCACTCCCGTCGTATTACGTAAATAAATAAATCGTAGTTCTGTTTCTTGGTTGTTTTCTTTCTTACTATGTAGTAAACATCATTGATTAGAAGTGTAACCGCACTTAGACTCTTAATTTCCTACTCTTTTCCACTCAACGGTATTATTCTTTTGTTTATTACTATTGCTACTTACTTACTCCATGGTGCAGAGTCCTTCTTGAGAAGCTAACTGGTTTGCAGCTAGTCAAGAAATTCCCCGCATTTCACGGAACCCGAAGGTTCATTACCGCACTCACAAGCGTCCGCC
>Ga0123354_10010228_pt1 | contig 14441 bp, 5 predicted proteins | sample TergutLab28metaG_2_FD_97872 | JGI IMG/M metagenome (GOLD analysis project Ga0123354, IMG submission 97872) | Labiotermes labralis P4 segment gut microbial communities from Petit-Saut dam, French Guiana - Lab288 P4 | ecosystem: Host-associated > Arthropoda: Insects > Digestive system > Gut ... | reverse complement strand
TTTTTTTCTCTTCAAAATGCAGTTTGTTTCATAATTCTAACGTATTTGGTTCCTGTATTATTCACATTTTATATACAGGGTGTGCTAAAATTAAAAAAATAATTCCGGCGCCAAAATGTTAAAGATAATTTGAGAATAAATATCACAAAAGAGACAGAATTAAATTTGATGCTCATCTGTGCTGTGGATTAGTGCAAGATAATAATAATATTCCTATGCTGAAGTAAGTATCACACCATGAGATAGATGGGGCAGTGGAGATATAACTCGAAGCACTCTTAGTCCCTACACTGGGTTGAGGTGATTCGTTTGTTTCATACCCCAGCTGCTCTACCCCCGTGGAATAGCCAACAAGTACCCACTCGAAAAAGGGCTGATGGGAACTTAAAACTCCCTGGATGCTTTAGACAGAAGACTGTCTTGTCAATGACCGGAATCAGACTCCAATTCCTCAGCCTATGGCTCCTGAGAACATGAAAATTAACATTTCGGTTTCCGGCAAAATTTGTGACCATCTGAGCTTTTCAAAAATTTTCTTTTGAAAGGAAATATTAATATTGATTTAAAATGCATATTATAGCTTAAGCCATGTAGATACGTTTTATGACGATTGGTACGCCATTAAATGGCAGAAAACTTTGTTACTCCTAGTGTCTGGCAGATGGCGTTGATCGTCATAGGCCGCGATATATATCTATTATTGTCTTGCGTATATGAAATTCCTGTTCACTTTCTGTGCACCCTCCACCAGTAAAATGAAAACACCACGAATTTACAGACTATTTTCAGTAGCCTATAGAGAAAGAGTATTTTGTAAACTTTCTTTTTTTTTTGTCAAATTCTAATTTTTCAGTATGTAATACTTCATCAATATACCTCCTAACATGTCGATTGAGTTGACGCGAACAGGATCGATTGGGGATCCGTCAACTGCGATGATAAGTAAGGTGTGTTGTTCGATGCTGAATTTGTAAGCGCATGACGTGCACGTTCCTCCAATGAGTCGGAATCGGTACTTCTTACCCTGCCTTACCCGAAATACGTTGTAAGGAGTTTCTGGGCAGAAGGCTTCCACCTGTAACAATGTGCAGTTACAGCCAAAATAGTTATTCGTTATGTAACACAATAAAATTTGCACTTAATTTCAATGGAATCGTGTATTTTCACATACTGACGTAAGTGACAGCTGTGTGTTCTAAGTGTGACATTTGTAGGACAAATATGTAATTAATTCTCTTTTTCAGGTAGACAAGAGATATGAAGAAAGTGGAAGCTGTATAAAATGATCAAAGGTAAGGAAGAATGTGGGGAAGAAACAATGATGTGAAACACATTATATTCCTCTGAATTTCAGCTAGAGTTACCACTAGTCTCGTCAAAAGGAAGAGTGGGGTGGGGGTGGGGGTGGGGGTGGGGGCGGTGTTGCTGTTCAACAGTTGTGACATTTAATTTGTGTTCTTTTGTTCTATGAAAATATGAAGTATTTCAGGTGATACTTTTACAGGGCGACGAGGTCCTGTTATCAACGAGACAGTATATTTAACGTTATTTTTAGGAACTGAAGAATAATTGCCATTATTTATTCTACCCTGAGAACGAAGAAATTGCATCTCCAAGAAATGGCAGTAAAAACCGGAAAGTCTGACGATATCACGACCTGGAAAACCGTAGTCTAAATCTTTTTAAAATTGTAGAATATCACCTCATTTCTGAAGGGGAAAAACCTAATTTCTCTCCTTGTCATAAATGCAATGAGTATACAACTAAAAATAGATAAGGTAATTATGTGAGATGCTTGACATCTTAACATAGAATATCAATGACAGAACTCCTGAGTGGCCAATCGATTAACTGAATTACCTCAAAACCAACTTCATAGACGTAGAGGCCAATAATGCCACATGCCTCCACTACTTTTTACCATATAAATACTGTGTTTACTGCATGTACCAGCTGCTCTAACTTTTGAAATCTCATAAATCTGAAAACACGTTGTACTCACAGTTCGAATCTTTCTCACAATGAAGAGCAATTATTCCTCTACACTGCGTTAAGCACATTCAGTATGTTTTCCGTGAAGCAGGAACTTAATTTATGATATTATCCCGATTAGCATCAGGCTTCCAAATATTGACAACTGTAATACATTTTTACTTTTTCCTGCAAAAGTTTATCATTTGTCACCAAAAAAAAAACCGAAAAAATTCTAGAAATTTTCACATTCGTACCTTGAATCTTGATATTATCAAAGTTTTATTTATTCACCAACTGATGCACTAGTGAGTTGTCTTAAAATAATATTAAAATTTACATTAAAACAGTTCCGACATGTTTCGGTGTTACAGTTACATTTTCAGGCAGCGTATTAATTTGCGATTACTAAAGTTACAGTTGTTAAAATAGTCTATTAAAATACATCAGTTTGTGTTTAATACGGTGGTGGTGTGGCTGCATGTATTAGGTACGTAATGAGTAACATTGTGTCAAATACTATGACAATAGAATTTTCAAAACGCAATGAATCGTATCAAAATTGACTGGACTTACTCTACATACAAGCCATCGTGACATATTCATCGAAGAACAGAAGGTCATTGCCATAAATCCTTTGTACGGGCTGGCTCACACGTCAAAAAACCAGCTACGCATTCCCTAACTCAGTCTACTGCCGAACAGTGCAACATACAAACACCAAAAAAAAGGTAATTCCAGCCAATTTCGATACGATTCATCACGTTTTGAAAATTCTGTTATCATAATATTTGACACACTGTTCTTCATTAGAGAACTAACACATGCAGCCACATCGCCACCACATTAACCACATACCGATGTATTTTAATGGACAACTGTAACTTTAGTAAACACTAATATGCTCACTGATGATGGCGTAACCGTAACACCGAAACATGTCGGAGCTGTTTTAATATAAATTTTAATGTAAATTTTAATATTGTTTTTTTTTCAGACAACTCACTAATGCATCAGTTGGTGAACAAATAAAACTTTCATATTTTTAGGAATTATTTAAGCCCATTTTCACTTTTCAATTATACATAAATAGCAATGGAGTTCTACATTAATTTCAAAATAACTGTCGTTAAATTAAACTTCCAGACAGCAGTCAATGATACTAATGTTTATTTATCTCAGAATCTTGAAAGACAAACATGATGGTGCTGCAAAACTGATCCTCAAAACAAAAATTGGGTGATAATCATGATTAAACTTTTGACGCCTAATGTCAACTATAGTGGTCGTACCGCACCGCTAACCTCTAAAGTTGCATTTTATATATTTATTCAACAAATATATGTACTGAATATTTTAAACATGGTGTTTACTATCAGTTTTTTCTCTTCAAAATGCAGTTTGTTTCATAATTCTAAAGTATTTGGTTCCTGTATTATTCACATTTTATATACAGGGTGTGCTAAAATTAAAAAAAAAATCCGGCGCCAAAAGGTTAATCAGTGCTAATAACTGGTAAAATAACTGACACTCTGGGGCAGAACCGTGTGTGTGGGAGCCTAACCTTGTCGCTCTGCTATTCAAGAAGTTCGCCCCATTTTATGGAAGCCGAATGTTTATTACTGGCAAGAAGTTTCCAGCAGTGGATTCAATCCTGTGCCACTTGCATGGAATCCACATCTTAACACCCTATAATTTCAAGACACTTATAAAAGCATTGCTAAATGTGAATTTTAGCCTCAAAATGCCTGTCCTTTTATCGGTTCGCATAAAACAACTTGGTTCCGACTGGACAACTATTCATGAAATTTGACATTGGGGTTTCTAGTAATACCCGTTAGGGAGTTCAAGTTTCACTAACATTGGACAGAAGTACTAGACAATTTTCTTCAAGACCTCTGTACATCTATGTTACATTCCGCCTATTACTAGATAAGTAAATAGATACTTCAGAGTCATAGAAGTTGCAGAAAGAGTGACGATCTAAACAAGATAGGCGCCACACAGATGCCGGGTGTTCAGAGGATAAATCCAGACCCATCTCAATACAATTGTAAACGCACATTTCCTCTCTTCCAATCCAACAAAGATATGACTAATGGCGGACAATTTTGAGGAGTGCAAGTCAGCGCCGATTGGTCTGTTTAGCCATTCCTTATTTTGACCGCAACAATGGGTTTAATAACAAACAACTAATATTATAACTGGGGGCTGTGTTTACTGTTGCGATTTACCGTCTTGGTAGAAGACCTCGACTGGGTTATTATTATTATCATTATTATTGGTGGTGGTGGTAGTAGTAGTAGTAGTAGTTAGGCGGGAAGGGCATCCTTGGCCTGGTTGGCTGTCTGGGGATTTTGAACCCAGAGTGGCATAGGCGCATGCTGAAGTCTTGCGACGTTAGGCAGACACTTAGGTGAATCCGCCGTACCTGAGAGGATGAGCAGGCCATGGTCTTTCAACTATGGAAAAAATTACGGGAAAACCTTACTCAGGTTAGCCAAAATTGTCTAACTAAACAGCACTTATGTCGACTTGGCCACCATTTTACGGGTGGTCTCGACTTGACTGATGACGTCAGTCAACCTTAGCTTGCGCTTCAGGCAACCTGGGTCACCCTTCGGTCAGCGTAAGTATCTGTCGAGTCGCCAATGTAAGGGGCTGTCCACAACGGCTAACTTTTAGACGGAACTCTCGGTTATGGCTCTGATGTGGTCTGCGAAGTACAGAAATCCCAAATCCTCGTGAATTTACCAGCTACCAGTGTATCAAGTTGGAACGGTAGCAACGGCAGACACTTGGATTGAAGCGTCTGCAGCTTCCTACCATTGGTTTGAGAGGCGCCCCCCAGCTGCAGTACGCGTAGCCCATCATTGGACGGACGACTTATTTACGCAGTAAAACTTCTTTTCTGATGGACAGATCGCTTATCTGTTTCATCTCTTGCTGCTTTGCCTTCCTATTTATATGGCAGGCAGTCACAAGGCTCTATTTCTTGCAAATTTTCGAAGCATCTCCATTTAGACTCAATGTTCTCCCACGACAAGAGCCTGAACTAATCACGCTAACAGTATTCTGTGAAGAGTAAAAGTTATGAAACCTTTATTATGCAATTTTTTCCACATTCCTTTTACGTATACAGCAGTTAATTAGAACGTATAATAATTATGCAATGCTGGCCGTTATGTTCATATATCTTGTGCGTGTTGACGCTGCGTAATGTCCCAGGAGAGAACAGATCTCAGATATGCATGTTGCTAAATTTCCTACAGTGTCTTGCATTTTCGTTCAGGATAAATTCAATAGAAGCTTTGTTTGAATAAAACCATTCAGGAAATTTCTATTATGCTTCTTGCTCGTAGAAGAATTCTAGACAAAATATTTGCTAAAGGTTTTTCATTATAAATTGTCCAGGTAATTATTTTTGTGTTGTAAGTGGCATCAACGTGACTTCTTCATTCGCTGTTGAAATAAGTTGCAATTTGTTCCATGTATTTAGTTTTCTAATTTAATTATCCACCCATCTGTCTCATAGCTACCAAATGTCTCTAAATAACACAAAAAATCATACAATTGATATCCTTCAGCTGAACGTTCATTCCAGTGATTTCACTGACATTTCATGATTTTGCTATGAAACGGCGCGGTTCTGTTTCATTTTCGCTATCTCAAGGTTTCGTATCTCAGCCCGGAGATAAGTTATTCTGCTTGAATATTACGTGAATTTCTTCTGGTAAATTTTGTGGTTTTAAACTGAATTAGTCCAGGACTGCTCCTTCCACATCATTTCCATTTCAATGTCTGTTAGAAGTGTTAACGTTCAACGACTTGTAAACTAGTCTGAATTACAGATAGCACTAAATTCCGGTTTACTAGGAAAAGCGCCACGAGTATTTGCATATAATTACCAACGTATCAGGAAAGCTTGTTATGGCAGTGTAGTACAAGTTGTAACCTGAATTTGGAGGCATAAGTACACTTTGTCTGGCTAAAGCGAAAATTGATCATAGAGTCCATAATACTTTTCTCATTTACTGTGCTGCTAAGCGAACAAGGTCTGCAACGCTATGTCTCGCAAACCCTACCCTTTCGCAGGAAAGCAAACCGAAGAACGGAAGACATCATTTGCTGCACAGCGGCCGATGACACTCTCGCTCTGCTGTATAAGGTTCCGATTCAAAAATAAATGTGTAATATATACAATCAGTACTGAGCTCCTCAGAGAATATGAATGGTACACTTAAGGAGTAGTTGACTGGAACTCTACCATTTCAACAGCAGTAACTTCCTTACCATATACTTTTAAGTGACATATGCAGGAAAGTTGACAACAGAACATGCCTCTTACGAAGAAAGTAGACACAACATCCCCCAAGGTCATCACTGAAGTAGATTCACATTTCTATATGGAAGTACCAACTTCAACATTCTATAATTTTTAAATGGAATTTTTTAAAAATATTTTTCACTTGCACTTGCGTTACATAAACATTTTGTAATTAATGATTTCAGCTTATCATTTATTTTGTATTATTCTTAATACGAAATCTCAACACGACATAAAAAATATTGTAAAGTGGATAAGTTACTTTATAGGACAACTTCTTTAGTGTTTTCTTGCATGATGATGGCGCTTTATATAAGCCGAAACATGTAGCACAATAAAATAAGTGTACGAAGACAGTTTTGATTGACTTTTTTTTCTATACTTCTTTACTTACCATGTTCCGCCCTCTGCCATTTAACAATATCGAGTCTGGAAACTGGTGCTTGTCATGGGTCTGAAGACCGGGAACATGTTCCGTTGCTGCTAGCCTTGTCCAGTCACTGATGAATATGACATGGGACGCCAAGTCATAGTCGTACAAATGACTGTTTGGGTCCAGACAATTGGGCGTTCGGATCACAATGGCACCTTGTATCCCATCCTGCTTCTGGACACCTGCACAGTTGCACGGTACGGCCTGTCACACTAAAATTGTATGTGAATGCAGCTGCCTCTCTATGAACATCACTTAGTTTCTGAATTTCGTCTATTGGTCCTATTAAAAAAAATACATAGTTTCGGAATTTCCATTTCGTTCCGTCTTCATATAAAGTGTCGTTTGAAGCTACCGAAATGGTCCCGATAGCTGTAGGTACCGCCCGTCCCTGGACACGTGTGGGCCTCTGAATATAAGATGATTGACGTAATCGAAAACAACCAAATTACGAATGCGTTTTCAAATAACACTTATTTTTATTTAACATTTAATACGCTAAAAAGAGCAAAGAAGTAGAAAATTGTAATATTTTGTGTACCGACCTAAGAAAGTGCGTCCCGATAATTTGTTTGAAAATTATTTATAAAATCCGAAATATTTTAGGGTAGAATGTGATGATAAGATTTCTGTGTACTTGGTCAGTTTCACTGGTTAATTTAAGTGCAAAATACCATCGTCAAACCCTCCATAACAGTTATTCTTTTCTAAGACACTGTGACATGTAATCCAGTAGAAAAATGCCGGAGATTCTGGAGGAAACAGCTTCTTCTATGTTGTGGGATAGAAAAAAGTCTCCGGCTACGTTCTTTCCGATTGGTGAGATAACGCAGTCTCTGAATGGGTAATTACGGAGAGAAAGAGCAAATATTTGACAGTTCACACAGACAACCAAATAATTAATACATAAGTAACATAAATCTATGTAAAATAATTACCTTTAAAAGCTCAAAATTGATGTCATGAAATTTCATGCTTTTTGCGGAACCTGAAGTTTTCTTGCAGTTTTCGCAATTTTGCCCCGACGTGCTGTCTTAAGCCACATTCATCGAGTCAAGAACATTCCTTCTTGTTGTTTTAAATAACGTTTAACATATAATTTAGCTGATCTTAGTGGCCGCGCGGTCTAAGGCATGGGTCTACGGTCTCTTGCTTCCTGGGATTGTGTGTTAGAATCCCGCCGGTGACATGGATATCTGTCTCTTGTGAGTGTTGCGTGTTGTGAGGTAGAATTCCCTGCGTCAGGCTGATCACTCGTCCAGAGGACTTCCACCGAGTGTGATGTGCCTGAGTGTGATCATAAGGCCTCGATAATGAGGAAGCCTTGGCCCATTTGGGGCTGTTGTGTCATGGTAAAGAAAAAGTAAATTTCGGTCTACAAAATAACCCCCTTACTTGTGTGTTCTAACATAAATTATGACCTTGTGAATGTTGGCAGCATTTTCAGGGTACCGCGAATTTGTGAGCAGAATGTTCCTCTGAAAGTTTGGGTATTCAGTGGCTTGACCTAGATTACAGGCTCAAGTAACAAGCGATCAAATCCATGATAACCTCCAATATTACCTCTAGTTACAGTTTTTAAGCACTGACACTAAACTTACCAATTTCGTTTTGTGATTAGAATTCACTTCCACATAAGCTATATAAAAATTTCAAATATCAAGCTAGCCTCGTGTTAGAACTTTTTTCAAATTTCGAGGATACACAGTGCTTCCGGAGATTTTGTGAGCTGTCACCTTAAAAATACCCGTTGTTATTTTACTGAGAAATGTATTAATGTTCCAAAAATCCTTGATTCCATCCGAAATCTTGCCATCAATCTTTAAAAACTGACAACCAATCACCTGATAGGCTTATTACAGAAGAATTCATTGTCGAAACGTCGGTTATGTCAAAGATAACGCCACGTCCTGCGTAACACTGATATAAACAGTCAACCTCTGTCACATACTCGTATGAAATAAATTTATGTGTGTTTGTTTATTGTAAAATTGCTGGGTGAGGCCCAAATCCTGTCTGGATGCAGTGGAGAAGACAAAATTTCAGCATCCGCCAGAAATCGAACCCCTGTCCCCTCTCGTGTATGTCATAGATTTGTCACTGAAATGACTTCGGCTTTTGTTGTGTACGCAATGTAATTATAATAGACTTACCGCTATGTGAGTGCCAGTACAACGTCCCTACTCGGCTGGCAGTAAAATCATATCTGAAGGTGGTAAATTCTGTAATTGGACACTGCGTGACCATGGGCACTCCGTCCATATGAGGCGTTCCTTTCTGTTCCATACCATGCCAGTGAATGGTTGTAGACTGACCGGGTAAATTATTTACTACATCCACGATTATTCTATCTCTAAGGCACACCTGAAACAGTAGATAAACTTGCAATGTCATTGCGAAAACACGTGACCAACACATTTCCACGCAATTCTGTACGCAATAACAACACCCAAACACACTGTCTAACTAATACCGTGCAGCATACTTCTTCACAAGGAACTAGTAATGGCTCGGTCTGACATTAAATTTCCCGTATTTTGTAAAAACCGGAATTTCTATTCTAGCAAGAATGCGAACAAGAAACTGGAAACTGGAAACAGTTCGGAGCAAGAAGTTTCACTTCTCACTCGCTCACTCCACTTTTCGCGATCACTTGTAACAACATGCATCCTACTACGCCTCCTTCTCCTGTGTGAGTGTGTGCTTTTTTTTCGAATTTTCAAAATAAAACATTTCTTTTCCTTCTTTACTCTATTGGAGTTTTATGTCCGAAATCGTCACTGATAATCACGGATAACCACTCTATAAATATTTCTCATATATATCATAATACACATCTTTTTCGGACACACCATAATTAACCCAATTTGTTTCTGAAGTTTTGCCAATTTTAATTAAATTCTTAGAGATCATAGCAGATGTCTGGGCTTAAATGGACTTGGTGAGAGGGACAGGTGGAGACTGTGAAAAGGAGCTTAATGACCTGTGCTGGTCACCAAATAGTAGCCGGACGATGAAATGGACGGGGCATTTGATATATTTGGGCGAGACAAGAGGTACATGCACGGTTATGGTGAGGAAACTTGACGGAAAGAGACAATATTGAAGGTCTAGGTGTGTGGAAAAACTATATTACAGAAGACTTTCAAGAAATAGTTTGGATACAGGGAGAGGATCCTTGTAGCGGGTCCCTGTCACCACGGCATGGCGCGTCCTCAGGTTGCGGATAGAGGAACGGCCTCCGATAACGAGGATAGCTGCGAATAAATTGAATAAGCAGTCGCGGACAGCCGACGAGGGGTGGTCCTCCAGCTTGGGGAGTTGGGCGAGGTGCTAACAAACCCTCCCTGTAAAAAAAATTGTTAAGAAACACTCACATGCGGGATTCTTGCTCTGGAGACAAAACAATCCGGAGGTAAACTACTCCTCCACTCGGATCTCCGGGGGGGGGGAGTGTTTCCAGGGGAAGCATCGCGTAGCAGGCAAAGAGGGATGAAAATAGGGACTTGGAATGTTAGAGTCTGTATAGGGCAGGGTCACTTAAGGCAGCAGCGAGGGAATTACTCTGCACCATGGAGTAAGTAAGTACACAGGGACAGGATGTATCTGGTTGAGGAAAGTGACTTGTGGCAGATATTTGTGAAAGCAATAATGACCTCTATGTTTCCATAAAATGCTAGATGTTTCTTGATTAACTGAGGATATAAAAATAGTGGTCGTCTTCCTGAGTGACCGATAACGGTCTGGACGAAGTTCTGCTAGCTGCGCTTCTGACGCCGCAACGCTGAAGTCTAAACATTTACTTAAGAGAGCGAGACAAATATTCGTAGCGATAAAAACCTTTACGTTGTTTTGCACCCTTTCCATAAACCACGAAGGCCCTTAGGGTGAGTAGTTATAGCTCTACTCTTTCTAGGACCTCGGCACTCAAGATGGGTGTGGGGGGTCAGTCCCACTCCCCGGACGCCTCCAACACCCGAGAAAGACGCGGTACCCGTTGTACAGAAGGCTGGGTGGGCCGTAGGGCCGGTATGGACGGGTGGAAAATCTCGTTCCCACTGGGATTCGATCCCGGACCGCCTAACCCGTAGTCAGTCGCTATACCGACTGAGCTACCCGGCCCACATGAAAACCTTTATAAAGTCTAACAAACCTTACCAGTGTTACAGCAGGCGTTGATATTTTGGGGGTTTTCGATGACCGCCTATTTACAGTGCCAGAAGTCTGTGGTGGTCCCACGTCTCCCCGATTTGATATCTTTTGATTTTTATTTGTGGAAGCTGACAAAGATAAATTTTATTAAAAAAAATGCCCGCACTCAGGGAGAAGTGAGAAACAACACCTGCAGCGAGATTTCAGCACCATCTGGGAAGAAATCCAGAGAGTTAAGAACAAATTGTTCCGCCAGTATACTGAATGCATCCGATCAGGAAGGCAAAATTTTCAGCACTTACGAGTAGTGTAGCACTGGTGAGATTTTATTAGACTTCATAAAGGTTATTATCACTGCGAATCTGTGTCTTTCTCCCTTAACTGACTCTTTACCTTCCGGAGAAGCAGCTTACTGCGCAAAGCTAGCAGACCTTCGACCTCGCCTTTCGGTCAAACACGAACAGCTTCCTACATTACCATCTCAAGCACAACCCTGAGCAATTGAGTTAGTGAAATGATTAGTTAGTTCAGCAAGTTTAATTCAATTAGCTTAGTTCGGTAGTTAGTCTGTTGGTTAGTTATTTATTCAAACTTATATTTCTTCTAAAGCAATTAAACATACCTTAATATTTGTAAATATATGGTTGGTATATTGGCAGATTATATTCCATATTTCCCTTAATATCTTTGGAAAGCAAAATATTTAATCAGATTTTATACTATACAGCTCCTTGAACAGTGATGGCCACCATTAATTCTATTTATGGATTTTGGTAGTCGTTACAAACGATATGGTGTAGGATACGTGCATTTCATAGACGAGAGATTGCTTGGAAATTATTTCAGCCAGATTGGCAACTTGAAGTCTGTGTGGTAATCACGTTTCATATTTCGGTCCCTTGAGTTATGGTACTGTACAAATGTCGTCTGTAGTCTATCTCTTTAACATTGACCCACTAGATTACATGGCATCATAACTAAAAGACAGAATAATGAAAGAGATTGTCTTCAAAATATGAAGGCCTAATAGTTCAACGCTCTTTGCTAACAGACAAGAAGTAATCAGAATGATGCTGAAGTCTAGATTCTTCCGGAGTATTATGTTGTGACTTTGGGTATTTCCCTAGAGTTCGAGTGTTTGTCGTGACTCCGAAACGTCAGAACGAACCAACCCAACAATACAGCGTCACTTTACAGAAAAATAGAATCTTCAGTTGCAAGAATACGTTAAGTAATGAGCAAGCTTTGTTTCTGAGAAATTATATATGTAAACTCTCAAAACACGGAATAAGGCAGTAAGGAAATTACAGCATTTTAAAGGCATTCTGAGCAATGTCTGTTTCCTTCCCCACAAAATGCTTTTTGTTTCACAAATTTATCCCGCTTAGTTCTCGAAATATTCAGGTTTCTGTAAATACCATGCGCAAAATTTAAATACCCCGCAGAAAATTTCGGCGAACTGGGGCTTACATTTGGGATTTAACTCGGCGTTTAAAGGGTTAAACGAGTACATGAAATTTAGTTCCTCCTTCACATAGAAGAGATCGTGTCTGCGCTTTAACCTTTTGGCGCCGGAATTATATTTTTAATTTTAGCACATCCTGTATATAAAATGTGAATAATACAGGAACCAAATACGTTAGAATTATGAAACAAACTGCATTTTGAAGAGAGAAAAAAATGGAGAGTATATACCATGTTTAAAATATTCATTACCTATATTTGTTGAATAAATATATAAAATGAAACTTTAGAGGTTAGCGGTGCGGTACGACCACTATAGTTGACATTAGGCGTCAAAATGTTAAAGCCCAGTATGTAAATGTATTGTGTGGATACACCATTTCCGTTATTAGTCGGGTGGTGCTTACAGAGGGGATACGTGTTCAACAGTTAATTTCTTTTACCTGTATTGAAGGGCCAGGAATTTGATGATTCACTGTCAGAATTCCACGTTCATAACCATCGGCTGTAATGCAATGATTCAGGAAACAATCTGTTAAATTAGCTGGACAGCTTCTGCACGCCCTGAAAGAAATGCTCTTTTTTAACACACCTTATTCTGATTCATCTGACTTAATGCATCTATTTGCAATCGAGTGTAAGTTTCTTTTTTATTTTCAGATTACAATATTATGCTTTGTATGTCTTGCTGCATATTATTGGAGTGACGAAATCAAGAGGTTAAAATGGACGGTGCGTGTGACACATACAATATAGGCTTTCGGTATGACTCCACTTGGAGGACCAAGGAGCAGAACGGAGGATAATATTCAAACTGATCTCCAAGAAGTAGGGTTGGAGGGCGTGAAATGGATTCATCTCTCTTATCATAAATGCAAGTGACGAGTTCTTTTATCCATGTTAAGGAACATTCGGGTTTCATAAAATGCTGGGAATTTCCTGACAGCTGAGGAACTGTTAGCTCCACAAGTACGGCTATACTATGGAGTTCCTCTTCTGAATTGTGATGTCGTGTAGTTTGGTGGAACTTAATTGATGTACCATGATTATTGTTGCAGCAGGTTCTTCTAGAACAAAGTTTATATATCTACCTGGCCACAAGGCGTCGTATCCCAGAATTCATCAATCTTGACAATTTCATGCCATCGCGACGCAGTGTTATTTTACTGTCGGTTTGATTTTCTTTCTTTAACCCTTTAAAGCTAAGTGGTCACTTAGAGCATCGCCGAGTTTAACAATAAAAAATTCTACTTGTGTCCCACAGAGGACATTTATATACTTCGTATCCCCCTCAGTCAAAGCAACCAGCAACTGTGTTCCTATATTGCTTTAATTGGACGAACATACTGGAGAGGGAGTTTGTTTGTTGCGCTCCAAGAAATGATTCTTTTTATGCAGTTCACGTTAGCTTTTATCTTTAAAGGGTAACTTTCCAGTCCGCTTTAGAAGCAACATCCTTTGTTTTCAGTTTTCTAAGCAGACATTGGAATTTCCATTTTTACCGACACTGGAAAGTAGAAGGAGCAGCTGGACTGATATATAGGTCTCGCAGCAGTAAGATTAAGGCAGGCTATCAAGGAAAATGTGAGTTTGCTATTTATACCTAATGGGATGTCAGTAACTCACACTGCGTAACCTTGTGTCGAATGCGTATATTCTACACATCATGATGATTTGCAGTGGATATAAATTGAAGTGTTCTTGACCTGATTTGAAATAATATTCCGACATTCTCCTGTAGCGTCTGATAAATCTAGGATAAACCTGAAGAGATAAACTTTCTTCGGATCATTACCTACAGACTAAAAAACATTAGTGCTATTCCTGGACTTTTAAAGCCTGATTATGACATTTAGTTATGCAAAGTTAATTTTCGTAAGTAACGTATGCTTATATTCAGCGGTGTGAAATGCTCATTGGTGAGACTTCACTCATTACTTGTCTTCGCGTACGAAACTGAAAATATTGTCAAATCTTATGCGTATTGGACCGTGCATCATCTTGATATTTGAATAAAGGTAGACCAACTTGATGACACTTGCTTTATTATGTCAATTTACTGCTCAACATGTTTCGGATGTTAATACATCCATC
>Ga0123354_10010227_pt1 | contig 14441 bp, 5 predicted proteins | sample TergutLab28metaG_2_FD_97872 | JGI IMG/M metagenome (GOLD analysis project Ga0123354, IMG submission 97872) | Labiotermes labralis P4 segment gut microbial communities from Petit-Saut dam, French Guiana - Lab288 P4 | ecosystem: Host-associated > Arthropoda: Insects > Digestive system > Gut ... | reverse complement strand
GGTTCGAGTCCGTGGATGCAGTGAAAGCAAAAGCGACGCAACTCTTGAACAACTTAACACAAGATGACCTGCAGCACTGCTTCCAACAGTGGAAAATTCGCATGGAGCGGTGTAGGGATCGGGGAGGGGACTAAATTGAAGGGGATAACATTTCGATTGTCTGATTTTTTTTCAATAAAGGGTTAGAGCATGAATCCGGTTTCTTTATTGCTACACCTCGTAAGTTATCCGGATCGACTTGGACTTTCTGGTAAACATTTTCCTACTGTAATTGTACTACATCTTTTTGTGGCTTACATTTTCCCCCCCAAGTGTAGAAACTTTTTCCCACTTAAGCCTGCCAGTGTAGCCTGTTTACAAAGAAAAATCCAATTATCCGGATTTTGTGCATATCCGAATGGCTCGCCTTCTCAGTTAATCCGGATAAGTGGTGCCCTACTGTACCCTCAGTCTTTCTTTTGTTGGAGATTGAGAGGAAGTTTCACTGCCATGTGAAACATGTCATACATAACATGTAGCATATCCCGATACATAAGTTCATTGATTGTTCTCACGCTCTGTACCACTATAGGCCGCAATTTTGAGTTAAACTGCCTGATCGCTACTGTTGGAAGAATGTGGGACAACGATCACTGTTAGCTAAAACCACTCACTTTCCAGTGACGTACGGCGCATTAAGATGCAACCAAAAGAACGTACGTTACAAACAAAATTTGTAAAGCTGCTCTAGGCTGTCCCTGTACTTTTTGTGTTGGAAGACGAAAGTCTCTGTAGTATTTGACATTTGACATTCAGAGGACCGTGCATCGAGATATATTATTATAATGAAAGCCAACGAGATACACTATTTCTCATATTTATTTGATAAAGTACTCTACATGTTTCGGACAGGTCCACTGCCCACTATTAGGAGTATCTCAACACTGCATATACGCAACGGGTATTTGTCATGCTCGTTCTGTTGGCGTCTGCAAGCGTGGTCAGGATGGAGTTCCATCCTGACCACGCTAGCAGACGCCAACAGAACCAGCATGACAAATACTTATTGCGTGTATACAGTGTTAAGATACTCATGATGGACAGTGGAACTGTTTGAAGCATGTAGAGTACTTTTTCAAATAAATATGAGAAATAGTGTATCTTATTGACTTTCATTATAAGAATGTTTCTGAGTACTTGATAGCAGAACCCTAAAATAAATATTGAGTTTAATCTGATATTAATTTCTTCGAGGGTATAATTTTAGTGTGATATTGTCATTTTTTCACATTTTTAAATGATATATTATCTGCCTTTATACCGGGTGTTGTCTGGCATTCTGACGGTGAGGCGCGAACCTTTACTTAGCTCTATATACGTTCCTGCACTTTTATACCAGCTTTCCTGCTAACAAGTAATGGTGCTTCTTTGTATATGCATTTTTGCGTAAATGTGCTAATAATTTATATTATTTCTGCGTGAGAGACAACTTTTCGAGTGGGGATTATATTACTAGACAGAATTCTGGGTTTGAAAGAATGAAGCGAACCGTACCGTCCAAATGTAGTTGCTTCGATCGTGGTTGGTTAGAATTTCCCCCTGCTGCTATGACTCTGGTCTACAAAATGTGTATCATTATGTGGTTTACTGGTTGGAAATGTTCCTCTGTGCAAGTTGTACGAAATGCTTTCTCTGCGCTGTAATTTGTGGGGAATATAACCCGTTTCCAAGCTGCAGCGTCCTATTCCTGTGCCAGGTGGTTTAGACACACATCTCTCTTTATTTCCTGAACTTCCAGAAAGGCACGCATTGTGGCATATTTGTTGTCAAACCACATACCTTGTTCACTCTAGATGTGTGTCCCGCCCGTCTTTTTGTATCAGGAAGGATATTTTATGGAATCCTGTATCTTTTCCGAGCCTCTGGGGTCAAGACTCTGCCTGAGGGCACACCCCTATACTGACAGGTTTCGTGAATTACCAGATTCCCTTCACACAGCTGCCTTAAATGCTGTCATGACCACTCCCTCTCATGTCTTTTCCAGTTTATTATAATTCTACACTATATAGTGTGACCTATTGTAAGTGTTGTTACATTAACCGAGACGTGACAGGGACACGTGGTTACAACTAGATACAATTCTGTTGTGAATGGTGGAAGAACATAAATGTTACGTAACTAATCACATGCTGTCGTAATGACTGGCCACTATAATACGCTGCCATTTGGTTGTGTTGTGTTGTAGGCCTATTATATGCTAGACGCTCAGACGTTTCTTCAGCCTGTGCTCATACCACACGGAAAACATAATGTCGAATTATGTGCTCGAAGCTCAGGTGTTTCTTCGGCCTCAGCACCTACCGTAGAAGGAAGCTCCGTGTGAGTGACACTGAAGATACTGTACAATGGCATTATTTTGTCTGATGACTCGAATCGTCTTCTTCTCTTGTAGAGAGAGAGATTCTGGCTGGTCTCCCACATCTGAGTCATTGTACTAATAAGTAATTTGGAGCACAGTAGCCTACGTCTTGAGAGTTAATAGTCGTTTGTCTACTCAAGAAATTCCCGTTTATGGAACGCAGAGTTTCGTTACCGTCTAGGAAGTGTGTCATCCCCGTTGTGTGTGTGAAACTAGGAAAAGGTACATATCTTTTCCTAGGTTCGTTGCCGTGTTTAGAAGAGCTAGCAACTGGATCCCGTCCTCCGTCAAGATAATCCACTTCACAGTCCCCTAACTTTAAGATACATTTTAATATTATATTCATGCTGTTTTTTTTTTACGAACTGTACCTATAACGAAGTTGGGAATCGTTTATATTCTTACGCCACGTAGCTAGGTAGCTGATTTTGGTGAGAAGTGGATACACATATTTGCATCTGCCCTATAATTTGTGCCACGATATAGGCCTAATCCCTGGTTTAAATTAAACGCAGTCGAAATCCTAAAGGTAGGACTTTCTCACCGTGACAACGTAAGATAAGTTGTCATGTCGCTTAGGTTTTGAAAGTGTTGTGATTATTATATGTACCACCACCCTTAACCTTTTGTTCCTCTGGTGGGGTTTCTCTCACCCCAGCTCAGGTGTTTTAGTACATTGCCATGAGATGGCATGTGCGTGGGAGTAGGGCTCCAGTGTGCCTTCACATCTTCTTTACCAGTGTATATCCACATAGGAACTGTCAGTTGCCATTCAGCTGTTCTAACAGGGCAAACCTATTTATAAAGCTGGGTACTTAATGAACAGATCAACAAGGCACATGTTTGGCTTGCCCATGATGGAAGGGCAGAAACGGTATGTTTATAGCTCGTTGTTCCTAAACTGTCATGATTGTGGCAGGGATGAAAAGGTCTCTGAGAGAAATTACTGTGTATGTAGTAAAGAAATAAATTATACCCAAGAATGCCCAAATTAACTCTGTTAGGCTTACTGTTTTTACCAGTTTGAAAATTCAGCCTTCACTTGCTCATACTGTATAGTTTGTGTTTACAGTGTATTTTTTTTTCAAGAACGCAGTTACTGCACTACTAATGACGTACGTGTATTCGTTGTTCGCAATGCTTAATAAATTGAGCATTTAAAATCAGCACAATATGTATTTTGTATTTCTTTATCGGAAATATTCCTTTGGGTTTGTCATACATCATCACAGCCAGACTGTGATTTTTCCTGGCTGCAGTAATGAATGGTTAGCGTTTAAACCTGTGTATTTCGCAAGTACACTGTATGTGTGGGTAACTGATGATTCTCGCAATAAGCTAAGTACCATGACCTGAGGGCGTAGGGGAGAGTGGAGGTATAGTCCATATACGACTTCTTCCCAAAATGGAAGTAGCAGTGGGTGCATCAGCCGGAGGTGATTGATCAATTTCATCAGGCCTCAGCCGCCTCGCTGTCGGTGTGCACTGGGTAGGAGACTCGGTGGACCTCAGAGTCGGCCTGGAGCTGACGGAAACATGTGAACTGTCTGTATCTGTGGAACAGGAAGCTCAGTTTCCCGTTATGGAGCCAAGGCTGGCGCGCCAGCGAGTGCGTAACGGGTCTCGTGTGAACCGCCCTCTCCTCCTCCCCGCGAAGACTGCTCACAGCTCGCTGCTGCTAGTCGCTTCTCGGTTCGCGGGAGCAGCGGAGCCCAGTTATGTCGATCGGCGAAGCTTCTGTATCAACATGCGGTGTGTGGCTTGGTGTAGAAATATCATATTTTGTAACCAGTGTTCTTCATCAAGACAGTTAGTTGCAAGTGTAGAGTGTGCTGTGTGTGTTAAAATTCCCAGAAGCGATTAGAATCCTGTTACATTTGTACGGTAATGTTTGCCCACCCGTACGTATTTGCAGTGCTGTGATAACAGTGTTTTAAGAAATAATGGTGTAATGTCCTTTCGTGAAACCGGTCCTTAAGCTAATGAATATTATTAAGTGTGTGTGAATGTGTGTGCGTGTAAAGTTGCACACCTACGGGAAGTGCTTTGTTTCCATATGAATTATGGGAAGTTCCCGTCATGACTCATGTGGAATTGTCATCTGGCCGTTCTTATTAATCCAGTAGAAGCTTTCAGTAAGGTAAATAGCTGTATTAATTACGATAAATCACATAGAAATGGGCCTGGGTATTTAATTATCTAAAACGAAGACATCATCAAAATTACACATCTAAGTAAAAAAGCCAACGGCGGCAGTAAATGCTCAAGGCTACAGTTTTCTTGGATATGACGCCGTTCAGTCTGGTAAATAGGTTATAAATTTCTGAGGAATCGGCTCACATCTGCCGTGAAAATGGAGGCATCAGGTGCCCCTGGTACCTAACAGACTACGTAGCTTCACGTTGCAGGAAATCGGTAGGTTGTATTTAAAAGTTTGGTTCCTGCTTCTAGGATAATACATACTTCATACGTTCCTTACAAAGATCAGGCGATGAATGACGATTTAAGGAGCCGCCGGCTGTTTTTTTATGAGCACGTGTATGTTATCTGACGGTAAGATTTCGGGTTTGCTGAATATTGGAACAGATGGTAGATCTAGAGACAGTGACCACTGGATTTTGTAAAGGTGACTCCCCCCCCCCAAAGAAAGGTGACATTCATGCGAGGCACCAGTTAGGTGTCATGGACTAAAACGAAAGCTCTTTGTATGTTCATTTGCCGCATGCAGTGCGTTCTATATGTGTCATGTCCAAACATAACTCAGGCTGTTTGTAATTCTTTAGCAGTTCTGCTGGATTTAGCGAAGGATCGAATATCGTCATTATGGTCTCTGGGTTACATCATCACGTAGTCTGGTAGGAGAATACCTGACTAGACGATGTCGTCATTCAGAAGACCAGATGTGAATCTTCACCAATAAAAGCCTCATATCTCTTACTCGTAGCAGTGTTGGGAGTGTTTACTCTTCTTTACAGAATTATGGACCGATTGAAACATGCAGAATTTAGTGCAGAATCGGACCGGTTTATTATGACTGCATAGGTTTGCCATTAATATCAAAGTTACAGAAGCAGATGCGAAATGAATTCTTTGTCGGTCATGATAAGTTTCATTAGCGTCTCGGAGCACCTCTGTTCTCGAACTGGCTGCGAAAAGCATTGACCACTTGGGCAGTGACTGGACTGAATGACTCAGAGAGTCACACTTAACGTCACTAAAAACATAATATTGATGAATTTCACAGTTTTAAGTGTTTGAGACCAAAATGCGTCTAAATAATGTTCAGTAAATCAGACAAGAATACAAGTTGGCATTGTCCGCTGAAGACAGGTTGCTGGACACATGCTGATATACTGTGAGCTGTTATTTCGAAAAACTTTTGCAAGAAGTAGGTTCGCGCAGTTCATTTAATACATTGAAGTATGGTATTCAGAGATACAACATTTCAACATTTAGCTCTTTACCTTTCGAAAACTCACTTCTTCGCCATTATCTAGACCAGTTTTTTTAATGCTGTGTAAGGAAGTTGCGCATATTGGTAGTTTGCTCAAATAAGAAGTTTTTCCGTTCGAGTCCGTCTCATGCCCTGAATACATGTTTGTTTTCTGCGTATAGCCGATCCCCCGCAGGGGAATGCTACCAGATTTCTAATTCACGGAAGCAGAAACATCTAAACCGTTAAATAAAAGCGGAGGAAGCCGATTGACGACAGGCATTTTCCTCTAATAATTCAAACGTGACAGCGATGTAACTTAAGCAGATGTTGGCCCAACTTCTTCACAGCGGCAAGAATATTTTTATTTCATTTTATTTCGTTGTGATTTATTATCCGACGTAATCAGCTAGTTAACGCTCTACACGAGGTCTTGCGTAACGAGACAGGTCGAGCTTCTGGTCCAGAAGAAAGTTGTACAGAAAGTGCGATAACGCTACTTGTGTAACAGTGTGTGTACATTTTACAGCATTTCCTGTATCGTTGGCACCAAATAAGTTTGTAGGCTTTCGGGCATTTATAATTCACAACACACATACAGCTTATGGGGACATCATAGTACTCCATTCGCATAGTCTTTCTGTGAAATAGTTTCGGCGAAGTCTTGTAATTAGAATTGTTATTGTTATTCGATTCAGTTACTGTTGTTTTTATACAAATGGGACGCGTTTCTAGAATAGCTATTCAGTCAGTCTTAGTAGCAGAATCGTTAATTTCAAGAGCCCTAATACCAAGACCCTGAGCTAAATTCTCTTCACTTCCATCCCATAACCTCTTTCCTTGTATCCAGCTTAAAGTTTTCTCCAATCTGTTCCTCGGTATTCCAAGTTTACGTTTCGTAAGAGGTTTCTCCACTGCGGTTACTTTTGCATTCCTCGACCTCTCCATCGCGGCCTACATTTCGCAGTTAAAATAACACTAGCTGACCTGTACAAACCATGAACTTCCTGGTTGTATAATCTGCTAAATTTTTAATGAACTTGCCGTTGTTGAGGACAAGGGTAGCTCGGCCTAGGAATCGTGGTATGATATCCGGCATCGTCCGGACCGGCCCTGGGGCCAGTGCATCCCCTAGTCCGGAGGGTGCCGATTATCGTTTCCCGGGTGGTATAACACTGACCACACATCCCCATCTAGTGTTGATCAAGAATCGTTGAGATACGCCTGGACTATACCATTCCTCTGCATGGCGTTCTGGTTAATGTTAGGTACAGGGACAGCTTTACATTTGCCTTCAATTCGTCCTTCTTAGGCCTAGATATTTCCTGAACACTTTGCGTTTTGAGTTTTTAATTTATGGCCCTCCACAAAAGTAAGGATCACATTGTACGCCTAGTCAAAACAACTAGGAAATTATTGCTTATATATCCTGATCGCCAGGGATGCAATGTGTCGACGGGATGGTAAAGAGTTTCTGCATGGATGCATGTCACAAATGTTCTCCTGATATTATAAATAAAATTTGTTCCGATTTGTAACTGCTTTTGTCAGCTAATTAATTTCGCTCGTTATGAAACGACCATTGCTGGCTGGGGTTTTGTCTCATGTACACTGGCCGTGGATTTAAAATTCTGTGTGTAGGCTACGTACTTCGAGACCCAGTTCTTTATTAGTGTTATTCTTTGTCGTGTTTGTTTTCTTGAACGAATGTAAACTGCCCTACACAAGCGTGTCCTATTAATTGTCACTGCCTATGTAAACGTTTACGTTTATCACATGTTGTAACTCTGTAAACCAGCAAAATTTTAAGCAGAAGTTTCAAGGACAAATTTGTCTTTCTGTGCATGGCCGTTAATATCACGAAACGGTGATAAACATGAAGTTAAACAGAAACTTGCCATGTGCTTAATTACACAGGGCGTGTGTAAAGGCATGTGGCGAAACCGAGTGGTTAGGATCACACACAGATCGTTTTACCAGCGGGCGAAAGAACTACCGGTGCTGTTGAATAGGACCTGCGGGGCGCAATATCCGTTCTGGAGACAATGGAAAAAAGAAGAATCTGTGTTCTGTTGGGAATAGTACCCCGATTTTTCGTTTGCCTGGTTCTCTCTGGCACTCTGCTGCCCCAAAGGAATAATTTAATTTCATATGAAAACAAGGAACGGGTGTTACTATTACTACAACTACTACTGCTACTACTACTACTTCTGACTTCTGCTACTACTACTGCTGCTACTATTATTGCTACTGCTACTACTGCTGCTGCTGCTACTACTACTGCTACTACTACTACTGCTGCTGCTACTACTACTACTACTACTACTACTACTACTGCTACTACTACTACTGCTACTACTACTACTACTGCTACTACTACTTCTGACTTCTGCTACTACTACTGCTGCTACTACTGCTACTGCTACTATTACTGCTACTACTACTGTTGCTACTACTGCTACTGCTACTATTACTGCTACTACTACTGCTGCTACTACTGCTACTACTACTGCTACTATTACTGCTACTGCTACTACTGCTGCTACTACTACTGCTACTACTACTACTGCTGCTGCTGCTACTACTACTTCTGACTTCTGCTACTACTACTACTTCTGACTTCTGCTACTACTACTGCTCCTGCTACTACTGCTCCTGCTACTATTACTGCTACTACTACTGCTGCTACTACTGCTACTGCTACTATTACTGCTACTACTACTGCTGCTACTACTGCTACTGCTACTATTACTGCTACTACTACTGTTGCTACTACTACTACTACTACTACATGTTGTCTATGATTTGAACGAAGCTAGACAATTTAAAATAAGTGTGTTTTGTCGTTTATGACACTTGCTGTGACAAAATCTTGAGGTATACAGTCTAAACCTCTAATCCTTTAGTCAGTCTAGTCTGTGTTTTTTTTTCTTGGGTATTAGATTCTGTCAGTTTTGTATATTTTGTACTATTTTTAAAATTGACCCTGTGCTGTTCAAGTAGCGCGTTAATAAATGAGGAATTGAATATTAATTCTGTGGAGAGGCGCAAAACTGTTCATTTGTTAATGTTATTTACATAGGTAAAGCAAAGCAATCCCTGTGTTGGCCTGGACAGGCCGTGAGGTTTCCAGGAGACTGAGGCTCCTAGGTTTCCAGACATTCGGCACATAAGGTTGCCATTCGTACGCACCGACCGCCTATAACCCCAGGGCCATAGTGCTGCCGGCAGGATTATGCCAATGAAAAATTACAATGACACTATCGGGAATCGAACCCGCAACCTTCCTGCTTGAAGCTCAGTGCTTACACAGACTGCCCCACCGACTACCTTTAAATGTAGATTACAGCAAACGTCATTAGTTTATGGTGACATGGGTTAAATACACTGTAGACTTCGTTTGTCTACTTAAATATCACCAAACGGGAGAGAATTTCACTCATCTTTTGTAGAAATGAAGTATAGTTGTGTGTATTTCATAGTGTTGTGTGTCTTTTCTGTAGGTGCGTTCGAAATGAAACGTTGCAAAAATGTTTCGTGTTTTTGTGTTCATGCCTCCACTTGTAGGAACACGAGAGCCGCTAAACGTATTTTTATGGAATTTGGTTTTGAGGGGGTGTTACTGGATTTTGTCGACACATCCTGATTGCTGATTATTCTCGGACACCGGGAAGGGATGCTTTGCATAAAAAGTTGCACGTGTTACTGGGCGTTTACTTCTAAATATTTATCAGAATAACAAGTACTTCGAATAAACTTTGTATAGAAAATGAAAGTATCTACTATGTGTCAGACACGCTTTTTTTGCAGCAAGTCTTACGATTTTACAGATAACGAGTGGAAGTGAAAGCGCTAGATTTGTTGTGCATTTTGTCCATTTCGTACTTGCTTTGTACTTTTTGCTGTTTCGGGGTGGACGAAAATATAGCTACGACTTTTTTTACTCCAAGATGTTGAGAGACGTGAGACGTCTTTCATAGCGCCATATCTGCCTTCGGTTTTAAGTCGATCAAGAAATTGCCTGTTCTCATACGACCTGACAGTTCATCATTGTCACGACAAAAGTGAATTATCTTGCATGTCGTACGTATTAACTGCTGCGAACGCAAATTCGAAATACAGTGACCCTGTATCTCACACATCACAGGTGCAATTTAACGCTGTGTGTGTGTCTCATGTATTAATGTGGTGATGTGGCAGTAAATATAGTAATTCTCCCTAGTCTAGAGACGGTAAACATGTTCGAAACTGAGTGCAATAGATGCTAGAAATATGAAAGCAATTCTTTTAAGGTATCTGTAGGAATGTTGGGCAGCACGAAAGTGTTCTGTAGCTTTAGAAGTACGTATTTAGGTGGCATTTTAGGCCGTAATTAACAGTGCAGTATTTTAAAACGTTTCTGAATTACACGAACTAGAAATAGCCTGTAACACATTTCGTATAAATGTATTGGAAATACTTCCTTGCTTACTTACTTACTGACTTACTTCATGGAGCAGAGTATTTCGTGAGAAGCTAACCGGTTTTCAGCTAGTCAAGAAATTCCCCGATTCTGTGGAACCCGAAGGTTCATTACCGAATACACAGGTGCTCGCCACCTGTCCCTATCCTGAGCCAGCTTGATCCAGTCCAAACCCCCACATCCCACTTCCTGAATATGAATCTTAATATTATCCTCCCATCTACGCCTTGGTCTTCCAAGTGGTCTTTTTTCCTCAGGTTTCACTACCAAAACCCTTTATACGGCTCTCCTCTCCCCATACGCGCTACATGCGCCGCCCATCTCATTCTTCTCGGTTATATCACCCGAACAATATTTGTGAGGAGTACAGATTATTAAGCTCGTTATGTAGTTTTCTCCACTCCCTGTTACCTCGTTCCACTTAGGCCCAAATGTTCTCCTGAACACCCTGTTCTCAAACACTTTTAGCCCACGTTCGTCCCTCAATGTGAGCGACAGATATATTGCAAATAGCAACAAATATTACAAACTGCTGCACTTGTACAAACAGTGTACGTATTCCAGGCGCCAGAGGTGTGAAAGCAGAAAGTTTCTTATTGAGGACACAAATACTAGGGGCCACCGTACAAAGCACCATACAGCTCTTCACGTAGGCTTTGGTGCTGCGCCCGTCGTAGTAAATTTTGTAATCAACTTTGTTTCAGATATTGCTGATTGCGAAATTTACCACAATATTAATACCCGTAGTGGGTACAAAATAGTTGATTTAAATATCCAAGTGGAATGAACGAAGTGTTTTTTCAAGACCTGTAGAACAGTGTATTTTGCATTGTGATGCCTATTTTTTCGGGTTCCAACGAAGTTAAGTGTGAATATTATCATTGGGTGTTACAAGTTCTCCAGCAAGGAGTAGATACGTGGACAGATGTAACCCCTTTATGTGTTCTTAATACTTTATCTTTGTAATTATTTATGAACATTCAGTATGTATAATGTATTTTAATTAACGGAGTGCAGTAGGTGACTTCGTCCGTTTGCCTGAGGATGGTACTACGGCCGTACCGACATGCGTAACGACTAGACATACCATATGACGTCAGATAGCGTCGTCATTGAAATTTGGAGTGAAACTAGTTCTTTAAGATATAGACCGTCGAGAAGTGCAGCAAAGTTCATTGCGAAGTTACAAGTACCAACTAAATGTTTGTGAGGAAAGTTTGAGAAGACTTTGGAATAAATTGGGAGATTAACATTAAAATAAACCCTAAAAATAGACAGGCGTGGACACTTATGGGTGCGATTGGGTGCGATAAGGAACTGTAGGGTGGGTGTGGTGAAATGTGGGAGATACGTAGCCCCGTTTAGTGACTGTCAGCAGTGTAGGTCTCTGTACCTAGCGCTTGGAAGAACAGTGGTAACTGTAGGTTCCACGTGCTCGATCTTTAAAAGTTTGCATTTTGACTTCAAAGTGTAAGTAGGTCTGTCTGTGTTGTATGACTGCAGAATTGGCAGCGATCGTTTCTGTTAAGTAACGTTAAAAAGTTGATTTTTGTATTGAAGGCGCATTGTGTTTTCAAAAAGAACTCACTTGTTAAATACTAATCAGATCGTTGTTCCAAGGTTACAGCTTTTGTTTCTAAATGTGCTTCAGCCGAGCTACTATTTCACAAAAAGTAAACTAATTCCTAGACAAAAGTTAGTTGTTTTCACGCACATTTTCACAACTTAGTCGTGGCGTTTGAAACGCCGCTGTGTATTGTAAAGTGCCAGCTTAATCAGGAATTGAGTTGTGCCTTGCGACGTACGTAGGCTATGCTGGCAGTATGTATTGAGGTCACAGAATGGTGGGGGCGTAGCGTAGTACAACATTACGTATTACAGTATAAGTAGAATTCCTTAGTCGTCTTGCATGTGCTTCCTTTTCATGTTAGTGTCACAATATATTCCTGGATAAAACTACTATAGAAGGGATGACGCTTGGACCAAGAAATTAAAGGTAACTGGCGTAAAGGATAAAGACAGACACTAGGAGCATTGGAGGCTCATCGAGAACTTCACTGCGTTTTTTTTAACATGGCTTCCACAGCCATGGCTGCATATCGACGAGTACATTTCATATCTTTTCAGTGTTTTCTGTTAGGTCCGTCGTACGAAACGTTATCATTCTCGGCAGTGGGGTTGAACACATCCCTGCCTTCAGCGTAGACGACAAAATGAAATTGAATTGTTAAACACCAACAAATGCAGAAGTATTAAAAAATGCACTTTCACATACAATTCACCAAGACTCCGACGTGTTTTGATGTTCTTCAGGTCATCGTCAGGGAGTTTTACATCAAACAACCATGTATAAAACACAAATGATGTAAAAGTCCCTGAGGATGATCTGTAGACGATCGAAACACGTTGGAGTAATGGACAATTGTATGTTAAGGTGTATTTTTAATACTTTTGCCTTCGTGAGTGTTAACTGTTACATTGTTCAGTAATGCACGGGCATGGATACTGTCGATGTTACGACAAAGTACGTTAGCATTAGCTCTCCTGTTGTAGTTAACCAGGCCCTGTTTGTACGTTCCAGCTTCGCGTTTCGAACAGCGGAATGCTTTAACCGAACACACCCGTAATTAGTTTCTTTGTTTTTTTTTTTGTTAGGGATGAACTGGGAAGAAAATTCAATATTCCATCAATAGAAGCCTCCACAGTATGTTTTGGAAAGAACAATTTCCTTTATCCTCACATTTTATCACGCTCTAAGCTGTACTTCAAAACAGAGGGGCACGCAGAACAAGATTGAACTGTACGTGTAATTTTACGATGAGGCTCCTTCGATTCTTTGCATCCTGATTCGTCCACTTCAGTCCGTACTGACCCGGTTTTCATTATTCGACGTAGCTGTTTTGAAGAGACATGATGGTCTCTGTAACTCTCTCCCTTTACACATTTACGTCTGTATATTGTACCGGCATTCACAAAATGAAAACAATGCATCAAAACAAAATACTGTTTCCTCTTTCATGGTCTACTGTGTACGTGTAGTGTGTAGTTCCTGTATTTACGCACACAGGTCAGAGTGTATATATTTTTACCTTAATTAGGTGGCATGCAAATCGCATCTGTGTGACACCGCCATATTGCTATGACAGTTCAGATCGCTGTTGCTGTGTCGTTCTTATTATGCCGTAAATGGAACGACTTGCGGGAAAAAATGTACTTGAGATCGTGCGTGTTTTGATTTTTACTGCAACTTTTTTTTTCTGAAGCCATTTTAAACGCAAGAAGAAATAGCACGATACACGTAACATACATTTACGTAAGCTTCATGTAAAGTATCTGATTGTGTCAGATTTTACTAAAATCGAATTTGGTCTACAAATTTTAATAACAATCCCCAGTACAAAATGTCTCGAAAATACTTCCTGTGCGAGACGGATTGTGTGCAGACATTACGAGGCATATAGTCGGTTTTCAAAATTATTTTGCTAACGTCCCTAGATGTGAAATAACTTGAACAAATAGTGCTATGCGGATGAATTTGATTCGCATACATCGATAAATCCTCGCTGTTACCGGTTTCATGTATTGTGCGCTGCGGACACCTATTATTATTATTATTATTATTCTCCTTTATGCATGGTATTTGCAAATATATATCTGGAACAAACCATGTCTCTAGGTCATATAATGTAGCAGCTGTTCTGAGGTTACAGTGTATGGTACATGTAATGCTATCACCCATGATAAATACTTTTACGTTAGTCCTTCCCGAAGTATGTGCAGTGCCCAGTATGGCTGTTTTCTGTAGTTCCTTAATGTCATGCTTCCCAGGTATGTTGGTCAGATATTTTCTGGGTGACTCTGAGATGGTTCCAGTTTCACCCTATTCTTATTCCTATCACGTCTGTTTTTACGTTCCACCTGGGTTGTATTTCTGTTACAAGGTCTTTATAATTTAAAATCTTTTCGGGCTGTTTCATCACAGTTCTGTCTCTTGAAATAATAACAATATTATTATTATTATACAGTATGTATGTCTCCTGTCACAGGCATTTCTTCCTGGTACTTCTCTTGAACCAGCGGTGATTCCCACCGCTCAGGCTTCAAGCTTCACATTGCAGTACTTTCCGTATTATGTGTGATGTTCCAAG
>Ga0123354_10010226_pt1 | contig 14442 bp, 8 predicted proteins | sample TergutLab28metaG_2_FD_97872 | JGI IMG/M metagenome (GOLD analysis project Ga0123354, IMG submission 97872) | Labiotermes labralis P4 segment gut microbial communities from Petit-Saut dam, French Guiana - Lab288 P4 | ecosystem: Host-associated > Arthropoda: Insects > Digestive system > Gut ... | reverse complement strand
TCAATAATATAACTATAATACTAATACACCTACTATCCTAATAAAATTGTGTGTCGCAGAAAAGAAATGGGGGGGGGTGAGGAGGTATGTAAGTAACCTACACATTTATGAATAAATGTTCAATATTACAACACACCACTATATGTTTGGGTGACAATAAATTTCCTACAGTGGTATACAACTCAAATATGTACAACAGAAAACCAAGAGGAAATAAGGAGAAAAGAACTCAGACCAGTTTAACATTAGGACAGAATGCAAGAAAATCAGCATCTGAAAATCTTGTGCTACCAATAAGGATGGTAACTATAACACAGTATGGCTTGCCTCTTGAAAGCTGGCCAAAACAGCAAAATAAAAAACACAAAATTGTACTTATCTCCACATTCAGCATGGGCATAGAAATTCTTGGGGCTGTGTTGCTACAAATTACTTGAGTCAGGGACATGCCATTATTGTAGAGGTCTAGATATGACACCAGCACCTTGGACCATTAAAAGAATCAAGAGAAACCTACACATGGCTGTAATGTTCAAAACTGTGTTCACAAACAATAAAAGACGTCATCCATTAACAGAGTAACCATACACTCCCAATTCTTAACCTGAGAACTAGCACAATTTATATTCACTGCACCGGCAATACGGAAGAAATGTAACTCATAGCTGCATTTAACTGCTGAACTGAATCGAACTAGTAAACTGTCTTACTTTTCCAGCCAAAAATCATAAATACGTTAACGCAATGATTCTCAAAAGCAAACAGGCACGGTGATTACAATTTGCGTTATAGCATATTATCGGAAATGAATGATTTCTCAACTCCTTAAAATTTTAGTTTCAAACTTCAAACAAAAGCTCTTCTTTGCTCAAAACAGAAAATTGCCACGGCCTGGAAAATCTATTTCCCTAAAATGTGCGACAAAGTAGGGCATGCAATAAATTCGTACCTGTTTATCTTCGGCTTTATTTCCAGTGGCAGTCACTTCAGGGACCTCCGTTGTTCCTGAGGTAACTTTAGCTGACTCCGATAAACTGCTGTCGCTGCTTTTGCTACACGATTTATCAGGTGCCTTGGGTTCGTTTCCTTGTTCAGGCCATGGTGCCATCTTGAATGTCAGGGGTTCCTGAGTCTGCTGATTGGCTACAGGTAAAACACGCTGCCTCACGCATGCGTGCAATTATTAAACGAACCTCATGCCCCACAATAAATATTCCTACCACAATTTCACTAATTTAAAACGTCGTTATACTTGTAATCATCGTGCCATTAGTGAACACCAAACAACCGAAATCACAAAAAAAAAAATTTACGGTCTAATCGACGTTTATAATCGATTAGTACACACTTTCGATAGTTTTGCAATGCGATACATCGATCGGTGATATGTGAACACCGCTCTTCTGCATTTTCCACAACACAAAAAATAAAGGTAACGTCAGTTCGTAAACAAACAAAAACCATTAAGTTATCTGCATTTTTATTCAAAACATACGGGTTTTAATAGTTCATCAATAAAAGAGCACTATGATTTCCCGTACTCGATAATTTTTATCGATATCTACAGTGCGCAGACTGCTTTTTGGATACTTGGGGTAGTGGGGTTATATCTTCGGGATATTCCTGTAATTTTGAAAAGGTGAGTGTGTGAAATGGTTCATAAGAAGTGACTGTAATAGTTTAGTCCGACGTGCTGAATTACAAAGTGTATTCATCAGTAGTACCGATTTATCCGAATAGAGAAATAATCTGTGTCGATAATTGTGTGTAAGCAACGCCATCTCTTAACATTCGTATTATATTGTCTTCCCCCCCCCACACACTCACTTTCTCGTGTTTTCCACTCAACATATTGTCATCCCTTCCCCCCCACACACCCATTTTCTCGTGTTTTCCACGTATTCACGCACGGACATAAACACATGTTCACATTCAGTTTATACAGTACCTGCGAACGAACATGTTTAAGCACATTGTTATTTAATCATTATCAATATGTTATAGTACAGTTTTCCCGTTAAACTTAAAGAAGTGGTTTTACTTTCTATATTCCCACTTGGTTTTTGTTGTAGGTACTTACGGGTTTACTGCCCATCTGCTGGCATGAATTGTTGTTATCTGTTCCCACATAGTTTCTGTAATTGAGTTAAAATTACTCTTGAACCTTTATCGCCCACAGTCAGCTGTTACACTAATCAAGCTATTCCAGCCAGTAATAACCTCCTGACCAACTAAGCAACTCCATGGAGCAGTCCTTATTGAGAAGTTCCAAATGCCATAACTAGTGTCTCACTTGTATGGAAGCTGAATGTTCATTACTGTCTTCACAAGGGCCCATCCTGAGCCAAGTGAATCCACCTCACACCTATTCCATTTTATGAAGATAAATTTTAATATTATCCCATCAAAGCCCACATTTTGAAAGTCAGGTTTTCAGGTCTCCCCAATGAATTTCTTTTCTGTCTGATTTATATCGTACACCCCACCCATCTTATCCTCCTTGATTTGATCACGCTTATTTGGTTAGGAATACAAATCATGATGTTTCTTTAGTGCAGTTTCCTCCAGCTTTCTGTACCTTCCTCTTGGATCCAAAAGTTCTTCTGGAAAGCCACATTCCAAGTTGCACATTATCAAGCCAGAAATCTACAAGATCAATAAGTATATCCAAATGCTTGAGCCAAGGTACAAAGTAACAGAAAGAATGTCATCTTCACTTACACGTTGAAGTTGCTGTGACTAAAGTTAAGTTTGCAAGGGTTCAGATATACCAGAATATAAAAATTCATCTGTTAGTAATGAAGAAGAGAAGAATAGATATTGCAGAGACTTTTCTTACCTGGCTTGTGAAAAGAATATTTGTTCGGTGAACATGATAATAAACCTTGTTTTGTGTCTTACATGGCTCCTGTTACTTAGAATGAAGTGGGCAATGACTTAAATTTACATATATTTGTATCCTAGTTTGTTTTACACAGACTTTTTAAAATTTTCAGGAAGTGTGTCTTATTGTCCAGGAACTGTGATGATTGCTATACTACAATAGTTGGACACGTACATACTTATTCCCCAAAATTTATCTAATTTAGGAATCTACATATCAAGTTTTAATTTGTTACAAAAGATATTTAATCATGATAAGGGGGTTTCACCCAAAGCATCTATGTGATAAATTTTACATTCATGGTTCCGTGCATCATTACAATTGTTCCAAAAAGTGAACTCCTGATGATGAGCTCCCTGAAGCTTGAAACATGTAGAGTAAAGGACGACTAACCGTGAAATAAAGGATAGTCCATAAGTGTCATCTTGTTGGTGTTTATTTTGGAACATCTATGTGATACTTACCAGAGATTAATTGAACCATTTAACACAGGTACATGTAGAAACACAAGTGGGATCATGTGATGAAATAGGGGGTACACATTTTTTAAATGTATTCTTCTCGATTTCACACACCTCATTTTGTTTATCAGGTACCTATCAACATTGCAAAGACTTTGTAGAAAAACAGAATGTGTAATTTGTTACTGAGAAAGTGAAATGTATGTTATACTCCACAGAGAGGTATGTTAAATTTTTAATTTTAAACAATTTTAAATTTTAAACAATTTTAAACAAAAAAGAGGTATGTTACTTTTCCTGTATTTTGTTAAATATAAACCACATCAAAATATTTATGAAAAGTTTATAGATCTGAATGAGATCCATGTTTTGTCAAATACCTATTTTTTTATATGCTGAGCCAGTTTTTAAATTTGTAAATTAATTTTGGTTTATAGTGTGAATGATACAGTGTGTTTGACCATATGTGACCACAATGAAATTGACATAACTGTTTTCAGTGTGCAAACTCAACTGCTGTATAGCAAACCTGAACCTGAATTACTAAATGCTTCCTTTCCATTCGTAAATTATGCATGAATTCCAGTAGATTAGAAATTATAGGCATACATACATTCATGCATACCTGCATACATGCATGTCATAATCTTATTTATCTTCATGCTCCTTTTGCTGCCAAAGCTTGTTCCCTCAACCTGTTCAGTATAGGCTGTATTTTTATACACATTGTAAACAAATACTTCATATAAAAGTACAGCCCATATATATATTATATATATATATATATATGCATAATCATAAAAAATCTACAAGATAAAAGGATTAGTCTGTAGCTGTTCTGTTAACATTTTGTGGATAGTGTATCTGTGATGATTAAAGTATTGACTTGATACTTGTTCTTTATTTACAGATAGTTTGAATTACCTGTTACACAGATAAGACGCTAAATACAGTGAATTATCACCATGATTTCAGAAAATATTTTCCTCTTTGTACCAAATATAATAGGTATGTCTTTCGTGTTATTTTCTGTTATAAGTTCTGCACTGCCACTAGAATGCCATGTAGAGAAGCTGCAAATTGACTAGTGGTATCAAAAACACTTCATTAACCCTTCATATTCTTCAGCAACTCCATCTCTTTAGTGCTTCCATCACCTTCCATTTTCAGAGAAGTGAATTCACTTTCCCATGCACATTAAATACCATATTGCTGTATTATTCATAAGAAATAAAGTGCTATAGCTTTGTTGGCTACAGGCTGGATTATTTATTATTATATTATAATTTCATGTGAACTACAATACTGTATGTAAATACTTATTCCCCAATCTATGAAATCCAAATTTCCCCATAACAGTATGTTCTTAAACATCTGAAGACTGCAGTGTACTTACTGGACATTTCAGTCCTGAATTGTGTACTTGGACACTGAAAAGCTTGTTAACTTGTCTCATCATGGCAGAGGAACATGGCTACAGTAACATCTGTTGCCCATTGTGTGGTTATAATATACAGATGGTACTACACTTTTTAAAAAAATGAAATGTTTGCGTGCAAGAATGGCAGTTTAAAACTGATCATAAACTTTTTAAGTATTTACCAAATACACTTTTTACAGGAATGTGGCAACAATCAGCTCTGTTGTTAAATATCACATAACCTCACATAAGTAAATTTATATTGTTGACATCAATTTTCCTATATGTATACTTATACTTTTGTAAAGAAAGTGTGGCTACATTATTCTTGGTTGAAAGCTACCAGTTAAATTTGGGAAGAATTGAAGATATACAAATATGTTCTTTCTTCAGGTTACGGTAGGATTGTACTGGCAATTATATCATTCTACTATATGCCAACCAATTACATTGTGTCCTCTTGGTGTTACATTATCAGTGGCTTGCTTGATGCCATTGATGGTCATGCAGCTCGTTACTTCAATCAAAGTAAGTTTATTTATGTGACTGACTTGTGAGTTTCTTAAGTATATTGTTTTAACTTTGTAAGCTATGCAGTACTGAATACTAAGTATATGTACAGTCGTGACGTACTTGAAGTTACCACTACATTCTGCAACCAGGGAAAGCAAGGAACACCATTTACCTGAGTTTTTATGTTGTAAACTTTAGCAATCTCATGCACCCTGTCCCATCTTTCATGCTCACATTTCTGTCCAGAAGTAATCACACAAGCCATGGTAAACATTCTACATAATATTATGAAGGTTATACAATTTACACATAGGATACAGTGGAAACAGTTGAGTATTTAGATAGTTTAATTGTGCCTTTCTTCACTGGGACATAATATACAAAATGTGGCATCATGATTAGCAGGGGCAGAGTTATGTCAGTGTATTTCAGGTTGTTGCATAAGCCTCAGAAAGTTTGCATGATAGCTGCAGTGATTATTATTGTTATTTTAAATTTATTCTTGCCTATAAGTTATTAGGTGGTGGTCTTCCGGTAAGTCCAAATCTCAATAAGAAATTGGAGCGATTTACCCCAGAACTTCATGAATGTTGTGTGCATTGCTCATTGGTGTGATCTTCTGTAGATATGTGGTCAATAGGTGACCTGGGAGCAACAGAAGGTTCTGATCTAATCACTTGCTGATTGTTCCTAATGCTCCATTTATAATTGGCACAATTTTTGTCCTCATTTTCCATATCCTACTGACCTTGAGATCCAGGTTGTACTTGCTTGGTTTTTCAGTTTCTTTTGTGTTAGCATTTGAATCATCTAGTATGGCAATATCGATCAGTAGGCAAAGTCTTCTCTTTTTTTTCTTGCAGTACTATATCAGATCGGTTTGCTAGTACTGTTCAGTCTGTGATAACCAGTATGTCCCATATCATAGTGGTACTGTTGACATATTATTATTATTATTATTAAATTATTGGCAAGAAGAATGAAGACATGGCAGAGAACTGAACTGGGACTGACAAACCTAAACCTATAATAATTCCAGACTACAATTTGATGAAAGTGATAGAATGCTGTAGGTATACATCAAACACTGCATGCAAATCTTACTGATGACAAAAAGAAAAGTTTTACACTGTTCACACTGTAGTCTTAGAGTAATTGATTTAAGTACTGTAATTAAATTGAAATTAAAATCATGCTCTGCCCTGGACAAACTAAAGGAGGCATTTAAAAAATACTACTGCAGACTGGAGCTAACGTTGCATTTAAATGTCTTCATGAAGGGTTAAATGCTGTAATTCACTGATCTTTAGGTACCAAGTTTGGTGCAATGCTGGACCAGCTGACAGATCGGTGTGGGACCATGTGTCTTCTGGTGACCCTGAGCTACTTTTATCCTCGCTATATGTTCATGTTTCAACTAAGCATGACCATAGACATTGCATGTCATTGGATTTATTTACACACGTAAGATCGTTTTTCTTTTTTCACGTTTCTGAATGCCAGAATAACACATATTGGTGTTCAAGAAACCCCCTTGCAGTTTGTGAAGTTCCTTTGCATGAGCCTGCAGCTGGAGAGGACCCATGTTTTTCAAAGAAATCGTAAATTCCTATTGACACATTCTTTTAATTCTGAAACCATTCTTTCAAGAATTAACAGAAGAAGAAAAGTGTACCATTACTTCATACAGGACAATATCTCAGTTCACATTGCAAACTTAATGACTGTCCTAGAAGAAGTACTAGGCGAACACTTTGTAATTCATGGATTATGACCTCCCAGATCTCCACATTTGAATTTGTGTGATTATTTGTGGAGACACTGAAAGAATTTATGTGTAAAATATGCATCCTTTGCGTGAATTGAAACGTAATATTCAAGGATAAATCGCCAATATTTCAAGACAGGAGCAATATCATGTGTCAGGAGTATTTTTAGAAGATGTGAGACTTGCTCAGAAGCTGGAGGTCAGCATCAGCACTATTACACTGTTTTATGAAATAAAGTTAATTTAAGTTCAAGGGAAAAATGGACTCTTAAATTTCCAGCAGTGCATGTTTCTTATGCAATAAGCTCCCATGACAGATGCCTTGCTCTAGAACATACCTATAGGTATAAACTGTATCTTTCACAGCTTTAAATCACTGAATAAAATGTGTATAATCTAGGGGTGCACAAATCCCAGATGCCAGGTTGCCATGGAGACTAAATTTTGGATGGTGGTGCCAAATATCTGTGGGTCCTCTGTATGGAATTTACTTCATGTCACCCTTCTGAAACCTAGAATTTTGAGGTGGCTTCTAGATTCTTTTAACATTTGTGCATCCCTGTAATAATCTCATTATTCATGTCCATTATTGTTCTATCAGTTAACCAACTGATAAATCCTGGCTATAATTGAAAGTATTCTTACAAATATATCAGTGATGTGTCATCAATTTGATGATACAGTTTTGTTCTCTATTTCCAGGAGCTTGTTGCAGGGTAAGACAAGTCACAAGTTCATTGACCTGTCAGAGAATCCTATAATGCGTATCTACTACACATCAAGACCTGTTCTTTTCTTCATGTGTGCTGGCAATGAAGCTTTTTATGCAGCACTGTATCTGCTACACTTCACTGAGGGTCCAACAGGTACGTCTGTGACTGAAATAGCAGTAATGTTGTAAAAATGTCAAATTGACATGAAAGTATGAAAATTTATGTTATTTTAATTTAAATATAACCCAATAATTTTTACGTTACAGGTTTAAAGTTTTAGTTCAATACTTGTTTCTGTGTGTGTCCATTTTTTTCCAGAGCAGTTCTGAAACAATGGCCAAACTTGTACGAAATTTTTTGTGACCATGCTACTATACGTCACATCACTTCCATACTTTCCAGTTTCTTTCCATTCAGAATGCTAGCACTGCTGTTGTTGGCAGTTAAAAGGCTGAGAAAAACCACCATTTAATATAGGGGTTTTATATTTTGTCCACTGGTAGATCTTCAAAGAACATGTTTCATAATGAGGAGAAAATATTATGCAAAGAAAAAAATATACAAATGATAATTACTATATAAAAGTGTTGCAAACATTGTACAAGGATGAACAGTACACGAGAATATAGATAAGCATGTCTTTTGAGGCATAATGTTTTCCTGAACTCTGAGTTAGAAAGCACAACATCTGGCATAATTAAAGACCTTTGCACATTAGAACAACTGTAACTACATGGATAAAGACAACACATTACAGATAATAAAATAAAATTGATAATGAAAACTTCAGGTTTTGATAACACTGAAGAGTTAAGACTGTGGTCATTGCCTGCAACATTATGTGATGTCATAACCAAGCATACCACAACCGAAATCAATAAGGAATTTAATGAACACTGTTCAGTACAAGTAGCAAAAATGATGTCAACCCAGCATACCACAACCGAAATCAATAAGGAATTTAATGAACACTGTTCAGTACAAGTAGCAAAATCAAATACAGATACTGTTAATCTAACACCATGCTGTACATCATGAAATGAACATAAGGAGACATGAATACTGCTTGATTCATCCAAGAACTAATTAAGTGCCGTTATGACACACACAAAAGAAAATAAAATATGGGAAATTTTACTGGGAATAAAACACACACACATTCAGATAAGGTTAAGTTATTCAAATTGAAGGGTTTATGCTAAACACACTCAACCTACTGCAACTGTCAGCAGGCTGAGAACCTTGTGTTCCTTGCATATATAGAAACCTCTCCCCATGGGGATTATGTTACTATGAAGTACTGTTTTTAGTAAGACCAAGGTCTCATTGGACTGGTGGTAAGTGGTACCCTGCATGCTATCAACACTTGCTTCTTCATTCACTCATCATAAGAAACACACAACTACACACTGAAAAATAAACAAGACTTCAAATATAAAAAGTTCCACAGTCACACACATTAGTGATAATTTGGAAGCTAGAAAATTGACTTTGGATACCATTACACTCTGGTCCTCAGGAAGTGTGGATCCCTGTGCGTACATAGATTAAAAACCAAAGATATATAAAACCAAATGCTGTGGTTGGCAAAGTTCAATACAAGTGAAAAGCATTAGCTAATGAAGGATTGCTGTACAGTCATCACTAACATGACTTTATGTATACACACACTGTGCCAATGAGAAGTGCACAGCATCGTATAGTTATCTACATAAAATATTGCAAGCATATATTATTTCAGTTCTTTTTACTTCTTTTGTCATGTTTTGTTAACAGTTGCTGGGCTGGGTCTTTTCCGAGCAGTCTGCTATGTCTCTGCCCCAGTGGCCATTGTCAAATCACTCATCTCTCTTCTGCATGGGTATGTTGCCTGCAAGAATCTGGGTATTGCGGACGTGAAGGAACGAGAGGCACTGCAATCCAAAAGTCAGTAAAAATCTCTTTCTTAACTCAGCACTAGAATGCTGTTAAGGAGACAGATTCAGGTGTTTGAGAAAAACTGGGCAATCTTCATCTGTATTTCTGTGCTACTCACATTCATTATAATCACAGTCCTTTGATTCATAGCCTCAAATCAGTGTATCATATTAATGGAGTCCGATGCAAACAGCGTATCTGTCATTTAATCTTTAAGCTTTTTTGTAAATATGAATATTAATGGTAGCAATTACATGTAACTTATGCTTAGGTTACGTGGTTATTTTATGAAGCTGTACCAAATGCTGAAATCATGTAGCCTTGATGGCCATGCCAGCAAATTTAATGTCATAATAGAAGCTTAGGGTTGGATTTAATACACACTGGAAGTAAGCCTCAGAAATTTGCAGTTATTATTAGTGTATATAAACCACAATGCTCAACATCCTCATCTTAGTACAGCATTCAAAGTGTGTGTGTCAGATGTTCTCTTCCCATGTTGTGGTTTCTTAAAAATATCATCATTGAATGTAATATAGATACGCTGTGGATATGCAGTATTTAGAACTAAAGTCAAGTTTGCCAGAAGTTTTATTTGTCATTTGCTGGCATTTTGCCAGTTTCATTGCCATTAATCATAGCCATTACTCCAGTCTTGTAAGCCCATCTGAGTTCTTACATGAACTTTATACCACACATGCGTTATAGTGAGATATGAAATGGTACATTGGTATGTGTACCCATTATGTTGAAATACTTGTTCATGTGCTTCCTCAATAGTGTGCTGTGGAAACATGATGAAATTAGAATCTGCAAAATCTCTATCTTACGTCTGTACTGAGATGTATATTAGGGTGGCAGATGTTTAGTACTTGTATTGGATAGACTGTATGTCAGACCCAGAGCCCATGTTTATTGGACCAGTATATAATTTTGTGTACTAGTCTGCAAACCTGAAGTGCGATCAAGTATATGGAGAAGGTAAACAACAAAGGACTTTCATGCCAGAACACTGCATAACTTTTGCATTGGGATTAATGGAAATGGTTACTTTGCACTATGATGGTTAAATAAAAAACCCACGTTCAGAATATATAAAATTTGTAATAATATAACTTTAATTATGTCCAGTTTTGTGATCTCAGTGTGTACAAGGTATAGTCTGGATTAAAGCTGTTCTGATGGAATAATGTTCCCATTGACACAACTTGTAACAACAATATTAAAAATATCAAGGCAATGACACATATTGGCCCTTTGTTCTAGGCCACCATCAAGTCTTTCATAAACACATACTGAGGTATTCAATAATTATTTACATGCCATTTCACTGGAAGCATTGAGACCTCAGTTTTTATACATGTTCTTTTACAATATTCAGAATTATTGTATGTAAATAAATGTTAAGAGCCATAGCATTGTTGATGCGCAAGAATAAAATATTACATAAAATTTTAGTTGGAGATCTATGTCACTTTTCATACAAATGGAACTTAAAGATTAGTGTCTCAAAACATCAACAGAACGGATTAAAATGTTTTTTGTTGCATTTACAGGATGAGAATTAGTGTTAAAATTCAATTATTCTAATTTAGGGAACACAATCTTCATCCAAAAGTTAGACAAGGAAATAGATTCTACCAGTTCTTAGTCTTTAAATTCAACAAAACATAATTTATTAACAAAGAGTTTATATTTTATTCTTATATACAAATAAAGCTGTAGATCTTCATGTTTAACCTATAACTTTCACACATAAATTCTAGATCCTAAATGACATGTAAACACTGAATTCAGGATGGGTGAGAACAATAAGCTGAAACATTTCACTGCCTATGTATTTTTAATAGTTAATGAAAGGTTGTGTAAATAGAAACATCATTCCATTGGGTATATCACATACAACAGAATGTCTCATAAAAAGAAAGCTGTCATTTATCTAAAAATTCATATTTATGTTCTACCAAAGAAATATTAAAATGCCCCATGAACTGTACTGTATGTAGGTATTTGTATGTTTATGAAGTACTTTATTATTTTACCAGTTATTTGATAGTGGTTCAAAGATCAGCCCTGATAAGTTTCATAATGTTTCCTGTTATCTGCATTTCAATTGTGCCACTCATTTTAAAGGAAATTGTACATTCCAAATAATATGTATGCTGCGATGTCAGATTACATCATAAATGAATTATTTATATAAATTTAAGATATTTATTGTGTCATAAATAAGTGTAATTATATAAAATATATTTTTGTTGTGAATATAAACGTTTGTAGTCTATCTGTCAATTTGTCTTTTACCACAGATTTTCACACTCAGTGTGTCTGATACATAAATGCACATGTTAAATATGTGTACGAGTCCTTGTGTCATGCCCCTTTTACAGACAGACATTGGGAGATATACTTTATTTAATAATGCCGTCAGTTGCTAATATTATAGTATAGAGCACTGGTGTAATGATACTGACAAGAGAAACTTAAGTACCCACAGAGAAACTTGTTCCATTGTCACTTCATCCACAAACATGGACTGGCCTGGATCAGTCCCTTGCATGCATACACGACACCAAATAACAGAGAGCAGATGAAGGTTCCAGCTACTGATTTAACTATTAATTTGAATCTATTATTAAAATGTGAGCAGACTGTTGCTGAATCTCTGGCTCATGTTTAGGTTAATAACAAATAAAACAGTGTCATGTTAACTGTGGTGAACAATTGTAACAATATGCTTTTGAGTTGCTATGTCATAGTAGTGCAGAAATCTGTGTAGGTTGCTTGTATTTTGGAAAATGCAGTGATGACCACACTAAGGGCCAGAGGATCTGGTAGGAACCTTCAGTAAAGGATCATTAAATGGAAATTTCACCATACCTCATAGTCTAGGTTTGTGCATGGTTATTAATCAGTTGTTAATTGTCTGCGCTGTTTAAAAATTTTATTCATGTACCTTTCATGTATAAAAGTATTTGTTAGTTTTAACACAAATTAAGTGTGTACAATAATGTTCATGTCTTGGATAAAACAGCAGAAAGATGTAAATCAGTATTTAAGATGAAAAAGAATAACATCATGTTTTATTACAGTGATGTAAACTGTGCATATTTATATGCTAATGCCTATATGGTGCAATAAGAAAATAAAAAAGAAGTACATAAATATTCTATTGGAAGTATATGTGTAGCATGGATTTACTTTTAAATACAGTAATCAAATACACACATTTTTGACATTCAGTGGACCGTGCATCGTGATATATTGTTATAATAAAAGCCAACGAGATGCACTATTTCTCAACTTTATTTTGGTAAAGAACCCTACATGTTTCGGACAGATTTACTGACCATCATCAGTAGTCTTAATACTGTATTCAGAGCAACTGGTATTTGTCATACTAGTTATGTTGATTGTCTGCTAGTGAGTTTGGGATGGAACCTCGCTAGCAGACAGTCAACATGACTAGTGTGACAAATACCAGTTGCTCTGAATACAGTATTAAGACTACTGATGATGGACAGTAAATCTGTCCGAAACATGTAGAGTTCTTTAGCAAAACAAAGTTGAGAAATAGTGCATCTTGCTGGCTTTTATTATAAGAACAAATACACACAACTACAGCAGCTTCTTGTCACGTGTTTAAAATGCTCAGGGAATAGTTCCTGGAAGATAACTGTTACTATAGCTACGAAGCAACGTGCACATTTATCAAACTGTGATAGTGACCACTTCACAGTCACAGTCAAAACCTTCTTACAGTCTCTGGCTAAGGCTGAGGATTTTGCATTCAGAATTAAATTTATACATTGTTTCATAAAGATCTTTATTTTGTCATTTCAGAAGTTTCCCTTGATTTAAGTTGTGCACTGAACGTGCAACCAATTCAGAACTACATTCAAGAACATAATATTGAATCATGATCATTCAATTACTGCAGCCAGAGTGGCATAGTCAGTATAATGATTAGGCTATGGGCTGAATGGTCAGAGGTTCAAACCCTGGTATGGACAAGAGATTCTTCTCTTCTCAAAAACATCCAGACCTACTCTAGGGCGAGCCTCCTAGTCACTGGCTACCAGGGTTCTTTCCTGGAGGTAAAGCAGCCAAGGTATGAAGTTAACCACTCACCTCCAACTGGTGTCGAGGTTAAGATTGATGGAAGCTATACCTCTCCTACATTATATGCCTTCATGGCATGGATGGGGAAAACTTTACCTTTTTCAGTCACCGATGATACGAGTGCAGTACCACTTAGTTATATGAAAACAAAAATGGCTAAATGTTATCGGTATATAAGCACCATGTCATAAGGTCTGCAAGAGACAAAGAGAAGAGAGTTCATGTATAGCAGATCATAGAAATGGTGATACATAATCATCTCACCACTCCAGATGCTCTTCATCTGTGGAAACTGACCCAATACCTATTGTATAGGAGGCTGTATACAACTAGAGATGATGGGGGATAGTAATAATGAGCACCCTGGCCATACAGCTGATATAAATCACAACACAAATATCCTGATATATCTAGTGAAACAAAAGTAAGGTATACAGGTTAAAGCTGTTACCATGCGTGCCAAGATGGCAGGTAGGGAGTGGAGGAACAACTCCAAATTTCTTAATTTTGACATTGTGCAAAGGTGAGTGGTCAGCTTCATGGCTCAGCACTGCCCCCCCCCCCCCCCCCCCCACCCCCCCCTCTAGCATGGTGCGCCACCCGCACTCTCGGCGCCCCACTCCCCCCCCCCCCCCCCCGGACGG